>CENL01045821.1_pt1 | contig 17589 bp, 25 predicted proteins | sample 530221 | NCBI WGS metagenome assembly CENL01 (sample SAMEA2619791, study PRJEB7988) | marine metagenome | isolation source: saline water (ENVO:00002010), including
GCCGTCGCCCTACGTCGACTCAGATAAGGTTCCGGACCTCACGGACCAGACCCGCCGATGGGAGACCTACGCGCAGGACGAGGGGAGCGGGTCGGGGTGGATCAAAGACGTCCCCGTGGCGGGCGACCCGGTTCTCGGGCCTGAGTTCGCGGAGGACGGCGATGGGTATGTTCACTGGGACCCCGCGTCCACAGAGACGACCAGCCCGAAGACTGTGTGGGAGTCGACCAGCTCTCGCATCATCCCCCTCTCCGGCAATTCTGGACGGGAGAACCGGATGTGCTACGTCGAGGCGTACTGGGAGGCCGAGCAGGTCCACAGCCTGACGTGGGAGTACGCTGTCGGCTCGTGGTCCGACGACGTGTACAGCACGTGGACCTGGGAAGGTCCGACCTCGCCGCTTCCGAGCAACGGCGAGGTGAGCCTGTTGATGGAAGTCTCGATCAACGAAGACGGGACCTCTGACGGATGGAGCGGGTTCCGGAGATACCAGCCTGGGCTCTACAGCCTTGTTGACGTACGCTTCCGGCTGCGCGCGACACGACCCGACACAGGCTTCGACATGAGGTTGAAGAAGCTGCATACTCGAATCACGGCGCCGGGCCTTAGCATCGAGCAGGCCACCCCAGAGCGTCGCGGACTTGACCAGGAGATCCTCTAATGGCTGAAAGACCCGGAGAAGTGCTGACAGACAGGCTGAGCGGCAGCGCCGATGGCCGCCCGATACGAATCGGCAGCACCACTCAGACCCTAGCTGACGAAATCCACAACATCACGTCGCAAGACGTGGTCGACGCCGTGTGGATCGAGTGCCACAACAATACGTCGGCGACTGTCGATGTCACGTTCAACGTGTGTCCTGCCGACGACGCCAACGCCGCCGCATGCACTGCCTCAGAGATGGTCTTCTCGATCCCCAGATACGCCACGGTTCAGATTATGAGCGGTCACCGGGTTAGGGCCACCGGGCAGAACTACGTTGTCGGCGCCTACGTTGGCGTCGGTGACGACAACAAGCTCACCGTGATCGGCCACTGCGTGCGTCGCTTCCAGACCGACATCACCTTCTAGGATGGGGAGAACGGAGAGACACGTGCACCAGGCTGCCGAGATCGCGATGGCGAACTCGGTAGCTGGATCAAGCCTGGAGGAGCTGATCCAGTACATCCTCGACAACCTCGGCGGAGGCAGCAGCACGGACCGTGTCTTCGTCAACGCCCTCTCTTCTGCGTCTCCGTACTTCCTGACTGGTACTTCGACGAAGTGCCCGCTGACCAGCGGAACACTGGACGCCGGGGCATACTCGGCATCGTTCGACCTGTACGACTCGGGTAGCGGCAACGCCGACTCCCTCCGGTACCAGGACAACGACGGCCTCGGCGACATCCGTGTGGACGTCACGACCAGCTTCAACGTGAAGCACAACGCCGACGATGGCCGAGAACTTCAGTTCCGCGCCCTTTGCTACTTGAACGACTCAGTGCAGGGCGGCGGGCACACTTACGCCATCACCTCCCCGGCAGATGCGAGCATCGTGACGGTCGAGCGCACGACCCCAATGACGCTCACCGATGGCGACTACATCAACTACCGGGTCTCCTACGTCAACAGCGCGTCCGGAAGTGGCGGCCTTCTCCTGGTCGCTGGCGCGTACAGCGACTCGGCCTCGGTGGACATCACCACCACCGCAGCCACCGTACCCTTCGACACCGAGGATGTCGTTAGCGGAAACATGACCTTGAACGTCGACGGCTCAATCTCGCTTCCGATCGGCGGCTACTACCACATGGACTGGACTGTCCCAGTCAACGACGATGGTAGCCTCGGAACCACTCGTGGAAGGGTCTTCGGCTGGGTCGAGTACGACGCCAACGACGACGGCGCGGGGTACGTCATCATCCCCAACTCGTACGGACAGGACTACGCTCGCGAGAACTCTGGCGGTCAGGGCGTCAACGGCGGCGGCGGGTTCGTTGCCGCTTCGGGCTCCAGAATCCGCCTGCGCATCCAGTCGAGCAGCACCGTGGATGTTTCGGCTGAGACCGGCCAGGCGTCGCTTTCCATTCACCGCGTCCCGTCCCCGGACAGCGGATCAGAAGATGGCCGTGTGGAGCCCTTCGGTTACCAGATCACCCTTCGACAGGCAGAGTAGGAATGGTAGACACAGAGATCACATCGGATCAGACCTCCAGCGGCAAACTCTCCGACTTCCGCGCTACGTGGAACACGTCGAAGGATCGCCGACACTGGGTGAACCTAACCACGGTGACGGACACGTCCTACGCGGTCACCACGACGGTGGCCGATCACCTGTTCGACATCAACGCGACGACCACCGGCGCTGGCCTGACGCTACCTGCGAGCGACGCCACCACGGCGGGGATGCGGATCATGTACTACGTCTCTGACGCCACGAACACAGTGACGATCACGCGAGACGGTAGCGACACCATCAACGGGGCCGGTGCGAACCCCACCATCGCCGTGAACAACGGGGGCGTCCTGACGTCGCTCGGGAACGGCGACTGGTGGCACCATCCGCAGTAAGCTTGGGCGCGCAGCGCCCTTGGCCATCACCGCGCTGATCGTGGTCTTCATCATCTGGGCGGAGTCAACTCTTTCAAGGATCAGCGACATGACACAAGACGCAGACGGAAGTCAGTTCATCATCCTCCGCGACGCGCCCCCCGATGGGCGAATCATCATCGTCTCTTCGGACAGCAGCGAGATGCTCATGGACCTCGTGGAGACCTACGCCACGGGCGAGCGTCTCGTGCTCGCCGAGGAGAGCATCTCGACGATCTGGAGCTGGGAGTCCCCCTCTGGTGACATCATCATCATCGAGGTGGTCACAGTGTGTGGCGAGAACGAGACCGAGGACCAGTGCCGCGACCGTCACGAGAAGACGGTCGAGAAGGCCAAGGAACGCTTCCCCCCTGGTGCCAGCGATGAGTGACGGCGAAGGAACGACCATCGGTGGCAACACGACCACGTCGCTCAGGAACTTCGCGGTTGCCCTGGCAGCCGTGGCCGCCTGCACTGCGTGGATGTACCGCGTCGAGGATGCCCTTAGTGACATGGCTACAGAGCAGGGTCGCATGGCCGACTCCAACGAGCGGTTTCAGAACGCGATGATCGCCTACGTCCATGAGACGATCACGAAGTCCGAGGTCCGCTACCTCTTCGAAGCTGCATCGCAGAGAAACGACGGGTGGCTACCGCCGCCTCCGCTTCCGAAGTCTCCCTACCCAGTCGAGCGACAGAAATGAACATGAAGAAGATCCTCCAGTACACACGCGTCAGCTTCGCGACCCTGGTCCTCATCCTCATGCCGATGGTGATGGCGCAGAGCTGCAAGAACGCCACGCCCAGCGTCGATGGTCAGGCGAAGATCGAGGCAGCTCAGATCGAGCTGGAGCGCGCCATCCTCGAAGGGGATGAGGAGGCCGCCGCCGAAGCACAGAAGAAGATCGACGCCGAGCAGAGCAAGGCCAACGAAGGTCAGGCGCGTAGCTGGGTCGATTTCGTTCTCGGATTCGTGCCTGCGCCGGAGCACATGAAGAAGCCGCTCGCAGCCGGGGTCGCTGCGGTCGGCGCTCAACTCTGCTTCGAGCGTCCGCGCAGCAACTGGAAGAAGGCGTTCGCTGCGATGGGCCGCTCCGTGAAGGAGGCGAACCCCATCGGGTCGAAGTCGGAGCCGGGCAAGGCAGCGGAGGAGATCAAGACCGCCGTGCGATCCATCGGCGCGTTGGTCGGACTGAAGCACACGACGGACGACCCCGACGAGGTCATCGCCAACGGCCAGAAGCTCAAGCAGAAGCTCGAAGCCGAGGGCAATCCAGCAGCCTAGGGGCACGGTGCTCCGGCACCGGGCTCCTTCTTCGGGGGCGTCCTCTTCGTTCGCGGAGAGGGCGCCTTTTCTGTCACGGCATCCGCGATCGGATGATCTTCACGAACTCCGCTTCGCGCTCGATCAAGATGCAGGGCGCTCCTTCCATGCGCGCTGCGACGCCCGTGGTGCCCGAGCCAGCGAACGGGTCCAGAATCAGGGTGTCGCGCTTGGGGTCGGGGCCGCTGACGAGCCGCACTAGCCAGCGCATCAGTTCCACGGGCTTGACGGTGGGGTGGGTATTGCCGTCGCCTCGGTCCTTCTTGCTCGCCTTGGCGCAGTAGAAGAAGCGAGAGGGGCCGCCGCCGGGGTCGGCAGGCCAAGTACCTACGGCATCGGGAGTAGACCCTGCAAACTGGCCTAGAGCGCCCTGGTTGCCGCCTTTCTTCGCCGTTCGGGCAGCCTTGGGCTTGGCGACCTTGCCGCTCTGCACATCAAGCGCCGCCCCCGCCTCCTCGTCGAGCACGGCGTTCGCGGGCCAGCGTCCGAGAGGATCACCGCCTCTCGGGCCCGGCTTCGCTGCGATGTTCGTCCCGCCCCTCTCGGTGTAGCGTCGTTCGGCGGAAGCCTCGCCGTCTCGGCCCGAGCCGTTCTCATGGCCTGGGCCAACCCTACACCCGTCGATGTTCAGCGCGCCCGTGCCGTGCTCCTGGCAGTTCGCTGCGACGGTGCCGGAGAGCGGCTTGCGCGCGAGGATGATCGGCTCCCACGCTGGCTTGAGCGCGGTGCCGTAGCCCTGCCAGCGTTGGGCGTCGTCGGTGGCGGCGGGTCCCACATCTGCCTTCTTGATCGACTTGCTGACGTCGAGCGACTTCGGGAATCCTTGCCCGTACATCCAGCTCAAGCAGTCGCGGATCTCGAAGCCTGCATCCTCGACAGCGCACGCGAGCCGGTGGAACGTGCGCGTTCCTCCGAAGATCAGCGCGTGTCCACCCGGCCTGAGGACGCGCAGGGCCTCGGTCCAGAACGGCACGCCCGGCAAGCCACGGTCCCATTCCTTGCCCATGAACGACAGTCCATACGGAGGGTCGGTGACGATGGCGGTGACGTACTCGGCTGGCATCGCGCGCATGGCGTCGATGCAGTCGGCGTGAATGATGGAGGGCGCCCGTCCAGACCTCACTCGTAGGACCTTCTTCAACTCGGCCTCGTGATCTCGATGGTCCCGTCCTCTGCGGCCCTGGCTCCGTACTTCGCCTGCTTCTCCTCGGTGCGCTGCATGGCGTCGACACCGAACGCGGCGACCACCATCGTGAAGACGTCCGCGCGGTAGGCGTGGAGGATGGCGCGCACCTTGTCGATGGGGACCTCGTGTGCTTCTGCGAGGGTCTCTGCGACATCGAGTTCGATGGCGCGACAGTCTTCAAGAAATTGCTGGCTCATGCGACGGTGTTTTTCGGTCGGTTGCGGGGGCGGATGATGCGATCAGGGATGCGGTCGTGCGACTCCTCCACCGGAGGAGCGGCGACCTCTGCCGCAGCGTGGCTTCGCTTCTCACGGGCGTACAGTCCGGTCGCGAAGGCGAGCGAGCACAGCAGCGCGAGGCACAGCAGCCGTGACTGAATGAGCTGCTTGCGCAGCTCTGCGATGCGTGTGTAGGCGGGGTCGGGGTTGATCAGATCCATTCGACTGCGTTGCGGGACGTAGCCCCCATGAGGGCGATGGCTTTTCGTGCTCGGGTCATGCCGACGTAGAACGCGCGCACGATCGCGTTGCGGCCTTCGGGTTCGCCGTGGTTCAGCCACTCGCGCATCGCTGCGCCGCCCAGGTCGGGCGAGATGTAGACCACGTCGGAGTCGCCGCCCTTCACGCTGTGGAAGGTGCCGACGATGATCTTGGGCTGCTCGATGAGCTTGGCCGGGTCGCCTTTGCGGGCGATGGCGAGCGCGAGGCGCATCAGCCCCTCGTGAGCCCGGAGCATCCGCTCCTCGTACCAGTCGAGGAGGGGGACCACGCTCTCCTGGGCGGCGGCTTCGCGCATGGACTCGTAGGCTTCAGGCACCATCAGCAGCCGCAGGTCTTCCTCTGAGGGGTCCTCGGCGTGGTGCTTGGCACGAGACTCGATCTCGGTCACGGCGCCGTTACGGAGCGTCCCACGCGCTCTGATGGGATGGACCCACCGCTTCAGCTCGTCCCAGCTCCAGGGCTCGTCTCCGGGGATCTCCGGGCGCAGGGGGCGCAGGAAGCCCGCCAGCCGGTCTGGGCCGCCGCGCATGGGGTTCCACGCCCCTTCCTTCTCCCGGTAGGGGTTCCAGAACGGAACGCCCCTGAGCTTCATCTGGGAGCACAGGCGGGTAAGCTGGAAGCGACAGGTCGCCAGCACCATCACCCTGTGGCCCTCCTCGGCTCGGGCCTCCAGTTCGTCGATGAGCGGGCTGACCCTATTCAGGTTCAGGCCGGGCTTCATCTTCACCACGCCCTTCACCACCTTGCCCTTGTCGTCCAGCCGGGCGGCGTACGGGAACCGGCGGACATCCGTGTCCTGCTCCAGCCACGCCGAGGCGTACTCGCGCACCGCCTCCGGCACCCGGTAGCTCTGGCCGAGCGTGGTGATCTCCTCGTCCGGCAGCGAGTCGGGGATGAACGCCTTGGGGTCCGCGCCGATCCACGAGTAGAGCGCCTGGCAACGGTCGCCAGCCATCACGATCATCTCGCAGTAGCTCGCCCAGTAACGGATGAGCTTCACGTCGAGGTGTGTGAAGTCCTGCGCCTCGTCGCACACGATCACCTTGGTCGTGCCGGGGGGCGGGACGTTGAACTCCACAGGTGCCCAGATCAGATCCGTGAAGTCGAGCCACTGATGCTCGCGCTTCCACGCCAGCCACTCCTGCCAGAACGCGCGGAGCTGCGGTTCCCACTGCTTCGACGGGATCATCTTGCTGCGCATGATCGTGATGCGATCCAGCAGCCCGTCGCCATCCGTAGCCCCACCCGTGGACACGTCGACCTCGTCCTTCTTGCCGGGCTTCGACGTTCCAGTCAGGTGCCAGTCGTGCGGGGCGATCTCGTTCCACTTCGCCACGTTGCCCTTGTCCTGCGCAAGCGGCGGCTTGCCCAGCGCGCGGTAGGCGAAGGCGTGCAGCGTTGCGACGTTCTCACGCGGCAGGTTCGCGCGCCCGCCGATCTCGTGGGCAGCGGCGCGAGTCAGCGAGCACACCAGCACAGCGTCCTCGCCGTAGAGTTCCACAGCCCTCGGAATCCAGCTCCGCGTCAGGGTGTAGGTCTTGCCGGTGCCCGGCGGACCCTGAAGCCTGTGGACAGGGCAGGGCCACTCATCAGTCGGCATCGGCTCTCCCCACAAGCTCGGAGTAAAGGGGGCCGCGAGCGTAAAGCGAGGCGTCGTCGCCAAGCACTGACGCCTCGATAATTTCACTGAGGAGATCCTCAGCCTCCTCGAACCCGAGCCGGATGTCGACGAAACACTCAAGCCGAAACCCCTCGCACACCCACACGTCTTCGACAAGGTGCTCGATCGTCTCAAAGTCTCCATGCGCCATAATGGGGACGCTCACGACGGAGCACTCCTTCGAGCACGAAAGCGTCTTCCCGTTCATGCGCGTCTTCGACACGAAGATCCTCTTGGCTATGTCCGCTCTCACTCTGCCGTGGTCCTCATCCAGAAATCCGAAGTGTAGGGCAGCACCCAGATGTCGTACTTCTGCCTCGTCGAAGGCAGCTCGTCGCTGGGCACGCTTGAGTGCGAGTGAATCGAAGCGCCGAACGCGAGCAACCGCTCGGTCAGCTCGCGCACCGTCATCATCCCGCTCGGCAGGTAGCGCGCGATCAAGTTCACAGCGTAGGCCGGTGCAATGTAGCACTTTCCGTTCTCGAAGAACGGGCGGCCCTTACCTAGCGCCGCTCGCTTGTTCGACTCTCGGAGGCCGCTCGCGACCGCTCCCTCCTCGATCCAGCGCATGAGCAGCGACTGCGTCTGACCGTTCTCCGTGGCGTCGTGGCCGAGGTCAACCTCTTCGATCAGCGTCAGTAGCATCTGCATGATCGTCTTCCACTTCTTACTCATGTCGTTGGGCACGACGCGAAACACCTCCATCAAGGCGGCGCGGAAGTTCTTATACGAGTCGAGCTGCTTCATCGTGCCCAGGCTCACCCGACCGTGCGATGTGGACAGCGTATAGACGCTGCCTTTGCTGCTCGACTCGCCGGAGGACGTGCACTCGATCGCCAGGATGCTCATGCCGTCCTTCAGACCCATCAACTTGCCGATCTTCGCTAGGATGCCAGCGCGCTTGTCAGCACCCTCCTGCGTGTCGCTCTGGATCTCGTGCTGCGACTCGTGGATCTCGTCGACGATCTCCTCGACCTGCACCTGCGACTCGGACTTCTCGGAGGCCAGCCCCAGCGTCCGCTCGTAGTAGCTCGGGTGCTTGTCGGCGGGGTCCTTGCCGCCCAGCCGACGGTGAGCACAGATCGCATCGAGCACGTCCTCGACGCGGGCGTCGATGGCAAACATATGCGAGGCAATCGACAGGTCGTACTCGCTCTGCGACTTGAAGTCCCGCCGTCGGTGCCACACCTCACCGAAGCTCGGGTTCATGTCGATCATCAGCCCGACCACGCTCGGCGGCTTCTCGCCGCTGGGGATCGAGTCGAGACCAATCCGACGCTTCATCCTCGAAGGCGCAGCCCCGATGTCGTTCGGGAGGTACATCTCAAGGTCGTCCGCTGTGTACCTGCGGAACACGTCGCCGGTGGGCCAGTCGACCATCCGGGGCGGCGTGTACTTGCGGTTCTTCGTGCCCGGAACGCGCAGCACGCGAGTCAGGTCGTGCGTCGAGTCGAGCTTGGTCCACCCCTCCGCTTCGAGCAGCCCACGGACGTAGCCCTGCTGCCACTTGTAGTTCAGCTCGCGCATGGCGTCGCGCTGCTCGTCCGACTCCAATAGCATCGGCTCATCGAACAGCCAGTAGGCGTGGACGCCACCGCCTGTGTCCACGATCAGCGAAGGACCGGCGCCGCCACCGGCGAGCGCCTTGAAGACCTCCTTCGTTGTGGGCGGCATCCCCTCCGGGTTTTGGTGGCTGCCCTCCTTCGTGTCGATGTCTGCCCAGACGCCCGGCATGACGACCGCGCTCTCGTGGAAGCCACGGTGGGCGCCGATGGACCTGGGTGTGCGGTCGCCGGAGGCGATGATCTTGTCGACCATCTCCACGACCTTCTCCTTGCTGTGGAGGCACGGCTGGAAGTAGCTGTCCAGCTTCAGCGAGCGGTCGATAGCTGTCGAAGCAGCCTGGACGGCGCTCGTCGCCCATGTGGTGTCCACGCCCTTGGCTGGGCTCCACATCACCATGCACGCATCAGGCCCGATCAGGTCGCCGTACAGCTCGTCGAAGAAGTGACGAGCGAGGTCGACATCGGGTGAATTGTTGACGCGCGCCTTGGATGACATCCTTTGAGCTGTGAGGCGTTGTTAGGAGAAAAAGGCGGGGCCGACCCTAGGAGAGATCGACCCCGCCACCGGGATGGGGAGTTCTAGTCCTCGTCCTGAACCCAGTCCTCGCCAGCGTTGTTCTCGACCTCGACGTCGACCGGCCCTTCATCGGAGTCGGAGGCGGCCATCTGCTCGGCGCTCAACCTCGGGTACTGCTGGTTCAGGCGCTGACCGAACGCCGCCATGCGGGCCGCCTCTTCCTCGCCCAGCACTTGCTTGAAATGGAACTCGATGACGGAGTGCGGGGAGGGCTTCGTCTCCTTGCGCAGCTTCAGCGTGGTCACGACCCTGGCGGTGGCGTCCATGCCTCGCTTCGAGATCTGCCCCATGATGTAGGACTTGCACGCCTTGAGGCTGGTCGGCGGAACGTGCACGACGATGGGCCGGGACTCGCCGGGGACGAAGGCGACGAGGTGGAAGTATTCTCCACACCCCTTGCCCTTCTTGCCCTTGCCAGCGGAGCCCCACTGGTTCTTCGGGCAGCCCTGGCACTCGCGGATCGACTTCGGCGCGTCCTCGTCGGCGACGAGCTTGCCGTACCCCTTGGACGGAGTCATCCCGTCCTCTCCAACGTAGGAGTCGGACATACAGTCCGGCGCGGAGCCGCCGTCCTCGCTGTCCTCGAACGAGGTGGCGAAGTAGCGGCGCATCCCGCCACGGGCCACCGCGATGATGATGTCCAGCTCCTTCGTGGACTCGATGCCGTCGGCGAGCGGGACCTCCCAGGTCACCGCGCCGCCGCTGGGGACCTTGACCTGCGGAAGCTCGTGCTTCTGGATGCCAAGCTCCAGGAGAGCGTTCAGGGTTTGGCCGCCGCCCGCAGCCGTGATGGCCCACTGGCCGTCTTCGCGCACGACAAGCGCGCTCGTTTCGTTGTTCGACATCGGGTTCACTTCTTCTTGGGTTGCTTGCGGGCGGTCAGCTTCAGGTCGGTCTCCTTCTCGGCGACTTCCTGGAGCCACTCGGGGATCTCCTCACCTTCCTTGATGAGCGAGTTCCACAGGGTGTTCAGGTCACGGGAGCCAGCGCGGCAGAGCGACTGGTATCCGTGCTGCATCAGGGCCTCGGTCAGTCGGCTGTAGTCACCGCCCTTGGCCTTGGCGTAGGCAGCATCCTTGCAGAACAGGACGTGCCCGTCGAGGTTGATCGAGTCGAGACCCTCGTCCATGAGCAGATTCGGGAGAGACACGGCGAGGTGCTCGATCTGCTCGTTGAGTGCCTTGACCTGCGCGTTGAGCGCGGCCTTCTCTTCCCTCAGTTGGATGAAGCGGCGGAAGGGTTCCAGGTTCATTGTGTGCGTCCTCGGTTCAGAAGTCTGCGGCCCATCTCAGCGATGCAGATGGCATCGGCGATGTCCTGGCTCGCTTTCACTGAGAGTGCGGCAGAAGTCTGTGGATATTTCTCAGACGCCCACTTTCTTGAGGAGTCCTTGATCTGCTCGCGCGAAGCCACCGGCATCCCCTGAAGGATCGCCTTTTGCCAGCGCAGTGGAGTGACCCACATCATCGGCAGACCCATCAGGTCCGCGACTGTAACGACAGCCGACTCAGCCCTGGACAGCATCCAGTTCGCGGTCGGGGTGTTCGCCTGGAAGCCGTGGAGATCCTCGATGACAAGCGCGTCGATGCTCCCGTGCTCATCAAGGACCCACCTGAGCCATGCGTCGACAGCGTACACGTCGATGCGCGGCCCGCGCTTCTGAACCCTATGGACATCCAGAAGCTCCTCGCCCTTCAGCAAGGCAAGGGCTCCAGTCATCCCAGGGTCGTGACCCACCACAAGGAAGTTGCTATTCACGCGGGCTCCTCCTGTTTCGCGCGCAGGTAGTCGAGCACCGCGTCCACGAACTTCTTGCGGTTGCGGTGCGCTTGGGTGATCGTAACGTCCACAGTCTTTCGGCACACCAGGAACGTGTTCAGAACGTGGTCGGTCTGGCCGGGCCGGTGCGCTCGCTTCAGGGCTTGCTGAAGGTCGCCGCTGCGCAGCCCCGTAGACATGAACACGCAGCGGCTGGCCCGCGTGAGGTCGACGCCCTCGGCGCCTGCGCCGATCTGTACGGCGAGGATGGGCTGCTCCCCCTGCTGCCACTCCTCCAGCTCCCGGCGCGCTCCAGACAGCTCCAGGGAGCCCACACCGGCAGCGGCAGCGGCCTTGTGGACGTTGGCGAGGTCGACGTTGAAGCGACCGAAGACCACGATGGGCCTGCCGGGGTTGTCGATGAACAGGTCGGTCAGCCACTCCAGCTTGGAGGTGTCGACGATGCTCTCGACGCGCCCGACGACTTCGCCCAACTCGTCCAGTTCCTCGGTGACCGCGAGGCCAGAGGTGAGCTGCATCAGGCGCAACAACTTGACCAGCCCGTTCGATGCGGTGATCAGCCCCGCCTCGACCTGAGCGATGGCGTCGGCTTCGAGGTCGTCGTAAGCCTTGCGTGCCTTCGGCGACAGCTCAAGCTCGACGTACTCGTTGCGCATCTCCGGCAGGTTGAGGTTGGCGTCCTCCTCGGTGACCCGGTAGACGACGTCGCGGCACCGCTCCATCATCTCGTCGGTGTTCACCCAGGACACGACTTGCTTGCCCTGGTAGCCACCCATCACTCCGTACTGTCGGTAGAACCTGAAGTAGCTCTTGCCGAACACCTCGGGCTTGATCGCACGCATCTGTGCCCACAGGTCGCCGGGCGAGTGGGGCATGAGCGTGCCGGTCAGGCCGATGCGCTTGCGACACCCGTGGAAGATCTTGGCGACGTTCTTCGAGACCTTGGCCTTTGGTCCCTTGATGCGGTGGACCTCGTCAGCGATCACCGCCTCCCAGGGTACGCGCACTAGCTGCGCCAGCATCTTCTCGTTGTTTGTCGCCTCGTAGTTCACGACGAACGCCAGCGTGCCTGGCTTTTCGTCCGTCACCCACTGCTTGCCCTCTGACTTCAGCTTCTTCAGCCGAGCGGGCACGGCACTCTGCGTGAGCGGGACGATGCGCCACTCGTCGTCGACGAACTCGCGCACGGCCTTGGGCCACACGGTCGAGACGACTGACTTGGGCGCGAAGATCAGGACGAGCCTGGAGCGCCACTCCTCGCACAGAATCTGTAGAGCGGACCACGTCTTGCCCGACCCCATGCACATGTCGCCGATGACGTGGTCGCGTGTGGACGCGAAGTCGACGAAGCCCTGCTGGTGCTTCCACAGGTCGTAGCGGCCCATCAGGCGAACGTCCTTAGCGCCAGCCTGATGTAGCCGAGCTGGATCGTAGAGACCCTGCCGCCGCACCGGGACACCCTGACGTGCTTCTGGAAGTGGACCCAGAAGGCGGGTGCGCCGTCGGGGAACTCCATACCAAGGAAGCGTTCCAGGTCTCGAAACGCCGCGTCGTCCTCAGCCCACTCGCCCTTCATCTTCTGCATCAGTCTCGGTCCTTCCTTCGTGACCTGACGTTCCTACAGGCGTCGCAGCTGCACTGCCCGTCCAGCATCCCTAGCTGACGATGCAGCTCCTCGACATCTTCCTCAAGCTCCCAGATGCGCTGCCTGGCACCAAGGAAGCCATTCTTCTCCGCGAAGCGGAGGGATGTCTCTAGGTCGATTCTTACCACAGAGTTTCTTGGCTAAAGGAAGGGGGCCAGCAGCTTATTGGGCTGCCAGCCCCCACGGGGCATCGGGTTGGACCCAGCTCTTCGTCCAACCCCCTGCACTATTCCGACTTCTCGGAGGTGGCCTTCTTCTTCCGGGTCGTCTTCTTCTTGCGGGCGACGCGCACCGGCACGAAGCCGACCATGCCGCCGCCGTACCGCAGCGAGCGGTTGCCGCAAGCCAGGTGGGCGCTCGGCCCCATCTCGCGGATCTTGACCCAGATCTCCTCGACCGCGTCCTCGATGCTGGCCCCCGTGGCGCTCAGCGGCTCCGTGTCGTCGCCGGTGACGATGTTGCAGCGGGCCTCGACCAGCCACGCCTCGAACCCGGTGTCGGGGTCGGCGGGGACGGTGGAGACGGAAGGGGCGTGGCCGGTGAGCGCCGTGATGGCGTCCCAGATCTCTCTGATGTTGATGTCCATGATTCTTCTTCGGTTCGGTTTCAGGATTGGTACGAGCGAGCCGACTCGATCGCTCGAAGGCAATCGGCAACGGTCTTCGCTTGTGCGATGGCGTCGGACTCGCCGTCGTGGGCGACCTCCGGCTTGTGCTTCGCGATCGGTCGCGGGCAGTGCTCAATGATCGTGCGAACGCAGCGCGAGTTCCAGAACTTCCAAGGAGCTTCCTGGCCCATGACCGTGGAGTAGGCGTACTCCAGCAGCGCCATGTCGAAGCCCGGCCCGTTCCCCCACACGCGGAAGGGCTGCGCCCTGTTGTGGATTTTGCGCAGCTCACCCAGAGCGTCGCGCAGCGGGATGCCCGGAGCCTCCATCGCGGCCTGCGCCTCGGGACCCTGCCGCATCCACCACATGAGCGTGGCCTCGCTGGTCGTCAGGCCCTCACGCTTTGCGTCGTCACGGTCGACGTCGATGCGGCCCGACTCGATGATCGGGTTCTCGCGGCGCTCGTCGAACAGTGCCCAGCCGATCTGCTTGAACACAGACCCCGGCAACGTGCCGAGGGTCTCCAGGTCGATCATCAAGTGACTCATCTTCTTCTTCGGTTGAGTGTAGGTGGACGCAGGGCCTTGCTTCCCCGTCATGCCCTGCGTCCGGTGTGCGCGCGCTGCGTTACGATTTCATGTGCTGAAGGTCGGCGCACGCGACCAGTCTGAGGAGGAAGTGGTAAGACTTCCAAGGGGGCCGCACACAGCTCCACGGCAAGCTCCCCCGCATCGCCCCCGCCATGACAGACTTGGCGGGGTGCCTTTAGTCCGCGAGCCGCTCGATCTCCTCGCGTTCGAGGTCGCGCTGGAAGCGGATGTAATAGTCGCCCGCAGGCAGCGACACCAAGTTGTGATCGGGGTGCGTGAGCAGCGTGCGCTCCAGGACCCGCAGCCGAGGACCGACCAGCGGCTCCACACGAGAGCGCGGCGTGATGTAGATCTCGACCTTGCTCGGGTCCTCCATGATGTGACGGGAGCCCTTGCTGCTTCCGGGGGCGAGCTGCATATCGGTCGTGCGCTCCCACGAGTCCAGCTCGTCGTCGCTGAACGGCTCGCACATATAGAGCATCACGTCACCCTGCCGGATCTCGAACACCTCGGTGCTGGACACGACGTGCTTCTCGACGACGCGGACGCGGTCGGACTTCGCGGCCATCGCCGCCACCTTGGCTGAGTCGGACACGATCTCGAACACCTCTTCGCTCTGCATCATCTAGCACTCCAGAATGGTCTTGATGGTCTTGCCGCGCACCCTGTGGGCTCGCAGCGCGTCGTACCCAGCGGCGCACGTCGCCGTGGTTTTCTCCACAGGGATGCAGTAGACATCCTCCGTGCTCCCGTCGCCAGTCATCAACCAGCGATTCCCGTCACGATCCCGCATCAGGGCGCGCTGAATCCACGGGTAGTCGCTCGGCCTCGCCAAAACGGTCGGGACCTGATCCATGTCGAGCACCTCGGCGCCCGTGTCGTGGAGGTATCGGGCGTTGCCGTACAGCTCTCGAAGCACCCGGCGCAGCTCCATGTTCCTTGCCTCGGCGATGACATCCAGCGTGATCGTCGAGCGGTCCTCGATGAACCGCCCCTCAATGACCACCGAGTGAATCGCGTAGATCGCATCGCCGTCCGCCCACTTGATCGCCGGGCCGTGCTCGTTGTGGGGCATCCGGTCCTCGTCGCAGTGGTACTCGACCGGGTTGTCGGAGGCCCACACGCCTTCATCGGTCGGCCACCACCACCCGCACTCGGCTTGGTCCAGGATCGCGTCGCACGACGGCGGGTGATCGTTCGGGAACTGCTTCGCATAGTCGATGTAGGCGGGCCAGGTCGGCCACATTCGACCGCCCATGTGCCTGGACCAGACCTCGCCGTAAGCGACGCAGTAGTCGATGTCCTCGGACTCCGCGTAAGCCCTCGCGCACGCGCGGGCCGCCGCCATAGGCGACCGGAAGAAGTACACCTTGCCGGGCCACTCGATGCCGTTGTCCTCGTAGTGGGCACGGTAGCCGCGCTCGGCGATCCTGCGCTGCTCGTCGGTCGTGCCCGTGCCGATCGACTTCTTGTACCAGATGTCGGCCACCGCCTTGGGGCTCAGGGTCTCGGTCGGGGCCATGCTAGTTCCTCGTCGTGTCGATGGTGGAGTTGCTGGCGCTGCGGAGCTGGTCCATGACGTGTGACCGGATCGCGTCGATCACCATGAGCTTGACTCGGTCGTCGACGACGTCAGAATTGAAGACCGCGTCCAGCGCCATCCGCATCTTGCTGATCACCTCCTGATCGTAGCAGGGGTACAGGTACTTGATCTTGGTCTTGATTCCCATGAACCAGAGTTCGGTCTAGTCACCACAGTATTTTGAAGATGTTCGCAACCTTCCTGGCCCACAGCGGGCGACTCGGCGACAACCTGTCGAACGAGCGCGAGATCGGAGGAGACCGTCGCGCCCCCTCGTACATAATGAGCCTGTACCTAGGATCGAAGTGGGTGTCCGACGCCTGGATGATGCACGCGCTACGGGCGTCGTCGGATTTCCCTGACGGCCCTCACGGCGACGACGACGGAAAAAGCGATGCAGGCGAGGCTGCCCAGTAGCAGTAGCGCGTCTCCCATCCCTTCAGCCTAGCGGTAGTTGGCCTTCCAGTAGAGGAACTTCGGTCGGCAGTCCCGCTTGTGGCGCTCGTGCACGACGCTGTAGCTAGGATCGCGCTTTCCGTGCCACGCGGTGCACACCAGCCAGTCCAGCGGATACCATTTCCTGTGGATGAACACCTCGACGTTCTCGTCGCGGTCGAGGCGCAGCTTGCACGGCTTCAGCGACCCCTTGCGGAACACGTCGCCGTTCTCGTCGGCGTTGTAGCCCCAGTTCAGGAAGCTCGGGATGGGCTTGATCTCCGGCTCGCGCGCCTGCGGGAAGCGCGAGTTGATCCATCCGAACGAACCGTCGGCGAACATCTCCTCGGCGGTGCGGTAGAAGTTCTCGCGGCGGCACGCCTGCGCTGCTTTCTGGCGCAGCATCCCCTGGACGCTCGGGTCGATGTCGTCGAAGGACTTGGGCACCGGCTCCGGGGCGAGCGGCATCGGAACGTTGAAGTCCTTGTCGGCCCTCAGCGCGATGCAGGTCTCCCACACCACCATGTAGGGAACGTCGATTCTTCTCGCGACGGCGTCCAGTTTTTCGACCGGCAGTTTCTCACCATAGAGATACTCTTCCCGGCAGGCCTCCAGCACGTCGCGGCGATCCTCGTAAGTCACGTCCCGGTACGCCTCGGTGTAGCACCAGGGCTCTCCACTCAGGAGCGGCGCCTGCTCGCGCCCGGTCACCTGGGACAGCACGCGGCCCTGGAGGATCGCGTCGATGAGGTCGTCGCACTCGGAGACCTCCTCGGGCTCGCAAGTCCCGCGCACGAGCTGGCAGATCTCGTTCGCCCTGGTCCGAGCCAGGTCGTCCCTGCCCCAGAAGCGTGTGGGCATCTTCAGGTACTCCCCCAGCGCCATAGAACGGGCGACCGCCATCGTGGTGCCCAGCCAGCGCGAGACAGACTCCAGGGGCTCCCCGGCGTCCATGCGCTCGATGGCCTCCTCGTACTCGGATTCCACAAGCGGTGGCGGGGTCCTCACCTTGATGCCACGGTCGCGCATCGCGCGCCTGATCGTCTCGGCGGCTAGGCCGTGCCTGCGGGAGAGTTCGCGCAGATGCACGCCTACACGGGCGTCGAGCGTAAGGTGGCGCTCGACGTCAGGGGTCATAATCGGGGGTCTTGACATGGAGGAGGCTTCGTGATTCTCTGTGGAGTATTTCCAAGGTACACCATGAACCCGCAAGATCAAAATAGTCCGATGGGCTGCACGAAGCTCTTCCTCGTGATCACCCTTGCACTCATCGCCGCGCCCATCCTTCTGATGGTGCTCGCGGGTTTCATTCAGGGGATGCAGAAGGCACTTTGACGAGGAAAGACCGATGACCTGGGAACCGACAGAAGAGGAGGTGCTGGCGTGGTCCAAGACCTGCGACCAGCTCTCCCTGGATCACCCCAACGAGAGCCTGCAAGAGCTGCGAACCCGCGTCCTCCGCGCCGCCTGGGCCGTCTCCCCGGGGCCGGGGCTGGCGAAGTATAACGAGCGGCTGCTGGGCGTCGTGCGGGAGTGTTCCCGCCATATCGACGGCTGGGGCCCGACCATTGACG
>CENL01122001.1_pt1 | contig 17428 bp, 16 predicted proteins | sample 530221 | NCBI WGS metagenome assembly CENL01 (sample SAMEA2619791, study PRJEB7988) | marine metagenome | isolation source: saline water (ENVO:00002010), including
GAGCATAGCTCGTGCGGGTTCAAGTCCCGCCTTCGGCACCAAGTTGAATAATCCGAGGATGTCCTATAATGTCCGAGGAGTTACACTAAAGCCCTGTTATTGCAGAGCTTTTTTATTAAAGAGTGGTCTGATTTGATGTGAGGTTGTCCATTGGCAGCCGACGAAAAGTGGTGCTATATTTGGTGCTCTCTCGGTTCAATTTTCATTTGTAGCACCACTATGGCACTCGTAGACGCTCAGATCAGGCAGGCCAAACCGCAGGACAAGGACGTCTGGCTCACCGATGAAAAGGGCCTGAGGCTCCTGATCAAGCCCAATGGTTCCAAATACTGGCGGTTGAAGTACCGCTTTCTCGGCAAGCAGAAAACCCTGGCGCTGGGCGTCTATCCCACTATAACGCTCAAGGAGGCTCGCGAAGCTGCCGGGGATGCCAGGCGAAAGTTGGCTGGCGGAGTAGATCCGGGACAACTAAAAAAACGGGAGAAGCAGCAACGGCTGCTGGACTCGGACTATACCTTCGCCGTATTGGCCTGGGAGTGGCATCAGCAGCAGCGCGGCACCTGGACCGCTGACCACGCGGCGCGGGTGTGGGGGCGGTTGAAGGACGATGTCCTGCCGGCCCTGGGTGAGAACCCCATCATCACCATCCAACCCCAGGACATCATCGCTGTAGTGCGCAAGATCGAGCAGCGGGGCGCTCTGGATGTAGCTTCCCGGGTGTTGCAGGACATTCGCCGCGTATGCCGCTACGCGGTCCAAACCGGTCGATTGACCTACAACCCGGCAATGGACCTCACCGGCGTTCTGAAAGCCCGCCCATCCAGTCACCGGGATTCCTTGCCCAAGGAGGAATTGCCCGACTTCCTGCGAGCCCTCACGGTTTATCACCAGCGCGGGCGCTTGCTGACCCAGTTGGCCATCCAGTTGCTGGTGCTGACCTTCGTCCGGTCCGGTGAGCTGCGCGGCGCCCGGTGGGAGGAGTTTGATCTGGACGAACGGCTGTGGCGAATCCCCGGCGCGCGCATGAAAATGAAAACGGAGCATCTTGTTCCCCTCTCGCTCCAGTCCGTCGCGGTGATCGCACAGCTCCAGCCCATCACTGGCCAGTATGACCTGGTGTTCCCCTCGGAACGAAACCGGCAGGAGCCCATGAGCGACAACACCATGCGCCGCGCCGTGTTCAAGATGGGTTACGACGGCAACACCCTGGGGAAGAGCAAGGCCGTGCCGCACGGGTTCCGGGCAACGGCCTCCTCCATCCTCAATGAGACGGGATTTAACCCCGACGCCATCGAGCGCCAACTTGCCCATATGGAGCGAAGCGGTGTGCGGGCGGCATACACCCACCACGCCCGCTACCTGGACGAGCGCCGGGAGATGATGCAGTGGTGGGGTAACTATCTGGATCAGTTGCGGGAGGGCAGATCTAACGTGATACCCGGGAAATTCGGCATCCGAGGATAGCCTCGGCCAACGTCACTAGTACGCGCAGCGGGTAGTGACGTTGGCGCCCATGCTTGTTCGTAGAACAACTACCAAATTCCGGACAGCGAACAGACACCCTCGATTGGAGCGTGTTTCCACTGGAACCACCACCAGATGAGGGCTTCATAGATCATTTTTTGACCAAAATCGCCTGATTTTTGAAGCCGGAGCAGAGGTCTTTCCCGGGAAAGCCTATCCACACCTAACACCAGTGCGATTAAACCGCGCCGCATACGGCCCGGATTTTGTGTGGAGCGCGCATTACGGGTTGTTGTAGTCTACCCACTCTTAGCGCGGCCACTGCGATAAAGTGGTAAAGGTTCACCCGACCTTTTAGCTTCGGCAAACCGGGTAGATAGTCTCGCGGTATTGGGGATTATCGAACGCGTCGCCGGGCCTATCGACGCAGCGGTTAATGACCGTGGCCCATCTTCAACCTTTGCAGCGCCGCCTTCGGGCAAAGCTGTATTTATAATCCAGCCCTGCAATACGCGGGCTCCTTCAATCCTCGTTGAGCAACCCTGGTGCCATTGGCCTGGTGTGCTCTGCGGTATCTTCCGTTTCGCGAGACACACTGGCGGTCAGAGTGTTTCGCATCTTCTACCCAAGGAGGTAATTCCTACCCGGCCCAGCGCCGGATAACCGTTGGTCTGCACGGGCCAGTTCTCCTGCGAGAACACACCGTGTTGTCTATGGCCAGACACATTCAGGTCAGCAGGGATTGGTGTCCCGTGATCAATACCGCTCGGGCGGTCCTGTGCAGCTGCGGCTGTCGGGTGATCAGAACCACTAACCGAAAGGAAGAGCACCGTGAATGACCTGAACTACCAACTGAAAATATTGTGCAGACACAGCCGGGAGGGAAGCTACCGGACCCGGGTGGGGCGGGAGCGCCAGTTGACCGCGATCGCCAACCAGCTCAAGCAGTTGGGCTACCGGAAAATGGGCGCGCGATCCCTGAAACCCAAACATATCCAGGCCCTGGTGGACCTATGGTTAGCCCAGGGACGGAGCCCGGGCACCATCAAGAACAGAATGAGCTGTTTACGCTGGTGGGCCGAGAAGGTGAACAAACAGAATGTGATCGCCCGGGCCAATGACCACTACGGCATCCCCGACCGCAAGTTTATTGGCGAGCAGAGCAAGGCCCAGCAATTGGACATAGCGAAGCTGGAACAGATCAGGGACCCACATGTGCGAATGAGCCTGCGCCTACAGGCAGCCTTCGGGCTGCGTCGGGAGGAGGCGCTGAAGATCCAGCCCCGGTGGAGCGACCAGGGTGACTGCCTGCAGCTTAAGGCCAGCTGGACTAAGGGTGGACGTCCCCGGACGGTGCCAATCCGTACCGACGCCCAGCGGGCGGTATTGGAAGACGCGAAGTCTCTGGCGGGATTGGGATCCCTGATCCCCGGCGACCGGCAGTATATACAGCAGTTGCGTATCTATGAGCGCCAGACCGCCAACGCGGGGCTGTCGAAAATGCATGGCCTGCGCCATGCCTATGCCCAGCGTCGGTATGAAGAACTGACCGGTTGGGCCTGTCCCCATGCCGGTGGTCCCTCACAAAGAGGTCTGACACCTGCTCAGCGCGAATGGGACGGGCAGGCCCGGCTGATTATCAGTGAGGAGCTCGGCCATGTGCGGGCACAGATTGTGGCTGTTTATTGCGGAGTCTAGACCGCAATGCCGGTTAACTAAGCAAGGAATAGAACTATGACCTCAAGAATTCTCAGATTAAAAGACGTGAAGGCAATGACCGGACTATCGCGCTCGACGATCTACGCCGAAATCGCTAAGGGTAAATTCCCACGGCAAATCAGCCTGACGGGAGCCCGGTCGGTAGGTTGGCATGAGCGCGCGATTATCCAGTGGGTGGAATCACGGCAGCGGGTTGGATGAGTTTCAACATTGGCGGCAGGGGGGAATAAACACGAACCAGGCAGTGGCCCAGGCCAAATCAGGCCTCCTTTTGCTTGCCGCTAGAAAAGAAAGGAGGACTGCTGCGGTAATCCGGTTTGAAAGGTAAGATAAGGAAAATAGTGTAAGCTCCCCGCTCCGAAGTTGATCGGACGGGGCCAGACTGCAAAATATGAATGTGCATGGATGAATTCACTGCAAGACTTAAAAAAGCAGATGACCTGGCTGAGCTGCATCAGAGGGTTGGTTTTACAATATGGCAACTCCAAACATTAGAGGAAGTTGCCGCCCAGTACTTCGTTTTGAGTACCCAGGCGACCAACGGGATGGGTGAAATGGCGGGGAACGCGCTTCTCAGCAAAGCTCGCAAGAGTACCTTCGGTGGCACCATTGCGAAGATGGCAAAATCTGGGGTGCTCGATGAAAAACTTCATTCAAAGCTTTTAGAAATTCTGGATCAAAGGAACTGGCTAGTGCACAGATCCTTGAACGATAGCTACTACGCCCTACAAGACTATGGAGCATTGCTCAAACTGGTTACGAGAATCGAAAATATAGCCCGAGAGGCAATGGTGCTCATGAAGAATATCGCAAGTCTGGCTGAAGTTTTTGTTAAGGATCGGGGGATTTCCTCTATGGAAATCGACAGGATGACTAAAGAGTTGCTTGACGAGTGGGCGACTTCTGATGCGTATTAGCTCCATCCATTCGATGAGTCGACACCGCACTTTATACGGGCGCTGAGGTGATGTCTTACTTTTACTCGGTCATCAAGGATTAGAATGGAACTAGTCGATCACACGAAGCCGCTCATTGAAGACAAAGAATTTGTCGCTGATGTCATTGAAGAGGATCTCTCCCAGAAATCATTCAATAGAGTATTTGCTCTAAAAAAAGTTTTCACAGATGTTAGCTTCAAACAGTCTGAGATTTCCAACTGCTACTTCAGAAACTGTAGGTTCATTCGGTGCGACTTTACCGGTGCAAATATCGCTAGATCCAATTTCAGAGGAGCACAGTACGAAGAGTGCAAGTTTCATTATTCAACATGGCAACATACGATACTGGACGAGGAGTTTCTGGATAACTGCCTACCAAGTGAAGACAGCTTGGCACGTGATTTGGCGCGTAGCTTACGGACAAATTTTAGCCAGATAGGCAACTATCAGGCAGTCAACAAAGCTGCCTCCATCGAAGTTGCTATGACTGGATTACACCTTTTTAATGCGGCTTATTCCAAGCAATCCTACTATCGCTCAAAATATAAGGGATGGCGCAGAATCCTGCATGTTCTTCGTTATACTAAATGGAAGGTTCTTGATCTACTCTGGGGAAATGGCGAAAGTCTATTACGTATAATTGCTTCCGGCGTATTTGCGGTTCTGGTCTGCTCGTTGGTTTTAGCTTGGCGAGAGCCTATTTTCCCGTGGTCTGAAGTATTTGGGATTGTTGCAACGGCATTTTGGGGCGTCGAGACTTCACCCCCGTTACCAGGCCATTTCCTTGCAGTGCTGACTGCCATCAGATTCGTTCTATTTGGCCTTTTTATGGCAATCTTAGTGAAGCGACTATCAAGGCGATGAGTCACGAAATTTATATTTTCGGCTCAGTTACAAGAGGTGAGGTCAGTCCTACCTCCGATGTGGACATGCTCGTCATACCCATGAGCGGAGATCGTGACCAGTATCCTCCCGGGTGGAGCATATACTCCCCGTCACTTATCGAAGAATACTTTCGCAATGGGCGGCTATTTGCTTGGCACCTTCATTTAGAAGCCCGCTGCATTTACACCCCGTTTGACATACCATTTTTGGAATCCCTGGGGGCGCCGCAGCCTTACATTACGATGTTCCAAGATATTGATGATCTAGAAACGCTCTTGGCCGAAGCGCTTGAGCAGATATCATTGGGGACAAATAGCCTCGTTTACGAACTTGGTATTGCGTATACAGCCATTAGAGATATAGCAATGTCGGCATCCTGGTCATTACTTGGAAGGCCATGCTTTTCCCGACGCGCTCCATATCTGCTCCCCGTGCCATTCCCTTTGGCTACGGAGGCCTACAGTGGCGCTATGTTGGCGAGGCACAGTTCTATACGCGGAATAGATATCGATTTTCATTTGGAAAAGATAGCTAAAGAAGTGACACATGCGCCATTGAGACAATGGGTGAACAGTTTGAAAAATTTCAGATGAAAAATACGTTTCTAAACAGAGTGTCGGCAGAGCGCAAGGTACTGCGTGTGGTTAATAAGTCGTTACCTAGAGCGCTTCAATTAACTGGGCTGTCCAGCGCGGCGATCGTGCTCTGGCGCGGAAAGATCGGATTTGACAGAACCCATTCCATATATCCGGTCCTTGTGAATCTTGCTGAGGGTTGTCAGAGATTGTCCGATCGCAGCAATGAAACATTTCTACCTTTAGAAAATCAAGATGCCGAGGCGATAGAGCGTGAACTCAAAAACTTGGAATGCGAAATAGGTAAGTTATCGGAAAGGCTTGCTGGTGCATAGTTGGTCCCATGCAGGTCATCGCGTGATTTATATAATAACCAATGCACCCCTCCAGCAAGTGTATTTGAATGTTAGTACGGAGACTCTCGGGAAAATGGCGACTTAGCGATGGTTAATCAAACCCCCGAACAGCACGCCCGCGACCAGATCGACCGTCAGCTTGGTTTGGCCGGCTGGGTTGTGCAGGATAGCAAGGCCATCAATTTTAATGCCGGCCCCGGGGTTGCCGTGCGTGAATACCAGACCGACGTCGGCCCGGCGGACTATGTGTTGTTCGTGGACAAAAAGGCTGTGGGCGTGATTGAAGCCAAACCCGAGGCCTGGGGTCACAAGATTACCACCGTTGAAGAGCAATCCACCGGTTACGCTAACGCCACCCTGAAGTGGGTCAACAACCAGGCGCCACTGCGCTTTGTCTACGAGAGCACTGGTGTTATCACCCGCTTCACCGACGGGCAGGACCCCAAACCTCGTGCACGCGAGTTGTTCAACTTTCACCGCCCGGAGACCCTCGAAGGTTGGCTCAGCCAGCCTGAAACCCTGCGTCATCGCTTACAAAACCTTCCACCACTAAACACCGAAGGCCTGCGCGCCTGCCAGATTACCGCCATCAACAATCTGGAAGCCTCCTTCAAGCAGGACAAGCCTCGCGCCCTGATACAAATGGCCACCGGTTCCGGCAAAACCTTTACCGCCATCTCCAGCGTCTACCGGCTGATCAAGCATGCCGAGGCGAAGCGGATTCTGTTTCTCGTGGACACGAAAAACCTTGGTGAACAGGCCGAGCAGGAATTCATGGCTTTTTTGCCCAACGACGATAACCGCAAGTTTACCGAGCTATATACAGTGCAACGCCTGAAATCGTCTTTCGTGGCCAAAGACAGCCAGGTCTGCATCAGCACCATCCAGCGCATGTATTCCCTGCTCAAGGGCGAAGAACTGGATGACGCGGCGGAAATTGACAACCCGGCGGAGCTAAGAATTACTGCCAAGCAACCGCTCCCGGTGGTTTACAACAACAAGATTCCACCCGAGTTCTTCGATGTCATCATCATCGACGAATGCCACCGCTCTATCTATAACCTGTGGCGCCAGGTCATCGAGTATTTTGACGCTTACCTTGTCGGCCTCACCGCCACGCCTGATAACCGCACCTACGGCTTCTTCCGCAAAAATGTGGTGAGTGAGTACGACCACGAAAAGGCCGTGGCAGACGGGGTCAACGTCGGTAACGAGATCTATCTGATAGAAACCGAGAAAACCCAAAAGGGTGGCACTCTTACTGCAAGACAGCAGATCGAGAAGCGCGAACGCCTGACCCGCAAAAAGCGCTGGGAGACCCAGGACGAGGACGAGGTATACAGCGCCAAGCAGCTTGATCGCGATATCGTCAACCCGGACCAGATCCGCACGGTGGTCCGCACGTTCCGTGACAGGCTGCCAGAGATCTTTCCCGGCCGCATCGAGGTGCCCAAAACTTTGATCTTTGCCAAAACTGACAGCCATGCCGATGACATCATCCATATCGTTCGGGAGGAGTTTGGCGAAGGCAACCAGTTTTGCAAGAAACTCACCTACAAGATAGAGGAAGACCCGAAATCCGTCCTCGCACAGTTCCGCAATGACTACTACCCTCGCATCGCCGTCACAGTGGACATGATCGCCACCGGTACCGACGTGAAGCCTCTTGAGTGCTTGTTGTTTATGCGGGATGTGAAAAGTCGCAACTACTTCGAGCAGATGAAGGGTCGGGGCACCCGTACCCTGGACGCCGACAGCCTGAAAAAGGTCACGCCGTCCGCCACCAGTGCCAAAACCCACTACGTGATTGTAGATGCCATCGGCGTTACGAAATCATTGAAAACTGCCAGTCAGCCGCTGATTACGAAGCCCAGCGTGTCCCTCAAAGACCTTGCCATGGGGGTAATGATGGGAGTGCGCGACGAAGATACGGTCTCTTCGTTGGCTGGACGCCTGGCGCGACTGGAAAAGCAGCTCGACCCGCCTGAGCAACACCGGATTGCGGACGCGACCGGTGGCACGCCGCTTCCAGTCATTATCGGGGATTTGCTAAATGCCATTAATCCCGACACGGTGGAAAAGAGGGCCTGTGAGATCGCCCAGCTGCCCGAGGGATCAGATCCCGGTGGGGATGCCCGCAATCAGGCCCGCGATGAACTTGTTGGCCTGGCCGCAAACGTTTTTACCGGTGAACTCATTGAGCTGATCGATAGTATCCGCCGCGACAAGGAACAGACCATTGTCCACGATGACTTGGACACGTTGACCGCGGCCGGCTGGGCCGGCGACACTACAGAGAACGCTAAGCTGCTAACCCAGGAGTTTGCCGAGTATCTCAATGAGCACCGGGACGATATTGACGCTTTGAATATCTACTTTCAGACTCCGGCCCGCCGAAGCGAAGTCAGCTACGCCATGATCAAGTACCTGCTGGAGCGCCTGCGGCAGGACCGTCCGAAACTAGCTCCGCTGCGTGTCTGGCACGCCTACGCCCACCTGGAAAAGTATCAGGGCGACAACCCCGTAAGTGACTTGACCGCATTGGTAGCGCTAATCCGGCGTGTTTGTGGGCTAGACGCAACGTTATCGACTTACGCTGCTACTGTGCGGAAGAACTTTCAGCGCTGGATCATGCAACACCACAGTGGCGCTGGTGAAAAATTCAATGAGGAACAAATGGCGTGGTTGCATATGATCAGGGACCACGTTGGCAGCTCTTTCCATATTGAGCGTGACGATCTGAATATGGCGCCGTTTGATGCCCAAGGCGGATTGGGGCGCATGTATCAGCTATTTGGGGAGCGGATGGAGCTGGTGATTGAGGAATTGAACCAGGAGTTGGTGGGTTGACTGTCGCGAAGTCAGACTCCGACCTTCCTAAAAACTGGGAGCGTGTCACTATAGGAGAACTATGCGACCTCAAGAATGGATACGCATTTAAACCATCTGACTGGTCCGCAAAAGGGCTACCGATTGTTCGAATCCAAAATCTAAATAATCCTAACGCAACTTTTAACCATTATATGGGCGATTTGAGAGATAGATTCATCATCGAAGATGGCGACTTATTGTTTGCATGGTCTGGAACTCCTGGCACGTCATTTGGAGCGCATATTTGGAGAGGCGGAAAGGCAGCGCTGAACCAACATATATTTCGAATTGACTTTGATGAAAGTATAATCAATAAGAACTACTTCATGCTGGCAATTAATCAGAAACTGAATTCGCTAATTCAGCGCGCACACGGTGGAGTGGGTTTAAGGCACGTAACTAAAGGGAAGTTTGAAGAGACGCTAATTGAACTGCCGCCATTCAAAGAGCAACGCCGCATCGCCACCAAAATCGATACCCTGTTCTCTGAGCTGGAGAAAGGCATCGAAGCCCTCAAAACCGCCCGCGAGCAACTCAAAGTCTATCGCCAGGCTCTGCTCAAGCACGCATTTGAAGGCAAGCTCACCGCTAACTGGCGTGAAGAAAACATAGACAAACTCGAGTCCACCGTGCAACTACTCGCCCGAATCCGACAGGAACGCCAAACGCGCTACGAGCAACAATCGCAGGGCTGGAATAGCGCTGTCAGCGATTGGGAGCGTAATGGCAAGATCGGGAAAAAGCCATCTAAGCCAAGAAAGCTGGACTCTGCTACCGAATTGCTTACTGGGTTACTGGAGAGACCTGAGGGATGGTCTTCATTAAGTGTCGGGCAGCTCAACGCAGAAATCTTTGATGGGCCATTTGGCTCAAATTTGAAAGGTGGCGATTATGTAGACTCAGGAGTTCGAGTAATTCGCCTTGAGAACATCGGATATCTTTCTTTCATTGGAGATAAGCATTCGTATATTACAGATGAAAAGTACTTATCGTTGATCAGGCACACGGTGCATGCCGGAGATCTCATATTTTCGTCGTTTATCACGGAGGGTATAAAGGTCGCGATACTTCCAGAAGATATCCAGCGAGCGGTCAACAAGGCGGACTGCTTCTGTATTCGTCTCCATGGAACTACCATGCGTAATGATTTCTTGGCAGCTTTTTTGTCATGTCGTTCTGCCTATAAACAGATTGAAGCCGATATTCATGGAGTTGGGAGGCCCAGAATTAATACCTCGCAACTCAAGGGTTTTGTGGTTCCTGTTTGTAGTCCTGACGAACAAGATGAAATCATGCGTCAGATTGAGAAGAAATTTTCGGTTTTGGAACGCTTCGAAGTAACCATCAGTGAAGAGCTCGATCGGATTGAAATTGTTCGCCAATCCATCCTAAAAAAAGCTTTCTCCGGTCAGCTCGTCCCGCAAGACCCCAACGACGAACCCGCCGCCGTTCTGCTAGAACGCATCCGTGCGGAAAGTGGAGCACAGAATACAGCTCGCAAAATGCCTAAGCGGAAGCTCTCGGCATAAGTGCGATTACCTCTGGGCAGATTGTGGCATGGAGGAAATATAGCGCCTGATTTTTACCGGGAAGTCGCGCCGGGTAATCTTCGAGCCGACACCAACATCGATACAAGGCACTTGGAAACGCCGGAATTGCAGCAATCACTTAAGGTATATTTCCAGATGTTCATGTTGCGCCCCGTTTATAACCAAAAAGCGTTCCCGCGGAGACGCGAGGCATTAATTTCGTCCAGTGTGTCGAGCATTTACCCCCGCAAGCAAGATGGACTGCCTTGAAGTCGCATTGCCCGGTCCAGGCTATTAGCGACGAGCCCGGCTGCGCCCGAGTCACCAGGCCGCGAGGCAGACTCTCATGAGCCTCGGAGTGCTTGTTAACCAGTCGCTAAAAAGTAGCCGCAAGTAGTTCCACGCTGTTTTTCGCCCGATTTTCCAGACCGGCAGCGTGAGCTATTTCTTGTGCTTTCTTTCTGAGTCTCTTGTCCCCGGATATGAGAAAGGCGCGCTTAAGGTAGTCAATAGCCAGGATCGGATTTCTATCCAGTTGGTCTGCAACCGTCTCGTAGTGATCGGCTTGCTCCGAGAGTGATTTAAGGAAAGAGGCGAAATTAGAGCTGAAATTTTTGTCGAACTCCACATACTCGGTACGTATGAAATCACTGGGCACTTTTGCCGCTGGCGATTTGATGAGCAGCGTCTCCTTCCCCAGCGCCTGTGCAACACCGATCTCGTAATAGATATTTGCCTGGGTGGTGGAGGGGATATCCTCGTGGCAAACTCCGATGGATAGCGGGGTAGCGGCTATCAACCTCCAGATTTTCAGTAAGAAGTCGCGTCCGGTTACTTTTGAGCCGGCGTCAATTACCCGGTAATCCTGCTTTTTACATAATTCAGTTACACGATCTCGTATTCCCGCTACCGACGGCGGAACCGGGTGACCCAGCCTCGTCATCAGAAAGCAGTGCCTGGGTTTACTCTTTACGGAACTGGTATAGGCATCCCCGTCGAGAGGGTTGTAGATGATCACTACTTGCGCTTCCTTGCAACGGGCACTCCCTTGTAGGGGCCTTCGGATTTTTTGTGAGCCACGATTTTTCCCGCCGAGCGGTCAATTTTGACATAGTGCCCGGTTTTTGGGTTTTTGACCTGGACGACGTCCCGTTTTCCGTCTCCGGAAGATTTCTTTGTAGTCATAAGTTCACCAGGTGGGGGATGGTTAAAGTTTAACAGTGACTGCCCTTTTTGGCGCCGGCGTAGCCTAGCCTCGTATTTTAGTGCACCGGTTGACCAAGATAGTACTTTTGTCGCCGGTTGGCGATGCCCATCGAGGCAACGCCCGTATATGATAAATCTCGCTGAAAGCAGGAACGTGTTTTGCGGCTTGAGTAGTCTGTGCGCGCCGCAAAACTATTTGTGTAGTCTGAATTTCATAATGGGCTACATAACAGCACCCTTGTTTAATTAGGTGAGAATATGCGGCGATATACGCCGCAAAAATAATATATAGTAAACCATCGAAATTCCTGATAGTTTAATCATTCAATTAAACGCGGCGACTAACGCCGTATATATGGATATATGTAAACCGCGATGCTTTCTACAAACGAGAGTACGGAGCTTCTCCCCTTCGGCCAATTAGCCACCCGTCGCTGGCTGCTGGCCCAGGGTATGACTCGTCATATGCTCGATAATGCTTTGAAATCAAAGAAGTTTATAGCTCTGGCCCAGGGCGTGGTGGCACGTCCCGGCGTGCCCGTCACCTGGGAAGGGTTGGCATCTTCGCTAAATCGTATGGTGGCTGGCCCAGTATATGTCGGCGGCATGACGGCGCTGGAGCAAGCAGGGTTGGGGCATTACCTGCGGTCGGCATTGTCCATACATCTTTACTCTGCGGAGCGATGCCCGGCCTGGCTGGAAAGACTCGATCTGGGGGTCACGGTTGAGTGGTACAGTACTCGCCGCCTGTGGCTGGAAAACGCTCTGCAACAAGCCAACAGCCTGAAAGAGCAGTCGTGGAGTGGCCCTCTTCCATATCTCATGGCGGCGCCAGAGCGGGCATATCTGGAAGTATTGGCCGATGTGCCCGACACAGTGAGTTTCGAGCATGCCGACCAGCTGATGCAAGGTCTGACTTCGCTGTCGCCGCGCCGGCTGGATGTCTTGTTGAAGGGTTGCCGCCATATCAAGGTTAAACGCCTGTTTTTCTTTTTTGCTACTCGCTATGACTACGGCTGGCTCAAACATCTCAATCGCAAGGCCTACGATCTGGGCAGCGGTAAGAGGGTGGTGACCAAGGGCGGGAGGCTCGATAGCGAGTACTTGATCACCGTGCCGGAGGCATTCCATGGACCGGAATAGCTCTTACTACCGCCAGGTGCAGTTTTTAATTCAGCTCCTGCCGTTGGTAGCTGGCGAATCGTGTTTCGCCCTGAAGGGTGGAACAGCGATCAATCTATTTGTTAGGGATTTCCCTCGCTTGTCGGTGGATATTGATCTGGTGTATCTACCTTCTGGTGGCAGAGAGGAGGCACTTGAGGCGATCAAGGCCGCCTTGGAGCGCCTGGCAGAGGAGATTGAAAAAACTTTCCCCGGCGTTACCGTGGTGAGAAGTTACCGGGACAAGCAAGATGCACTGCGCCTCACAGTAGCCAATAAAGGCGCCAGTATTAAAATTGAACTATCGCCGGTCCTACGTGGCACCGTATTTGCCCCTCAAATTCGATCCGTAGTTCCGGCAGTGGAAGATGAGTTCGGCTTTGCCGAATTGGCGGTAGTTTCGTTTGAAGATCTATTTGCTGGCAAGATCTGTGCGGCATTGGATCGCCAACACCCCAGGGACTGGTTTGATATTCATCTATTACTCGAAAATGAGGGGCTGACGGAGCCGCTGATTAAGACGTTTCTTGTTTACCTTATCAGTCATTCGCGTCCGATGGAGGACTTGCTGGCGCCCAACTTCAAGACCCTCAACACTGCTTATGGCTCGGAATTCGTGGGTATGACGCAGATCGACGTCGCGGTAAAGACGCTGGAGGAAACCCGTGTCCGCCTGATTAATCAGATCGCTGGGGCATTAAGCCATGAGGATAAGGCGTTTTTGTGTAGCATGTACGAGTTGTTGCCGAATTGGTCACTGCTGGGCCTTGAAGGGATTCAGGATCTTCCTGCAGTCCAGTGGAATCTACACAACATCAGAAAGATGACAGACGAAAGGCGCAAGGCCTCGTTGGAGAGGCTCAGGCAGGTTTTGAGTCTGTGAACGCGTTATAACCAGTTCTCGCCCAATTAGATACTAAGGAACGATAGAATGAGCAGTGCCCCTATCATCTCCAAAGTCTGGAGCTTTTGTACCACCCTGCGCGACGACGGTGTGGGTTATGGCGATTATCTGGAACAACTCACCTACCTGATCTTCCTGAAAATGGCGGACGAGTATGCCAAACCACCTTACAACCGCGACGTAGGTATTCCGAAGAAGTACAACTGGCAGAGCCTGAAGAACAAGCGCGGTGCGGAGCTTGAAGTTCTGTATGTCGAGCTGCTGCGGGCTCTGGGCACCCAAAAGGGCATGCTTGGTCAGATTTTCACGAAGGCGCAGAATAAGATCCAAGACCCAGCCAAACTCTATCGCCTGATCGATATGGTGGATAGCACCCAATGGGTGGTCATGGGCGCCGATGTCAAAGGCGATATCTATGAGGGCTTGCTGGAGAAAAACGCTGAGGACACCAAATCCGGTGCCGGCCAGTATTTCACCCCGCGGGCGCTCATCCGCGCCATGGTCGAATGCGTGCGCCCGGAGCCGGGCAAGACCATAGCCGACCCGGCCTGTGGTACCGGCGGCTTCTTCCTCGCCGCCTACGACTTCATCACCCATGCTGATAACTACAAGCTGGATAAAGCCCAGAAGGCTTTTCTGAAACACCAGACCTTCTATGGCAATGAGATTGTGGCCAATACTCGCCGCATGTGCCTGATGAATATGTTCTTGCACAACATCGGTGAGATTGATGGCGAGAGCATGGTTTCGCCCAACGACGCCCTGGTGGCGGCCAGTGCCCAGAGTGTGGACTACGTGCTGGCCAACCCGCCCTTTGGCAAGAAAAGCTCCATGAGCTTTACCAATGAAGAGGGTGAGCAGGAAACAGATGATCTGACATACAACCGCCAGGATTTCTGGGCCACCACTTCCAACAAGCAGCTCAATTTCGTGCAACACATCCGCACTATGCTAAAAACCACTGGCAAGGCCGCGGTGGTGGTACCGGACAACGTGCTGTTTGAGGGCGGCGCCGGTGAAACCATACGTCGGAAACTGCTGGAGAACACGGATCTGCATACCATCCTGCGCCTGCCCACCGGAATCTTCTACGCTCACGGGGTGAAGGCAAATGTGCTGTTCTTCGACAACCGAGAAGCCAGTCCGAACCCCTGGACGAAGGAAGTCTGGTACTACGACTATCGCACCAACATTCACCACACTTTGAAGAAGAAGCCGTTGCGCTTCGAAGATCTGGCCGAGTTTATCCAGCGTTACAACCCGCAAAACCGCAACAAGCGTAAAGCCACCTGGCACCAGGACAAGAACCCGGACGGGCGCTGGCGCAGCTTCAGCTACAAAGACCTTGTCGCCCGTGACAAAACCAGCTTGGACGTGTTCTGGTTAAAGGACAAAAGCCTGACCGACTTGGATAACCTGCCCGAGCCGGATGAGCTGGCGGAGGAGATTATTGAAAATCTGGAAGCGGGATTGGAGAGTTTCCGGGCGGTGTTGGCAGAATTGGAGAATTAGCTACAGAGGCACTGCTGTGTGTCAGACGGAACTGTGGTAAATCCGGTCGCTTGGACTGACTGTGAAAGCCGTAACTGCCTTTTTTCAAACTCTCAATCACCACGGTCGGCATATATCAGACATTGCCCGATTATTCGATATCGGCTATGGCATGGTAGTGGAGTTTCTGAAACGCGCGGAACGGGCTCAGCTCTTGTTGAGTGACACTTTTGAAGATTGATTGCCATATAAATTATTGGTTGACAAATATAATAATATGCATAAAATGTCGAAACCGCCCATAACTATGGTTTGTAGCCGATGATTGTTCACCCTTGGGATATAAGTTCCGACCTTAAAGAATGCCGACTGATTGCGCTTGCACAGTTTATAGCGGCCGTGAGAAATGAAGTTATTGACCTGTTTGACGAAGAATTAGGGGATACAAGGCTGTCCCTGGGTATGCGAGCCTATGAATGCTGCCGCACCAGAATCAAGGAAGTAGCCGGAAGTCAGGATTTCCCCTATTTGTCTATTCTTACACCCGATGGGCGCTTCACCTTTGCAGTTGGAGAGACACCAGTAAGATATACCCGAAATGACCCCGAATGTTTGCCGAATAGAAAGATTGTCGTTTCTCACGCTGCAATGCAGCAGATGCAGATGTTTTCAGATGTGAATCCCTATGCAAATGTTAGGTGGTTCTTCGTTTTTGATACTGACTTCAAGAGTGCCGCTGATGCAGTTTACTTTGTAGGTTATTCCGAGCTTGGTGAAATACTCTGTCAATGGCAGATTCCGATGGAAGATAGCGTTGCTCTGGTTTCAGATACTACCGAAAATCTGAGTAGTCCTGTTAAGCAAGACAAGCCCGTAGTGAAGATTAAGAAGATTGTCACTGATAAAGATAAAGAAGACGATGGAAAATGAAACGTTTAATGGGGACAGACTGAGACTGGCAAGGCTATTACATGGATTAACTCAAGCAGACATTGGGAATTCTGTTACGGTCACACGTCAGTTTGTCCACCAAATGGAGAGTGGCAGCAAGCAACCCGCTAGGGATGTGCTGTCGGCTCTATGCGAAGCACTTCAGGTAGAAGAATCGTTCTTCTATACCCCCACGGGTAATGAAGTTAAAGTCGAACAGTGCCACTTTAGAAAACGGAAAACCACACCGGTAGGCTTGGCTAATCGGGTGGTTGCTTATAGCACCATTTTTGAAAAGCTAGTTGAGTTGATTAATAGTCATCTGGAGTTGCCTCCTGTAAATATTCCTGAGTGTTCCTCTGCGGGGGAACATTTCACGAATGAAGAAATCGAACTTGCCGCTGAGAAGTGCCGAAAGCACTGGAGGCTTGGGCTTGATAATCCCATAGATAACATGACTCGGGTCTTAGAGAATGCCGGTGTTGTTATTACTCACTTTGAGGGTGTGTCTAGTAAGGTGGATGCACTTTCCCTGAATCGTAAGTACCCCATAATCATCCGCAACACCGCTAAGGAAAGCGTCTGCCGGATGCGTTTTGACCTTGCGCATGAATGTGGACATTTTGTTCTTCATGAAGGGGTCGAAACTGGAGAGCCTATTACCGAAAAAGAGGCAGACAAGTTTGCCAGTGCCTTCCTGTTCCCACGGATGGCATTTCTTAAAGAGTTTCCAGATTTCACCAAGGGTAAGAACATATCTTGGGATAATGTCTACAAGTTAAAAATTCGGTGGGGTGTGAGTGCAAGGGCATTGATTTATCGTGCCCACTTTCTGGGCAAAATTTCGGCTCAACAATATAGAAGTGCAAACGTCTGGCTGAATAAGACAAAGCAGACCAAGATAGAGCGTCATGATGACAAGATTGCCCGTGAGGATCCTGACGTTTTGCCAGATGCATTCCAGGCAATGAAGGAACACTTGGGAATCAGTTTTTCGGCTATTGCGAGGGAGTTGGGAGTATCTACTGCGGTGCTTTCTCAGATTACGGGAGTTTACCCAGATAATGAAGCGCATTTGGACAACGTGGTGCCAATGCGGTTCTAATCGAATTCGTGGTTGCTACCAGCCCCTTACATTGGTGCAATACATTTGAAGGCCTGGTCCATGCAATCCAATGATTTCAAGATGCCTCTGGCCAATTTCGAGACGGTTTTGTGGGTTCACATTCAAAAAATGGTGCTACGTTTGGTGCTATAAATCGCGGTTGAATTGTAACTTATATATTAAAAACAAGTAGATATGGTTAGATTTCAAGTCCCGCCTTCGGCACCAAGTTGATGTTCAGGAGTGGTCCGGAATGTCCTGAGAGCCTGGCACTTTGCCGGGCTTTTTTGTGCC
>CENL01004175.1_pt1 | contig 17357 bp, 14 predicted proteins | sample 530221 | NCBI WGS metagenome assembly CENL01 (sample SAMEA2619791, study PRJEB7988) | marine metagenome | isolation source: saline water (ENVO:00002010), including
AGCTGAAATACCATTTCTATAAGAACTTCTTTAACTGGTTGCGGATGCTCGTCAAAATTGATATTACTATTCTGAGCGACCATGTCAGCACAATCACAGGCGTTTTGAAAATCACTTTCAAACACGGCTTCCAATTGTTCTTGACTATATTCAATACCTTCTTCATAGTTATCCTCCTTAGTGACAAGGTGACCGTATCCTATGGTAGCGAATCCTAGGCTGTCCTTGTATACGATACCCCTATATCCCTCGTGTTCTTTAATTCTCTCCTTAAGTTCTTCAAACATTATTTTCCTCCTATACCCCAGTGTTCCTCATGCTCGTCTTTTTGTGATTTTTTTCTGGGCTTCAATAAATTTTCTATAAATAGCGGCAGGCTTATTCTTGCCAGCAACACGCGCTCGTTGCTCCATTGCAATAGCCGCTTGAGTTTTGTGGGCATGGCTTCTACCAGATCTACGAATCTTAGCCACGCTACTGCGAGCCGATGACTCATCTCTGAATCCAAGTCCTTTGATTGTTCCTTTCGGGTTTTCATCTGTATATAAGTCTGAATGTTTTTTAGATCCAGCTGGTTGTCCTTTCTTCCTAGGTATTCTTGGAGCCATTTTTAGATAGTAATCCCATAGCACCTTTAGCACCTTTGATACCAAAACTTGCAGAGCAAGCAATGTATAATAGATGTTTATAATAATCTGGTAAACTATGTAGTGCTTCAAATCCTGCCTTGATATGTGGTGTCCATCCAGGAATAAATACTAGTACCGCAGGAATTAGCAGGCATAATAAAATTACCTCGTCTTTCCACGACCCTTTCATTTGGTCAACTGCACTAGCCTCCCACGAAATTTTACCCGCGATCTGCTGTTCTTTCAAAGACTTCTGTGCTTTGATTTCCGTTAAAGCTAGATCTGCTTTAGCCTTTTTAGTAGCTACAAATCCTTTGACTGTATCCCCTAGTAGAGATGTCAATGGACCTATTAACAAGTTAAGCATTATGATACCTTCCTATATTTTTTAGTTTTCTTTTTTATATTCTTAGGTTGAGCAGCATGCTGTTTACCTTGTGCTCTTGCCTTTCTTTTAGCCGCAGTTGTTGCGGCGTATTCACCTGCTGATAAATTCTTAATAGCAGCTGAAGGCAAGTACCTCTCACCCGTAGCTTTAGGTCCTTGAGTAGAAGGCTTTCCAGATTTGGTTCTCCATTTCTGTTTAGTCCAAGACTTTAAACTCTTCTGCGATTTGGCTAAAGCCATTGTTATTTTTTCTTAGCTATTTTCTTTTGCAAGAATGCAGGTAGTGTCTTTTGTGCACCAGTCAATTTACCTTTAGTACCATTACCATTCTTTACTTCTTTCATTGGCTTCTGATTCTTGGCTTTCTTGGATGGTCTACCTTTTTTACTTCCGTATGTTCCAGGTCCTTTTGGCATTACTTCTTCCCTTTCTTTTTTTTCTTCGGCGTATTGCACTCACATTGTTTTATGCGAAACAATTTGCAAATAAACTTTCTAATAATATTCATCATTTATAACCTCCACCTTTTGCTTTGTACTGTTTAGCTAGCATCTGCGCTTTGCGCGCTGACCACTGCCCTGGAGCTCCACCTTTTCCTCCAGCTTTAATTCTGTTAAAGATAGTTTTTCTCATGCCAGGTTTGGTATAGTTGCCTGCCTTATTAACTGTAGATTTTTTCTTCATGGTCTCTGTAATTTATTTTTTTTCATCTTTAAATCTTTTGTTATTCTACTTAAAGTAGGAGATGGTTTATTTAAGTTAGACATAAAACTTTTTTTCTTAGCCGACTTAGACATTAACTTTTTAACTCTCTTATCTACGTTAGGTTTTTTAGGCTTTCTCTTTCGAGAAGCAGGAGCATTTTTTAATTGTTGCTCCATAGCAGCTCTGTTCATGGGTGTTGTCCTACTCTTTGGAATCCGAATCGTCTGAAGATTCTTCTACTTTGATAGCGTCTCCACCGATCTTAACAACAGGAGCTGTCATTACTATTGCATCTGTTTGTATCATTTGATTATTATATCATAACACAATTTGCTTGACAATAGGTAAAAAAAGTGATATTATTCACGCACTACAGGAGAAAAACATGGCAAAACCAACAGCTAAAAGCATACTAATTGATGCATTGAATGCAGTAATTAGAAACAAAGGCAACAAAGCGGCAGCCTCTAGAGATCTAGGAATACCGCGCACTACTTTACTTGAGAGAATAGAACAAGCCCAACTGCAGGGGATTAAACCTACTATGGTGCCCCCCGATGCTGAAGCGGCTTTAATAGAACAACAGTATTCACATGACGCAGAGATGCGCGATATGAAAAGGCAAGTAGATGTACTAGCCAAAGAAAATTTATCACATCAAAAATTAAAGAACAGTCTCATCAAAGCAGAGAACCATACTATTAAACCACCTAAGTGGATATCTAAAAATACACCAGCGAAAGGCGCACCAGGTGTGCCTACTATATTCTTATCTGATTTCCATTGGGGAGAAGTTGTAGATAAACAAGCTGTCAATGGTATAAATGAGTATGATAGAGAGATAGCACTGAGAAGATTTAAAAATGTAATCAATACTACTATAGACTTATGTACTAATCATATGGTAAATCCTAAGTATCCTGGTATTATATGTGCTCTTGGTGGCGACATGATATCTGGTGATATCCATGATGAGCTAGCAGAAAATAATGACGGTACTAATATAGAACATGTACTAGATTTGCTAGACAATATGACATGGGCACTAGAGAAATTTGCTAAAGTATTTGGTAGAGTCTTTGTTCCTTGTACGTTCGGTAATCACTCTAGAACATACAAACAATATAGGCATAAGCAAGCCGCAAAAACTAACTACGATTGGATGTTATACAATCTGCTAGCTAGGCACTTTAAAAATGACAAGAGAATACAGTTCCAAATACCTACTGGTTTTGATACAGTATACAAAGTGTATGGTGTTAGCTATTTACTGACACATGGCGATCGTTTAGGTGTGGCAGGGGGCACGGGGATTGTAGGTATGTTAGGTCCTATTGCTCGTGGCGTTCAGAAGATTAAGCAAGAATATAATAATCAAAACAAAACTATTGATTACGTAATCTTAGGTCACTATCACCAGTACATATCCCTCAAAGGTTGTATAGTTAATGGCTCTACAAAAGGTTATGATGAGTATGCTTACTCAAACAGGTTCACATCTGAGAGACCTCAGCAAGCTTTATGGTTTACTCACCCAGAATATGGTGTCACTTTTCAAGTACCTGTAGTAGTGGATGAACCGACTGGCGCGAAATCTAAAGACTGGGTTTCTTGGATGTGTTAATTAGGCTTTGAAAATAATGGGTAACCCGCTGCTTGGTAATCAAATAAGTTAGAATATATTTCATAGGCAGAACCTTGGCTAATCCTGTACTCAGTACTAATATCTTTTACAGCTTCTTTAAATAGAGTCCATGTATCTGGAGTATATACTAGACCAGGTTTTGTCTGTGATAAATTGTAATTAAACTTAACCAAATCCCCCATTATTTCTGCTAACTTTTCTTGTTGCTCAATTTGTTCTTCTGTATCACCTTCTCTAATAGCTACTAAATATCTTCTAAAAGAATTAGTTATTCTATTATTAAATCTTTTCCTAGCTCCCGAAGTAACTCCGCCATTTACTTTTTCTAAATATAAAAGGTCTTGTTTTTTACTAATCTCCGTAGGATTAAAACCTATACTCTTCATAAAAGCTTGGTATAAAGTAGGATCATCTATTAATAAAGTTCCTTTGGATGATAGGATAGGACCACCATTTAAATAATCTAAAGAAGCTGAAAAGTTTTTTATAAAAGTGGGAGTAGTTCTTTTAAATATTTTATTAAACAACTCTGAATTTAATTCACCTTCCTCTGCTATATCATTTACTATGCCTCGGGCATTTCCAAATATCATAGTACCAACAGCACCACCTAGTTCTTCTACTCTGCCTCCAGATGCTAATCCTCCAATATCTAAAATTGCTTTTAATTGTGTGCCACCTGGAACATTAAATCTAACTCTTCTAGATAAGTCCGCGTCAAACAATTTGTTTACTAAACCATTTTCAAAACCTTCGATTAGCCCCGCATCAAAACCATGCTCGTCCATAAATCTTCTGTATTCTTGTCTGACATTAGTACGCATGCCTGTAAATATATTGTATATAAATTCAGCTAACCATGTCGCATCGTCTGCAAAAGGTAAAGCAAATATACCTCCTGTTGCCATGATCATAGCTAATTGTTTAGCAAGTATTCTTTGACCTACTAACTTTCTCTGCCCTCCTCTGTGGGTTAGCATTCTGCCCATTAGACTAAACATCTGCGATATGTAAGTGTTAAATAAAAATACTACAGAGCCTAAACCTTTAGCCCAAGTAGGTCTGTTTATTTTACCATACAATCCAAATGTTTCATCAATCAAATGTTGCGCAATAATTCTGGGAGTTACTTCTCCTTTATTTAGTCTAACATTAAGTTGGAAATTTTCATCATTACTTAAAAAGTCTGCTATCTTTTCTCTAAATTTAATATCTTGTGCAAGTCTATATGTAGCAAAGTAAACAGAAGAACGTGACATGGTTTCGAATGTATTAAACAGACCACCCATAATGGTATTTTCTAATATTCGTAACGCATTCCTTGCGCGACTTCTAGACCTATAGCTAGCTGTGTCTGTTGGCATGGCGGCTTCTTTTAAAGCTGCCCCTTGTTTTATTAAACCACTCTGTACATCTTTTATATAATCTTCTTTCATTCCTTGTATATCTGTAGGAGCATCATCAAAGTTCATAAACACGTCTTGAAATTTTCTATTTTTAAATATCATCATTTTTCTTACATCATTAGTTGCTCTTGTAAGTTCTTTTAAAACTCTAGGTGTATTAGAAAATTCAGACAGAAATGGACCAGAAAATTGTAGTATAGTTACTGTCTGTAATAAAGCAGAAGATATGTTACCACCTAAGAACCACCAGAAACCCGCACGTCTTAGTTTAGCCCACTCTTGTTTAGGATCATCTGTGTATCCATACCAAGAATCTACTGCTCTTTTTAATGTTTCATTTTTAGATTGATTTTCTATATTATTTTTTAATCTAATCTGCGTACTCTTATACCTATTTTGACCAGCAAATTCAGAAGATGTAGAGATGTATTGGCTAATAGCTCTGCCAAAATCTGTACTAAATCCTGCTACACCCGCCTGTTCTTTTCTAGGTTTTAGAAATATACTATAACCTCTTATATCTGCTCCAAACTTTTTGTTAACTAAGGTATTTAATTCCTTACGTAATTCCACATAGTGATTAGCATTAATATCTGATAAGAATTGAGATATAGAATCTAAAGTTTGCAAGTCTGCATTAACAGATCTTCTAAGATTATTAATTGTAACAGCTTCTGTCTGTATAGCATCTATATTAATGTCTGGATATTTTTCTCTGAGTTGTTGTCTAACATCTCTTTCTTCGTCTAGAAACTTAGTGCCGAACTTACCTTTGTTAAACATTCTATATTCTAAAAGATTACCACTTTCATTTTTTACTGCTATAAAAAAGTTACCGTACCTCTGTAATGGAATATAATCGTTTTGTTTAAACCTATTGTATTGACCTAGCTCTTGTAAAATACCTGACAATCCTGCAGATGTTTTGTCTGCACTTACAGGATTTCCTACAGCATCTCTTTTAACTTTTGTTTTACTTATTATAGATGATACTTTATTAAATAAATCTCTGCTATATAATCCACTGGGTTGTAAGTAAGTAGAAGTATTTTGTAATTCATTAACTATAAAACGCAAATCATTGTATTCTAAACTTTCCAGTTGATCACTTGTTAAATTTAAAATAGGGTTATCAAGTAAGTCTTTTCTATTATTTCTTAGTATAGCTATTGCTTCTTTTATAATATTGCTTACATTCTCATTAGCTAACATTCCTCTAATAATTTCTTTATGTTGTAACTGTATCTGTTCTTGCACATCTAAATAAGCAGCCGCTGCTTGCCCTGTAAGAGTAATTGTTTCTCCTGCTTTAACTGTGCTTCCTGCGCCTCTTCCATTTTCTCTAGCAACAAAAATTATGTCGCCTAATTCGTTTGGTCTGTATCTTCCAGGAACTTGCTGTGATATTTCCATAGCTTTCATAAGCAATTTAGAAGCTTCGGGGTCACGCATTAAAGGTATAAAGTTTTCTGTCAATTTATCTACTGCTCGGGTATTTAAAGTGTTAACAAATTCTTGCTTGCTTCTTACTATATTAAATAGCGGAGTAAATATTGGAAACTGTTGCGCCCATATTCTAGCATGTGACATAATCCTATTAAAGTTTCCAAATCTTTTTGTTTTAGTTTCTTCATCAGCTCTATCATTTTGGTCTAATAACTTATCATCATCTTTAATAAGTTTATCCATAGATTTTTCTTGTTGTCTAAATTTTTGTCTGGTATATGTAGGAGGTTGATCTTGATCTATCTCTGAAGGGTCTTGTTCATATTTATCTGAGCGTCTAAATTTAGGAGAACTTACATCGTAGTCACCAGAGTTTTCTGTTGCATGTTTTATTTGTGTAGCATCAAAGGCTATGTATGAATATTGTGGAGCTATATCTAAACTACCCATCTCTGTGGAATTTAAATAAGCAATACCATCATATCCTTTATCTTTAATTGCTTTTACAATTATTTTATCTGACTCTGTATTTATTCTAGCACCAACATCATTTTTTAATTTTTCTGTTTTAAGATATGATTCGTAAGGATCTTCCAATCTTGTGCTTTCTGCTTCGGTCTTAGCCCTTTGATCCATTAATCTGTTATATACCACATCCATTTGTGCTTCTATATTTTTAGCTTCTTCTGGTGTAAATATTAATTGATTTAATACATCAATTGTGTCACCGTAAATAACGCTACCCGCTTTACCCATGTCATTTTTAATAGTATGAAATGTTAAACCTGTACCTTTATCTCTAAATAGTCTAGCTCCTTTAGGATCTTTATCATTAGTTAAAGATCTTAATATAGATCTAGCATCCCAACTACCTAAATCCCTCATCAATAAAGGATTTTTTAAATTTAAAAAGAAGGGCATAATCTTACTATCGTTATCAGACCTACGAAATGAATTGTAATTCTTGGTAATGTAATCTGCTCTAGCTATTGCAGCTGTTTGCGAACCAAAATGAAAAAAGAAATCTCTATACTTTGAAAACTCTTCAAAGTCTCTGTCTGTTCCGTGAAAAACTATTAGAGGGCTGTTGGCTTGTGTAAGATGTGTGTTAGCTAATTTATTTGCAAATATATAATTTAATTCATTCACTAGTGTATCTCTAGCAGTTTTAAGTTCTGTATCGTTTTGAGGTAAGAGACCTGGATTGTTCATATTAACTATAGCTGCTATTGATCTTAGTGTAATTTTTTGCAATGGAGTAATAGAAGCAGTTTCTAATCTTTCTATAAAATTTAATTCTGTAGTAGTGCCAACAAATTTATCAGGTGTCATGTTTGTTATGTCTGCTTTTTGAGCTAGCTCACGCATCTCTGCTACAAGTTTATTCATCTCTACAAGGTTGCTAGTCGTAGGGATACCTGTTCCATTTTCACTACCAGTTAATAAATTGTAGTATGAAAACAGTCTATCTACTAAAGGCACTAAATCTAAACTTTCTAAAGTAGCGGCTCTTTCGTTTAACCTGTTTAATATTCTTGTTCTTGTGTTTGTATAAAACGGACTATTGTACAAAGTGTTTAAGTAAACGTTTGTAATAGAAGGACCTACACCTAGAGTTCCCTCATCCGTGCCCCCTTTAACCTTTGACCCACTAAAGAATTTATCAAAATTACTTTGAGATGTGTCTGATAAGTAAGCGGAATTTTTGTAGGCAACATCCACAAGATCTGTGCTTTCTCTATTAAACTTTCTATTTTGTATTTTCCCTAAATCTATTGCATTGAATATAGATTCAGGGGAAGTGTACCCTGTGCTAAATAACGCATTACTTAATCCATTTAAGAATGCTTTTAATCTATAGAATAAAGAAGCTATTACGCCACGAGGTTGATATTTATTAGCCATGTATGCGGCAAACGCCTCTGATATAGCTTCTTCTATTTGTATTTCCTTAGATTCTTTAGCGTACGTTTTGTACCCTGCTATGTCATATTGTTTTAACCAGTAATTTTGAGCTGCATTCTTTAATACTTTAACTTCATTTGCTGTAAAAAATCCATTGTTAAATAGTAAATGCATTACTTCGTGATGTAAAGTATACATTCTAGGGTCTTGTTTTAATTCAAAAGCTATTGGATTTTCTGCTGCAGCAGATACTATTATTTTATTCTGTGGTATACTATGTGGTGTAGTTAGCAAAGCCTTATCAAAGTTCATGCCGCCAGCTAACTTCATGGCAATCCCTTTCATTCTATCTGCTATATCTAAAACATTTAAATGCACTAGGTAAGCTCCATTTGTAGATTTTTTATTTACAAAATAATCTTCTAATACTTTTAAGTCTACACCTGTTAACCCTAATCTTTCTAATTCTGTTTTAAGCTTTTGTTCTATAGCAGGTAAATCCTCTATAAATTCAACTTGTAATCTAGGGTTATTATTCTTAGCAGACCAAAAAGCAGTTGTTTCTTTTTCATATTTCTTTTGGATAGTTCCTTTAATATCTTTTACTATTTTACTTATACCCTTGGTAGACCTAGAAAGTGTTAGATATTCGTCTAAAGGTATTACTTCATCTACTCCTAAGCTTAGTTGTAAAGTATCCATATCAGATTTAAACTGTTTTAAAGATTCTAATTGTTCGTTAAAATAACTAAGAGCTTGTGACTTATCTTCAGGAGATATGTTAGTTCTGTTTTGTGTAATCTCTATTTGTTGCTCTAATCCTCTTAACAAAGAAGGCAATTGTTGTGTATTAAAAAAGCTACCATCTAGTAGTTGTTTATTTATATAGTTTAAAGGTCTATTTTGTATAGCTCTTATTAACTCTTGATATCTTAAATCAATTGGTTGAGTAGCTATTCTATATAAAGAGCGCAGATATCTCTTTCTTTCATTGATGGCATTTATTTGTTCTGGTGTTTGTGCTTGTCTTAGTTCTAAATCTATAGCTCTAATATCTCTTTCAAAGTCTGTTGCTTTATAATCAAAATCTTTTACACTGTAACCTTGTTGTTTTAATTGTTCTTTAGTCAGAGGGGGCACGCGGGTTTCACCTACTTGCACATTCTGTGTAACCTTCATAGGTTCAAAAGATATCTTATCTTTTATTATTCTTTCTATCTCAGCTCTGCCACGAGTTTTATCTTTAGTGTCGGTTAGTTTAATATCTTCTTCTAAACTTTGTATCTTGGCTTCGCCATTTTGCCCATTAAAATAACCTAGCTTAGTTAGCTCTTCTCTTTCTTTCCCACTAATTTCATTTAAATTATCTTCAGCTAGTACTACTGCGTCATCATCTGTAAGTTTTTTAACATCTTTAAATCCGCGCTCAGTTAATCTTTTCTTTGCAGCTTTGACTGTGTTAGTATTATGCTTTACGTACTCTTGAACTTCTTCTGCAGTTTTATTTGTTTCATCTATTGTAGTTTCAGTTGTGTACTGTGTTTGTTTTAATCTTTGTAGTTCTCTCCTTAACTCAAGGCGATTTTCTTGTAAAATTAATTTAGCTGCTGGATCTTTTTCTTTGGCAATTAAATTATTAATATTTTTTATTTCTTTTTCAAGGTTAGCTATTTGTTCTGGAGATCCAAAAGTTACTTTTTTTGATTTTACTTTTTTAGGATCTTGTTTCTTAAATGTTTTTATAAAATCATTATACTGTGACATACCCTGCTTAAATTGAGGTTCACCTGTAACAGGGTTGACAAGAGTAGCTTCATCATACAATACTCCATTTTCTTCACTTACACTTTTTACTACTACTGGATCTCCCCTTCTATCTAGATACACATCACCTACTTGCGGGGCATCTTCTTCGACTTTAATTTCTTCTGACTTAGCAACTTCAACAGGTTCAGCGTATTCATTTAATACATTAGGAACATCTTTCATAGGTACGATGTGTACAGGATTTTTTACACCGCCTCTTGTAGATAATAAGACAGCGTGTTTTTCACCATCTATTGTCTTTGTTCCAACTACAGTGTATGTAGGCTCGACAGCTCTATCTGTTTTGTCTTTTATAATATTATCATCAGCATCTCGCATAATGCTAATATCTTTTACTGTTACTGTTTTACCTTGGAAGTCTTGTATGTCTGGATCTTTATTACTTATCTCTCCTAAATCTATTTGAGCTTTAAAGTTTTTCTTATGTGCTTCATACGCGTCTCTATTTCTATTTCCTAAAACTACGTTAGTACCACCACCTAAAACACCACCAGCAAATGTTCCTTGGTATCCAGCTTCTCTTATTTGTTTTTGAACTTCAGGATCAGATAATTTTTGTTTAGTTAAATCAATAGCCTCACCTACAGTATTTGCTTTATCCCATTCAGGAACAGCTTGTGTTACAGTTTCTTGTATGACCTCTGTCAAACCTTCAGCTGGTGCAGCTTCTGCTGCGCCTTTTCCAAATCTTTTTAATATGCTATCAGCAGTTTCTTTACCATATTTTTTCGTTAATACTTTTCTAAGTATTCTACCTGGACCACCTAGAACTGCTTCAGCTGTACCATAGACAGTTGCTCCTAATAGAGTATTTGCTGTATTAGGGTCGTCCATATTTTCTAATTGAGCTGGTCTTATTTCACCTATACCATATGAGAAGCCTGCAAAACCTAAAGAACCTATAGCAAGAGGTACTCCTCCTGCCAACCCTGCAACCCCTCCTAACACAATCATAGGTAACCAACTAACTACTGCGTTTCCGAGTGCCCCTTGACCCCAATCTATAAAGGCAGATAATTTATCTTCGTCTTGAAATATTTCTTCAAGTGTTTGCCCATAAGGTTTTACTTCACCCTCTTCTGTTGTAAAAAATCTTTTAGCTGCAGTTTGTTGCTGATATAAATTAATAGCTCTCTGGCTATTCTCCATCATCTCTTCATTATTAAAAATATCACCAAAAATATTTTTAGCTGATTGCACTATTGTTGGATATATACTCATGGCAGACTCTACATTACGCATAAAGTCTCCCCTATCATCCATAGTAGGAGCTTCTACTTTTATGGCAGGAGCACGTACGTTTTTGTCTACACCAGGTTGATATAGAAATCCTTTAGAAAATAATTCTGCTGATAACTTGGGAGATTGTAGATAAGATTCTCGTTGCTCTTGTGTAAAACTTTTAGGTATTCTTATTATTGGAGCAGAAGGATCTTCTGATATTTGATGATATGTAAATTGGTCTTCTGGGGCTTGAGAAGATTCAAATGAACTAGTTGGACCAAGCTCATCTGCTGTTTTGTATTGATCTACTATAGATCTTAATTCGTTTATGTCTACCATACTTATTTACACTAGTGTGTATTCAAAAAGCTTACGCCTCTTTAATTAACTGGCGGTTATATATTCTTTTTGTATATTTTGACCGCTTTGATCTCCAACATTTATATTACCTAATGGTGAATCTACTATACCCATAGATTGATTTACCAATCTTTGTATCATATCTTTATCTATATCACCATTTTGACTAATAGCACTCGCGATCATAAGATTACTTAAATCACTTAGGTCTGCCTTACTATTTTTATCGTTTAAATCCATCTCAAAATACTTTTTGTAGGCAGACAAATATGCGTCAGACTTTGGATCAGATGAAAATAGTGAAGCATACTTAGCAGCATTACGTTCTTCTTTAGTGCCAGATAGTTTTTCTTTTATAGTCGCCTCAGTTATTAAGTTAGCTAACGCAGTTGAAGCTTCTGTTTGATCTGCTTTCTTTTGAGTCTTAGCTGCTTTAATAGCACCAGGGAATAAACCTTCACCTTGCATTAATCTTAAACCCAAGTCCATTAGGAAATCATCTTTTTCCATCATCTTATTTAAAAGCATTTTAACTTTAGAAGGAGGCTCTGGTTTATCTTTTAATTCAATTTCAAAGTCATTAAGTTTTTCTTCTGTGCTGCCTCCCTTACCTCCTGGGGCGTTAGGTTTAGTTTCTTTAACTGTTTCTTTATCAGATTTATCGTCTCCGATTGTTATTGGACCTAATGGGGAGTCATATGTTCCTGAATAATCTTTCCCTGATTTTTCAAAACCTAATATATCTCGTATTCCAAATTTATTTCTAGGTTCTCCACCTGGACCTGCTGGACCTTTATCCTGTGCAGCTTCTTTAAGTATCTGTCTTACTGCATCCATGTTGCTTAGTTTAACCTCTTTACCTGGGGGAGCTCCGTCAGTAAGTTCACTTTCTTTTCTATCCTTGGCTTCCTGTAGTTTACCAGATATATAATCTTTTACACTTTCAGTTTTATCTAAAGCACCTCCCATTATCTTTGCGAATAAATTATCTTTAAGCTCAGGCTCTGAAATTAAACGAGAAGGATCTAAGTCTTCTATACGGTTTGTGTCTTTAGGAAAAATAAACATAGGCATTCCCATATTTTCTAGCTCTCCACCAGGAGAACTTTTAAGCAAACCTATTTGTTTTAAAAATTCATCAGGTAAATTGTAATCATCTGTTAGATTAATAATTGTTGAACCGTCATCTTGTTTTTCTAGTGCTGCCATTATCTATTTACAAATCCTGTTATGTCACCCCATGTTAATCCTAAGTTACCTGCTGCTCCCAATGCACCTATACCTGCACCAGCTATCTGCCCAAACAAACTAGGTTGTTGTGGAGCTGGTCCTGTTGTAGTAGTCATTGATCCTGTAGGCACGCCTCTTAAAATGTCTGAGTAAAATCCAAGTTGCGCTTTCGGGTAATCTCTTTCTTGTACAAATTGTTGGTAACCTAAATCTAATACTGATTGATCCATGCCTCTTTGCAATCCTCCTATACCTAACTGCCTATTAATATCCGATGCTTCTAATGTATCAGCTGCTGCTGCAGTTTGTGCCATACCTAGCCCAGAAGCTAGTTGTGTTTTTCTATCTTGTTGTGCAGCTTTTAGTGCTGTGTCAAAAGCTCTGCCTTGTGCTTGTGTATAAATATCACCAAGCCCTTGTTGTAAATTTCTTTGGCGTTCTGCCTCTACTATGTCCGCTCTTGAACTACCAAATGCGCCTGCTTGTGTAGCCTGTGCTTGGTTAGCAACTTGTTGCATTTCAGATCTTCGGGTTAATTCTCTAGCAGCAACATCTGCCACGTTTGTCATATATGGATTCATATATGTTGAGATGTCAGTTGCAGCTGGCATTCCCGCGGCTGTCGTAGCTGTGTATGCCTGTGCCCCTCTGAGACCACCAACACCAGCTCCTTGCTGAGCTTGATTCATAGCCTGTTGTTCTAGGTTAGAGAAGCCCGCAAGTCTAGGTCCTGTGTATGGTATAAAATTTTCTTTTGCTACATCACCTGCAGTTGCTACTAAAGATGAAGCAGCTTTTTCCATGTAATCAGGAAGTTGTACTTGACTTGTAGAAGTTTGTTGTGCTTGTTTACTTCCAAATAAAAAATCTAACATTATGCGTTGCCCCCAAATAATACTGGTAATATTTCTATAGGAAATCTATCTTTTTCTTCCCTTTCTTTTTCAGCTCTGGCTAATGCATCAGGCAAATCTTCTAACATATTTTGACGTTCAGTATCTCCTGTCTGAAATCTTTTCTTTAAAGACTCAAGAGTTAGTGGCATATTAAATTTTCTTTTATAACTAAAATATGGAAACTCTTCTTCTTCTTCTTCGTCTTCAGCAATAAGTTCGTTATCAGATGTAGTAGGTTTACCCTGACCACTTTCACCGCCTCTTTTATTCTGTCTGTCCATAGCATCCTTGACCATCTTTTGTCTACGTAATCTTTCTTCCAATGTTAAATCATCTGTATTGAATAAGTTATTTAACAATCCTGTTAAGCCTATGTTTGAAAATAAATTTCCTATACCAGAAGACCCACCACCAAGTGCTTGTGCTAACATCTTTCCATCATCAGTTTGGTAATCTCCAAAGATTCCTTTTTTAACCATGCCTTCACTTTTTAACGCTTCATTAAACATTTTACTAAAGTCACTGCTAAATAAAGTATTGTTAGCTTGCCCACGTAAAGCTTCTAAACCTTGAAGAGCATCTAGTCCTGCTTGTGACGTGCCTGCTTTGTCAAATCTATATTTGCCGTCTGAATCTTTATCCATTAGATTAGCAGTGTTGCCTACGTAGGCATTTATCAAAGCTTGTTGTGCAAACTTTTGGTCTAAAGGAGTATCTTTATCAAATTCTTTTTCACCAATACCACCAGCAACCATAGGCACATAATCAAATTGATTTGGGTCTTGTGATCCGCCGTAAGTTTCTGAAGGACCCACAGGTTCTGGCTTATCATCTCTGCCTCCTCTATTATTAGCAAACATCTCTTTTGTTTTTGAAACTCTATCTGCTGCAGCTTCTCTATTTCTCTGTGCTTGCCCTATAGGTTTGTCAGGCTTGCCTCCTTTAAAATTTGAAATGTAAAATGAAGGTATTCCTGTAACAGGATCTGGTTCACCTGCACCACCTAGTAGTTTAAGTATGCCTGCTTCTTCGGGATTAATGTATGCAAGAGATTCACCTTCTGGTGCTAATGTGTTAATAGTTTTTGCGGCATTTCTTAGTTGAGCTTGTACGTTGTCTAGTGACATGTTATAAAAATCTGGATTCTCTGGCTTGGCTGTAGGTAATTCATATATACCACTGCCTGGATTTCTTGATTGTTTCTGTAATAATGCGGCAACACCTGGCGCTACTTCATTTCTGCGCACAGCCATATCACCTGTATTGAGAGGTCCTGCATATTGCATTTAAATATTATACCTTCTTTGCGTCTTACTTACAAGGGGGGCACGGGCAAAATTAAAGCGGGTTATTTGTATCACTCGTTACCTCCATTAAACTTACTATCACATGTAGCCTTCCTGCTGTCACAGCCTGAGCTTTTAATATCTCTGAAGCTTCCATGACTAACGGGTTAATTAATATCTCATCTGTAGCATCTCCAGCCACAGCTTCTTTCTTTAGTCTAAATATATTAGAACCAGAGTCAGTAAGAGTTAAGGTTGCTGTGTCACCAGAACCTGAATCATCTGATATTAATATAGATTTAATTATAGTCTTGGTTGCAGCTGGGCATGTATATATTACTGTATTATTTGTAGTAGTTAAATCTACTTTTTTACTTTTGTATTCTATAGCCATTAACTCATAAACCAATTCATAGAAGTCTGCTCTGTTTGATCTGCTATCTTAACAGGTGGACTTTCTTCTGCAAAATCTTTTAACTTTAAAACTTGTACTAATGTATCAAACGTTCTAACATCTATCTTACCTTCGGCTCGTTCTTTATAAGAAGGTTCTGGATATGCTGGTCTACTATAGATTGACATTATCTAGCCCCGTCTGTTCTGCCTTCAGCACGCCATGTTCCTAATCTCCACGATACACCTGTGGCATCTGATTCGTACCTAGCTTGGAATGATCTGCCTCTAGCTCTCATATCTAGTCTTTGATCTGTGCTTGATATTGTAAAAGGTCCTTTAGTTATTTCAGAATCTTGTGGGTATACTTTAGATTTTAAAGTAAACTTTATATTAGAACCTGCACTATATGTAACATCAGGGATAACTCTATTTACAAAATAAAGACTATCTCCATTAGCATCACCATTAAAGAAACCTGTTTCTACAAATGCATTGATAGCACTGCCCGCATTATCTGTTCCTACTTCTTGATTAAATTGTAAACCAGTTTTATCTGTAGTCAAAGGATTAGCAAAGACATTAGAATCTACCCATGCTGTTCTGTCTAGTGTACCAATAGACCAGTTGTTATCTATGTAATTATATATTACATACTTATCAATATCATCTGAATCCGCTGATGGATAGAACCACCATATCTCATTAAACTTAATGTTCTGTCCAGCAAAAACTTTTTCTCTTTGTACTTGATTGAAGTCATCAAACACATGTTGTAATACAGGACATGGTAGAGTTCTAACTGCACCATCATACATATAGAAGTTATCCACACCCATCCAGAATGAGGCACCTTCGATTGTAGTAGCCGCGTTCTTAGATATAGTACCAGATATTTCTCCTAGCACAGAGAATGAGAATGTAAAAGGTGGACCAATGAACTGCATAGAATATACGTCCGCATCTGTCCAAACAAATATTTGACCACGTCCTTTTTCTACTGCTTCTATATTAGTACCTGTACCTAGTCTTTGTTCACCAGCTGTATTTGTTATCTGGGCATTCCATGTACTTAAACTTTCTTGATCAGAAAATCTTATTGTCATTCTATCATAAGTTGTAGAGCCTTGTGGGTTAGCGCCAAATATTACTAAGTGTCTATCTGGTGTAGATACTAACACTTGTCCAACCTTAGTTGGTATTTGTGATGCATCACCACTTAAAGTATTTGTTACATAGTAAGCTAGTGTCGTTCCCCTATAAGTAGTAGGAGCTGCTACAAAAGCACTGACATCAAAATAATATATTGTATCTTCGCCACCACCTACAGAAGCTACAATGTCTTCACCGAATGCGTCCATAGACCAAACTCTAGGTGACAATACAACACCAGAAGCAGAACGGGCTGTGCCCCATGAAGAAGCTCCCCATACACCAGCACCAAAACCGTAACCTGTCAGACCATCATCTGGTCCGTTGTTAGTTAAGTATCTAAGTGTTATAGAGCCTCCACCTGTTTGACTTCCAGACGTGGCTGTGCCTGAAGAAGCTACAATAGTATACTGATTAGCATTAACATAAGTAGCTATGTACTCTTGTGCTGCAATTGTAACACCATCAAATGTAACTGCTGATTGTATAACAACACGAGAACCTGGGCTGGTATTAGCTAGACCATGATTACTGTGTGTAACTGTAACAACATTAGTACCTGCTCCGCCTGTAGTATACGGGTTAGTTAAATTTACTGGGTCTGTTCTGAATGGCGTGATGTCATAGACTTGACCACCATACTCAACAAAGAAGTGAGTAGATGTTCCCATAAATATAAACTTACTACCATCTGTATCTCTGTGTGGAAATATTTTTCGGCATACTCCATTGAGTTGTGCTGAACTAAACCTCTTGGTCCAGCCGCCTATCTTCTCTGCATACCCTTGAAAGAAACGCACCTTGTCTGCGTTCGTGTAGCGCATCTGCGCCTGATAATCTGTTATGTCTGTGATAACTCCTGGAGG
>CENL01012754.1_pt1 | contig 17277 bp, 18 predicted proteins | sample 530221 | NCBI WGS metagenome assembly CENL01 (sample SAMEA2619791, study PRJEB7988) | marine metagenome | isolation source: saline water (ENVO:00002010), including
GAGTCATATGAATTGGAGATTGTGGATTCAGAAGAAAGTTTACATTTTAATGAACAAAACACAGAAAAAAAAAATATAGATAATATAATAAAAGATGAGTCTTCAGAAAAGTAGATACGAGTCCCAAAACATCGTCAACTCTTACAACCTCTTCATTGATTCTGGAAAAGCAGCAGTTGTCGGAGATGGTCAAAGCACTGGTGATAACTACTTGGTTCATTTAGGAGATAATGCTATTATGGCAGAAGACGGAGAAATAATCCGTATGTCTCTCGTGAACTTCAATATGTTTAACAATATTTATATGGTTAACTTGAACAACTGTAAATTTAGAGTTACTACTGAAATTAATGGAACTGTTCGTGCTACAGAAGTAAACATTCCAAGAAAGAATTACAAAACCATCGGTGCTATGGCAGCAGCATTTGGTTCTGCACTATCTGGTGCAATTCTTGCACAGGCACAAGCAGCAGGTTCTACAGCAACTTCAACAACGGATACAGTTCTTCCAGACCCTGCTACAGCATTGAATGCTACAGATGACCGTTTAGTATCGGTTAGTATGGTATTTGACGCTACTCACGGTATAGGTCAAGGAGAACTCTTTGTCCAATGCTTTAGGGAAGTTGGAGATTCATTTGCTTTACTTGGAGCAGATGGTATTGACGGAGATTCTACAGGAAATAATATAACTGATACTTCCTTCAAAATAACGGTTGTAAATACTACTACAATTAAAGTTGAAGGATTTTATCCTGCCCAACGAATGACTGACCCAAATGTATATGTTCGTGTTCAATCACACTCTAATGGTATTGAATCTGTTGTTCTTTCCGACCCCATTGGTAATTCTACAACTGGAAGATACGAAGGAGAAATAACTAACAGTAACATTTTAGCAAAGATACACCGTGATGTTGAATTTATCAATTTTGAAACAGGTTCTTCAGATGAATTCTTTGTAAATCTACAGCAACGAAAATTGACATCTCTCCGAGTATTTCTTACAGATTCTCGCAACCGACCTTTAGGAAGACCTTTCAATAGTCCCACCCTTACAGAAGGAACGGCATCAGGTTTAGAAGATTCTGGAACAGGTGTTGTAGAAAGTAAGAAACAAAATCAAACAGGAAACTTATTCTTTGATGCAGTTATTAAGGTAGAAATCATAAGAGTAAGAAACCCCAAACTCTTGGATACGACACCCCCACCTCCACCACTTCCTGCCAGAGAAGCACAATCTGTATTAACTTGGCAAGATTATGGAAGACCCCGATTTTAGATAGTTTAGAAAAAATTGAAATAAAATAAATTAATTTATGTATTCAAAATTTTTATATAAATTAATTCATCCAATTTTTTTATCTTGTATATATTATAAAAAGCAATGGCAGGTGTTCTCCCCGCAAATGTGTCTTACTTTATGTCCCGACTCCAAGGTGTAAGCGTTTCACACTACAAAATCTTTCCGCAGACGAACCAGACCGCTGGTGCTAACAAAATCATCCGCTTTGACCTCCCAAGTAATTCTCTGGTCAATCTACGCAGTCTCCGTATGTTGTTCTCTGCTGGTATGACTACAAACGGTGGTCGTCTTCCAAACAAGATTGATTCACTCATCGCCCGTATTTCCATCTTCTGTGGTGGTGTATTGGTTGCTAACAATTTTGACAATTACAATGTTCTCCGTCACGCCAAAGATGCTCTAATGGGTGACCGATGTGATGCTGCTACTGGACATCCAGAAATCGTCCGTTCTAAATCATACCACAATGCTCTTGGTGCTGACAATGCAGTATTGACTGCTGCTAACGCTGCTGAAGATTATCGTGCTTCAGGTAACAAAGGTGTAGGTCGTGACCAGTTCGTTATTGATTACTGGGAGTCTTTCCTTGGTTCTCTTGAACCTGGCATAATTGATACCGGTTTATTCCCCCAAATTACCGTTGAAATAACCCTTGCTGAAAATACTGTATGCCCATCAGTTAGCAATGTTGCCCTCCCATCTAATGCGGCAGGAACTAACAACTTCTGTGCTGCTAATGCGGCATCCCCTGTTTACGAACTAACTGGTATTAATATGCAGGTTGAGGTTCTTGGTATGGCAACTTCCGTCCTTGACCAGATTGTTGAACAGCGTATCAGCAGTGTTGGATATCTATCCCTTCCCTTTAAGAATTACTTTGCATTCCAGGATAATCACACTGGCACTACTAAATTTAATATTAACAGTGCTTCTTGGGATAGACTTTGGATTACATACCGCCCAACTGCATATGCAGCAAATGCTGGACCTCATCCTGTTGCTGGTTACAAAAAGGCGGGTTGCTTTACATCCTCGCTAACCAATACCGCTATTGCAACTGCTACTGAAATAGATATCGGTCTACCTCAATACGATGCTGGTGGCACTTTGGATACAAACAAAGAGAAATACATATCTCGTTTCTTCCGATTCCAGCACCAGGTTCAAGGTGGCGCTCTTACTACAGAAACCAACTTCTCTCTCCAAGTCAACGGTGCTTCTATTCCATCATTCAAAATGTCGCCAACTGAATTCTATGCTGTTACCAAAAACTCCATTGATTCTTACCATATGAACAAGGTAATGACTATGAATCAGTATCTTGACTCCTACTTCGTCCAGGCAATGAGGTTTTCACTTCCAGATTCTGACTTTGGACGCTTGGCAAGTGGTCTTGACACTCGCAGCACATCCGCAAATGTTACACTTGAAACTACTAACCTCCTAACTGCTGGTGTTACCGTAAATATCTTCTGTGAATGCACAAGTGAACTCCGTGTCGGAAGTGGTCGTGCCATTGAGGTCATTCAGTAAATAAATAAATTTAGAAGAATACACAAAAAAAATAATATTATATATATAATAAAAGCAATGGTTGATTCTGTCGGTCTGTATTCAGGAATTGTCCCCAGAAAAGATTCTTTTGAACCAAGTTACTTTTCGCTATCAACGAGTATTTCAGGTTCTGAACCAATTAGAAATAATAATGTTCGTGAACCTGCACCAGGTCTAATGAACCCCGTAGGTAGTGTCCCCATTGACAATGTGCTATCCCAAGTTTATGGTGGGATACCAAATCCAATGAGAGGAGTTTTACCCTGTAGAGGTGAACCAGAAGGAGTAAGATATGGTCGTTTTGAACGAGAGAAAAACGGATATATGTATCCACAAACTGGATATGCTCGTCATCAAAAACGAGGTCTTGCTGTTGATTTTGATAAACCAATGAACCTTCCTATAATGCCTAAAGCGGGATTCTATAATCAAGATATCCCAAACGCTTTAGGCGGACTTCCAGGATGAGAAAAGTAATACAAAAAAATATTATATATATAATATAAAAGAATGCCGCCTTTTGAAGAATTTGGTTTTGCAGCAGAAGCAGTAACACAAACAATTGGAGATTTAACATCAAATACGGTATCAGTTCCATCAGGAGTATTTACCGTTACAAATGGTTCAACAAAATTAGAAGTGAAATCTACACAAGTAAAAGTAACTGGAGATTTAGTTATTTCAGGTGAACTCAAACCGCCTACTAATTCATTTAAGGTAAAAGATATCAGAGGAGTTGCTCACGGACTTGGTGTAGGTGTTTTACATTACAATACATCAACAAAAGAGATTACTTATTCTACAAATTAATATATTATATATATAATAAAGAATGCCTTACGAAACCGATGACTATTCTGTTGACCAAACACTTCTTACCTTGAGTGACTTTGGAATCAAGACAGCATCTGCTTCTACCTTTGAAGTAGAGAATACATCAGGCGGAGGTCCTGCTACAACAATAGTAGTAAACTCAACAAATACAACATTTACAAGTAGTCTTGATTTTGATTGTGATGAAATAGATGCCGAAAATGATTTTGATGTTGCTAATATTCCAGGTGCAGATTTGGCACTTGGTGTCGGTGTATTGAAGTATACTCCAGCATCAAACCTTGTTCAATATTCTACAAGTGACCCAGCATCTGGTATAACATTTACATTGACTGTTACGCATACTGGTTATAGTGGAATCAACGCTGTTTATGTAAAAGAAGATAGTAGCACAGGAACAGATTTAATATCACCAAATCCAACATTATTCAATCCAAGAATAGAAGACGGTTCAACAAGTATCGGAACAATCACATCATCATCAACGACAATAGCAATAGCAGCAAATGCTAATTCTGGTGATTCGGCATATAGTTGGAGTGGTTCAAGCACAATATCTGCTGCAGGGTTTAGTAGTTTCTACAGAGTCTTTTCAGGATTCACAAATGGTTCATATACGCTCACTGTAACAACAACAGATGATGATTAAATTAATATATTATTAATTAATAATAATGAATAATATATTGAGAGAAGTAGCAGACCAAGAGTTTCATTTTATTCCGTTAAGAGGTTCTTACAATATCGGAGTAGACATATCACAAGAACAAAAAGGTATTGGTAAAACAGAAGATAAAAACCGAATCCAATTTGATTTTGAGGAAGGCAAAAGACTTATACATTTATTCAGAAAGTATTTAGGAATAGATGTCCAATGTCAAGGAGTATTTCTTTATCCAGGAAAAGGTTCGGGTATTGGTTGGCATACAGATGAAGATAGACCTGGTGATAGATATTATCTAATCCATTGTGACCAGGCAGACAAAAGTTATTTCCAATTAGGCGAACATATCTTCTGGGATAAGGAGGGATGGAATATAAATCATTTCAATTCAGGAACGGAACATAGAGTAGTGAATTTAGGATGCACAAGATTATCTATTGGATTTAAAAAATTAAATTAAGTATATTTTTTTTCTTGTATATAATATAAAAGCAATGCCACAACACACGGATAAAAAGAAAGCGCCTCCCGCCCCAAAGAAAATCACCGCTAAACAGAGAGCGAAACTTCCTCCTGGTCTAATCAAAGCGATGGAAAAAAAAATGAAAGGAAAGAAGTAAGGACAGAACATATATACAAGAAGGACAATGTAATATACACCTTGACAGCAAAATGACACAAAACAATACTATAATGGTCCTATATATGTCCCTTATAGTCTTTTTTTGTCCTAAATACATAGAAATACCATATGAACCCTATTTGCGCAAATATGTTCTACTGGGTTTTACTGTCTTTTTGAGGGTTTTAGGTCGTTTTATTGTCCTTTAAGTATGCTTATAAGTGTCTATTCTTTGTCCTTCTTGTATTTCTCCCATATCTTTCTGTCCACATCTCTTGCTTTTCCTCCCATTATAACAGATGCCAGTCTTGCTCTTGCCCAACTTTCTTTTGTTTGATTTGGTCTGCTACCTGAACTGTAATATGCTGCCATTCCTTTTGCAAGTATCTGTTTGATTCCTTCTTTACTGATTATGTTCTTTGAAATGAAATCATCATCAGTAATAACTGTATCATACTTCTTCTCAAATGCCACAACGAATTTACTTCTCTTTGATTTATAAGAATCTACTTTAGGACGGTCTTTACCTTCCTCAATAGATTTCTTTTGTTTCTCTCTGTCTTCTTTAGTTAAAGTATCTGGTAAATACTTTTTCGGAATACTCATCTTTATTATATATTAAGAAGATTTTAATATTTCCAACCATTTCTTATTTTGTTCAATTGATTCCAACATATCAGTGTAGAACTTCTTGTTTATTTCGTAATGTGCGGCATTCATCTTTTTAAGTTGTTTTAAATGAATATTTATTAATTTAGGAAGTCTATCAATGTTTGGTATCTTCCAATCACGAATATCTTGTAATGCCTTGTAAGAAATGGCGTGTATCTTCTGGCGAACTGTTACCGTCATCAACATAGGCATATCATCTTCTGTATCATTGTAGAATCGTTTAGCAAGTTCTTTTTGTTCGTCTTCAATTTTAAATCGTTCTTCTTTTACTTTTCTCAAGACTGCAATGGTCTTTGCTTTCATAGTGAGTAGTTGGAGTCGGATGAACTTCTGTCGTTTGATGTCCATTTATATATGTTAAAGATTTTTTTTTAAATATATTCGTTTCAAATTACGAAAAAAAAAATATATTTAGGATATATAAAAGACAAATGGAGGAAGTCAAGAAAGACATTGAGAGGTCGGGACTTGCAGATGCCACAAAGAAGACACTTTACAGTCGGGTCAATCGTCTGTATGCAACTGAACCATTTCCAAAAAGTATTATCAAGAAAGTAGTTCCTGGTATTACAGCAAACAAAGCAAGTCAACTTGCATATTTCCAAAGTATACTATCTATCTCAAGAATCAGTGAAGTATTTAAGAATGCCATCACACAAAAACAGGTTCGGGACATCCTCAAAGAATCCGAGAAACTTAAGGAATCAGAATCTGAACGGAGAGATAAAGGAGAAGAACGAGAGAATGATTTGAGTTGGGATGAAGTTAAGGCGTGTAAAGATAAGTTTCCAAAAGGAAGTGAAGCACGATTGATTTATCTTCTATACACAGAACTACCTCCACTCCGTGCTGATTTTACACCAATGGAGATTGTAGATAAACCATCACAAGCAAAAGATGAAAATATGAATTATTTCGTCAATTCATCTAAACCATATATGTTGATTCGTGTATACAAGACTGCAAGTAAATACGGAGAACAGCGTCTGGATGTAACAAAGGAACTGGCGGATGCAATTCCAAAAGACCAGAAGTTTATGTTTGAATTTGATGGTGAACCAATGCAACCCAATACATTATCCAAGAAGGTTGTTCGTGCTTTCAAAAAGTATTGTGACCTCCACATCACAATAAATACTCTACGGAGGGCATACGCAAAGCACACGATGAGTATGAGTAAAGACGAACAAATTGAGAAAGCATTGGAGATGGGTCATTCACTATCTGTGCATAAAGAATACTCACGCAGGGGTAAAGACGAAAATAAAAATGATAGTAAAGAGTAAAGATGCCCCGTAGGAATCAAAACCGTGCTACTCTTCTGATTGAAGATAAAGATGATGTTGAATTTTTCAGTGCCAGACATTTAGTCGTTCAAGAATACTTTAGGGATTGGATTTGGGAGAAATGTAAAGATTCTTTAGGCAACTGTTGTGTTTGTGATGAACCCGTGAACTGTTGTCGGAAATGCACAATGATAACAGTTTGTGGGCATACAATATGCGTGAATTGTTTATATAGATTAAAAAAGATACAATGTCCCGTCTGTAGATTTCCATCTTCGTAAAAATGATTTAAAAAAATATCTTTATATAATATAAAACAATGGGACGCAAATCTCTAAATCTCACACCTGAAGAAATTCGTGAACGCAAAAGAAACTGGGAGAAGAACAACCCAGAGAAAGTAAAGGAGTATAGACGCAAAGGACTCATCACACAGTGCATCAAACGAGGTAGTATGCCTTGTAAAGCAACAATAGAACGATACGGATACACAGAGGAAGAACTACAACCGATATTCAACAGTTTGTTTGGATTCCAACGACCAGAATTTACTGAACAAGAAGTATAAATTATTTTCTTTTCTATATTATAAAAGATGGGTCAAGCGGTAGCAAAGTGTTTAGGAGGTCAATCCGATTACAATGGTAACGGTGTTCCTGACAACAAAGATGTCCAGAAACTTATAGAGCGTTATCTCGCCAAGCAGAAGGAAAAGAAGGATAAGAAGTTGATGAAACAGATTCTTAAGACAAAATAAAAAACTTTAGCAATATTAAAAATATTTTTTTTTTAAAATTGACTTAAAAAAAAAATATTTATATATAATATAAAAATGTCCGCAACAATTCGTCAAACCACGAAAAAAAAAATCTCTACCTATAGTAAACCAACAATGACAGACCACGAGTCAACCACCCCAGCACCCAAGACCGAGACTCCCACTGACAACTGCTTCTTCTCGGATACGGAAAACGACTCCCCAGGCGATTTCGTGCAAGAAGAACTTGAGAAATGGACTCAAGACCGAGATTTATTAGTAGAGAACTTTAAGACAGTTGAGTATTCAGACATCCGTGCCGCCAAGTATCTGCTATCGTTGAAACCTGACCACTTTGCTGACATCTATCGGGAGAAGGCAACCAAAAAGTTACAGGAGACTGCCAAGCGGTTGAAAAATGGTGAAATCAAAGAACCCAGTGAACTCCAGGTTGAAAGACAAATCAAAATTGACCACAAGATTCTTAAGTCCCTATGCGTAGAGATTGTCAAGGGTGGTAAGCACGGTGTTACTCGTGATTACAAGTTCTGTGCGCCAAAGAAGTTCGGCAGACGCTTTAGCAACGGAATCCAGAATGTATGGGCAGGATTTCGTGCTACACTTCTCAAACCTTGCACTACTGATATTGATATGAAAAATGCACATCCTACAATCTTACGATGGGTTTGTGCCAAGAACAATATCTCTTGTGAAAAACTTACATACTACATAAACCACCGTGATAAGGTTCTCAAGGATATGAAGAAACAAACTGGTAAGAGCAGGGACTACTGCAAAGAACAGTTCTTGGTTGCCGTGAATGAGTCAAGGTATACAACCAAGAGTGAGTTCCAGTTTCTCAAGGAGTTTGATTTGGAAGTAAAGGGAATCCAAAAGAAACTACGGGATATTGAGGAATATAAATACTTGAATAATTATATTAACGATAGCGAAGAAAATTACAATGGTGTCTTCATCAATCTAATTATGTGTTATTGGGAGAACAGAATCCTTGAGTATGCAATTGCTTACTTCCGTGATGTAGATGTTGATATCAATACACTAATGTTTGATGGACTAATGGTTTCAGTATACGAGACTCGTAGAATTGACGGAGTTGATACTGAAGGTCGTTTTCCACTCCAGAGTTGTTGTATTGCCAAACACCTTAATATGCTGAACGCTATCGTCAAGAAATGCATTGGCATTGATATGAAGTGGGATGTGAAACCACAAGACGATTCCCGTGTTCCTGTTCCAAAAGATTTTGAAATTGATTCTATGCTTCCACTGTTTGATGAGATTGTTGAAGATTTCAATAAAACAAATTACAAGGTGGCGGAGAACTATTTGACACTGAATGAAAACGGAACATATGCATTCCGTAAAAAGGATGTGTTCAAGGAGTATCATTGGCACAGATACATATTTGACAATAAAGATGGTGAAGCACATTTCATTGACCAATGGTTGAATAGATATCCTGATATCATCAAGGTCTATTACGAACGGGCAAGAGAATATCCTCCAGGTGGTGGCGAAAGAAGTATTTGTCCACCTGATTCACTAAACTTGTGGACACCGTTTGATTACGAAAGATGGATAAAAGAACAAAACCCAGATGGCACTCCGTATGAATACAATGAACGATATGCCGAACTATTTGAAGATATGGTTCGTGGTTTATGTGCAGACAATGAAGAATACTTCAAATGGTTTATGCAATGGTTATACACTTGTATATTCCATCCTGCCACAAAGTCTGGTCGTGTTCCATTCTTCATTTCCAAACAAGGTGTCGGTAAAGATACACTTGTTGAAATCTTACAATACATATTTGGATACCATCGTTGTGTTACTGAATCAAGTCCTGAACAAAATGTTTGGGGTCAGTTCAATACAATTTTACAAGCAACATACTTTATCATTCTTACGGAAGTTAGTGCAAAGAACTTTTACGAAGGACTTGGTAAAGCAAAACATTTGATTACACAATATGAGTATACGCTCAATGTAAAGAATCAGGCACAAGTTGCAAAAATGTCTACATTCCACAGATTTATGGGCATCACCAATATTGGTTCAAATGGAGAAGTAACTCCAGTTCCAGTATCAGAAGATGAACGACGGTTTGTATTATTCAGGTCATCAGAAAGACTTAAGGGTAATCACGCCCATTGGGATGAACTGTATACAGCAAAGGATGGAGTCAAGACAAAATGGAACTTCATTCGTAGTTGCTTTGAATGTATTAAAAAGTATGAACACGCTCCAATGTTTTCAGATTCAGAAATACCACAAACAGAGTTCCAGAAACAAGCAGTTACAAAACATCCAATCCAAGAGTTCATAATTGAAAAGAGTCGTTCAAAGGATTTGGTTGGTAAAAAGAAATATCCGTCAGATACTCTTTGGAATGATTACAAGGAGTATGCAGAGGGTGCTAATGTATCACTTGGCACTATGACGAAAGAACAGTTCCAGATTAAATTGACCAGATTTACTATTCCAGGAGTCAGTGAACCAAAGAATACGAAATGGGGTGGTAAGGTTATCAAGTGTCGTGAGTTGGACTTTGATGAACTCAAGAAATGGGTGGAGCGGGTTGACCCAAGATTTACAAACGACGATAAGATGAAATTTCAAAAAATATTAAAACAGACATTCAAGAAAGTTTATTACATCATACTATTTCAAAAGAAACAGAACATTCCACCACCATCACCACCACCTGAACAACCATCTACTTCATATGAACCACCAAAGTTTACCCTTAAACAAAAAGTAAAGAAACCACCGATTGATATATTTGCAGAAAGACAACAGGAGAAAAAAGAGACAGATAAAAAGATTAGAAACATAGAAATCAATGGATTTAAGAGTGCTGGTGTATTACTCTATACTGACGAAGGGTTTTGGATGGGTCTGGAAAGAAAGCAAAGAAAAAACAAAAAGTTTGAAGAATATTGGTGCGACTTCGGAGGAAAACGGGAAGGAGATGAATCACCATTTGAAACCGCCCAAAGAGAATGTAAACAAGAATGTGGAATTGATATCAGTGAATTGACATTGGAACACGAACCAGTATACCACCCAGATTCACATTCTAAACACGCATTGTTCATTATTCGGTGTCCGCCACAGACTGTTCCAGAACAAAGAGAAAACTTTATAGAAATCAAGAAGACTAAATACTATGGTGATGATGCTCACCCACGCCTTAAGTTTGATAAAGAGTATTTTATACATAAGAAATTACAAGAACTGAATCTGTGGCAAGAACCGCTTTACGGTGAGTGTCATATCTACAACACAGAGTGATAATATATTAGTTGTTTAAGTATAATAATTAATATATATTTTTTTGAACTTAAAGAAAATGAAGGTAGCGGGTAGCAGGTAGCGGGTTGGATTTGGGTCGGAGTCAGAAAAAAAAAAAAATATTTTAGAAATAAAAAAATTATTTCTGGGTCGGGGTGAAATCCAACCCGCTACCTGCTACCCGCTACCTTTTTATTTTTGGATTGAATTTAGAAAAATTATTTTCTATTGTATATAATAAAAGAATGTCTGTCCCGACGATGGAGAAGAAACCGTTCCCAGAAGACCGAGCAGCAAAGTTGGCACTTGCCCGTGAAAAAGCACTTGCAGTCCGCAGAAAGAATAAGGAAGACAAAATGAGAGCAGAACTTGAGAAAATGGAAACCGCAAGAAAACCTAAAGACCCAGAACCTGACCCAGAACCTGAACCAGAGAAGGATATGATTGGTCATACGGAGGTGGATGATATTGAGGAAGAAGGTTTAGCAATGGAAGAACTGAAGTTGTCCGAACCTCCTCCAGTCAAGGAGAAGGTTGTTATGAAGGTATCAAAAGGTGGAAAGAAGAAAAAAGAAGTTGTTATTGTAGAACAAAGTTCAGATGACTCCGACGAATTTGAATCCCAACCTAATGTTATCTTTGTCAAACGGAACAAGAAGAAAAAAGAACCTCCGCCTCCTCCTCCGACCCCACAGCAACCCGCTACCCCGCTACCCGCTACCATTCCAGAACCTGCACCACCTCCTCCTCCTCCTCGTCTTACTCCAGAACAGATGCAAGTCCAACAGTATTATCATAATATGTTTAACGGTGTTGGCATTGCACAAAGTGGTCGTAGACGATTCTAAATGAATCTAATGTTTCATTTTTTTTTATCTTTATAATTATAAATGAAACTTTTAGCAGTGAAAAAGTCAGATAAACCCAAAAAGAAACTTATGGCAATATTTTGCAAGTGTGATGGTGAAACCAAATGCTCCCCTGACGAACGAGAAAAAGTTTATTTTGGGGCAGCAGGAATGGACGATTACACCCTAACGAAAGATAAAGAACAACGGGAGAGATATCGTAAACGACACGCAAAAGAGAAAGACCAAGAAGCAAATACTCCAGGTGCTTTAGCATATCATATACTTTGGGGTGATTCAACAAGTAGAAAAGAAAATATTAAAACATTCAAAGAAAAATATAATGTTTAATATATAATAAAAGAAATGCCACAACCCTACCGAGCAAGATTTGAAAAGAGCGGTAAACGCTGCCCCAGAAATCTGGAGAAACTAAAACGCCTACCCGAATGTGGGTATTTTGAAAGGCGAGAGTTTGTTCCACAAGTAAATCCTCCACCACCAGTGCCTGGTCAACGATTTGACCCATTTGCACCTGGTCAGACGCTACCACAGCGGACTCCGAGAGGTATTCCTGGTATCCCTAACGACCCACCTGGTCGTATGCCTGGTCAATCGGGCGTAGATGATATGAGTTTAAGATATCCACAAGATACAATGTATCCACTACCATCTGATTTTGGTGGAACTGAATATCAAGAATCATTAACATTGGGACATCCAAGACGACAAGCATTTGTAAAAAAGTATGGTAGATTGTATCCAGAAAATGTTCCAAGAGGTTATACTCGTGTGCCTGATTTAGGTGATTATGAAATGGATGGATTTAATTTACAAGGTGACCCAATGGAAGAACGGCAACCAAGAACAAGATTATTTGATGAAGGTAGACCTTCAAGAGGTGGACTACGACGAAGAGAAATATCCAGAAACTTTACACCAGAATCTAATTTTACAGGACGAGCAGGAGTTCGTCATCGTGGAGATACAAGAGTAAATATTGATACTGCAGGATTTGATACAACTGGTGAATTTACTACACCAGGAACTCGTGCATTCCCCGCTCAAGATATAGAATCAGGAATTACAGAGGACCGTCAATTACTCCGTCCTACACAATCCAGAAGGTCACAAACACTTCGTCTTATGGAACAAGCAAGGGCAAGAACTGCAACATTTGCAACAAATAGAGCAGCAGAACTTCAAGAAAATGCAAGAACTTTAGCAAGGAATATTGCCGAAACAGCAGAAAATGTTCAAACTGATATGACTCGTTCTTTTGCATCTTCTTATCGTAGAGGATATACTAATATTGGAAGAGCAGCACGAATAAGTGCATCTCCAGATGTAGAACTTCCTTCTTTTGATATTGAAGCACAAATGGCGCAACCTACACCAGAAGAACAACGAGCATTCCGTGACGGAACATTTGATATAGAACAAGGTGTTCCAGAAAGTAGTGGATTATCTGGTAGAACTTTTACAGAACAAGTAACTGGATTACGACAATCTAATATTGAGTCAACAGTATTGGAAGATGCACCATTTGAAACTTTGGATACTCTTGATACTCAAGCAGGACGAGACAGAACATTTTCAGAAAGATTAGGAGCAATTGGAGATTCTAAACTTGCTGTGGGTTCAGGTGCAGTTGGAAGTGCTGGAATTGGACTTGCAGCAGGATACGGTATTGCTACATTGATGGGAGATGCAGGTGCAGACCCGTATTCTACTGCATTTGTATCTTCTGCGACAGGAGATATTGCAGGAAGATGGAGTGCAATTGGTGCGCAATCACTTGGAAAAGTTGCATTACAAAGATTCGGAATTGCGGCAGGAGAGGAAGCGACAGAAACAATTGCAAGACAATTAGCAATATCTGGACTTCGTGGAACTGCAGAAGGAGGACTTGCAGGATTGGCACTTGCACCTGTAGATATTGCCTTGAATCAGGCATTCTTAAATGCAGGAATGAATCACGCCAATGCTGGTGCTGCGGCATCTGGAATCACTGGGGCGGCATTTTTAGGAGGTGTTGGTGCTGTATCTCTTGCTACTGCTCCAGAAACTCTTGGATTGTCTTTAGTTGTAGGTGGTATTGTGGCGGGTATTGGAACACTTGTTTCTTGGATTACAGGGCATAATCAAGATGAAGAAGAGAAAAAGAAAAGACAAGAACGGCAACGGAAGATTGATTCACTTAATACTGCAAATAATCAGAGAAGTGTTTTAATTTCTTTAATGCCTTCAAGTAATTACGATTTGAATACTGCACTTGCTAATTATAAAAGATTGTATGGTCAAGGTTCGTATAACCAACTTGGTGTCGGGAATGACAGTTGGGCATCATTCTCTACAAATGTAAATGAGTTATTCACGGATGGACCTCCCCCACACGCACAAAAGGGTGGAAAAGAACCAACTGGTGATGATAAACGAATAAATGATTTGTATCAAAAGTATGTTGCAAATGCAGTTATAAATAGGATTTGTGCTGGGAAATCGGATTGTGCATTATCACCACAAAATCCTGGACCATTATCTGCTAACGATGTAAAGTTTTTGAATGACAAAGCAGGACCAATATGGCAGTCACAGGCAAATCTTGCTGTCAATATGACGGTTGGACAAGCAAATTTCCACCACGAACTTATGGCAACTGCTCAACAAAAAATAATTGATGGTTGGAATAATGAAAGAAAACTTCCAAAAGACTTTGATGCAAAAACACAGAGAGATGCTGCATTTGACGATACATTCTTATCAAGATTCAATGCTGCTGCAGAAGCAGATGCACAAAGAGATATTGTTCAAGGATACATAAGTTCTCGTGGAAGTAAAACAATGGACCAGTTCCCTCCAAATGTTCGTGAAATGGCACTTAAAGACCCAAGTTTCCAAGCGAAATACGATACATATCTTTCTCAAATGAGAAATGCTTCTGTGAATCTAAATGTAACAATTCCTCAACTTATTGATTTACAGGCACTTGGTTCAGACCCACAAAAACAACAGGCAAAATATAAAGAAATACAATTTGACAATGCAAAGGAAAATGTAAATGTCGTTGCACAGGCAGCAGCATTGGAACAAGAAGAACAAGCAATTACAAAGGTTGGATTCTACGATATTGATTCTGCATTCTTACAGACTGACCCAACCAAAATAGGAGAATGGCATCCAACAGATGCTCAAATTATACAAGCGTCAAGAGCAGGAATGACTCTCCAACAATATGTGGATTATCTAACCGAACTTGCAAAGGGTGATGCTGGTGACTTTAGTAAACTACCAAGTTACACAGATGCCCAACTAACTGCACAAGGTGAATTGGATTTCCATCATCTACAAGATGACCTTCAATTAGCAGGATACAGTAAAGATTATTACATTTACGACCCTAAAACAAGAACTTATACAATCAATCCAAATGCAGCAACCACACCAGATGAAAAACTTGCTTCTCATTATCAATCACAGTATACTCCTGAATATCTTGTAGAAGCGAGAAATGAATACGCAAAAATGATTACCAATATGAACCAATCATTTTCGGATAGAACTGATGCTTATAATAAAGCACTACGAAATCAATTAGCAAGTGATTCGTTGACATATTATCAACAAATGCAACCTTACAATATTATGTTGAGTCAACAAGCAACTGCATTGTATACACCACTACTGACATTAGATGCCGAAGGAATATATAATGCAAATGCTATGCACTTCCATCCATTGTCTACAGAAATGCCTGGTAGACAACTTGGAGATAAAGATGATAAACCTACACAAATTATTGACCATCACGGAAAAGAACAAGCAATTGCTAATGCGAATCTAACTGCAAAACAACTTGCAGAAATTGCAGCAGCGAAAAAAATGGGATATGTTGGAGATGACGAAAGAATACTTCAAGATTATATTGATACCAAAAAGGCAATTGAAGCATCTGGAATCAGAGACCCAACACAAGCACAGGTAGATACATATTACCAACATATAAAACAAATCAAAGGAGAACCAGAAATACCAGAAGTATCTGATTCTAAAGGTAAGGATGTATTTGGTGCAGATAGAGCAAATCAAAATGTAAAAACAGAATACACTCCTACCGTGCCATCTACTTCAAATACAACAAATCTTCAAAAAGACTTCCGTGATGCAAATCCGAACTTGAATCAAAATACAAGTTTCACAGATAATCAAGTAAGAACATTGAATTCTGGTGGTTCAGTGAAAGCAAGTGACGGTCAGACATATGCATCTGCCTAACTTCCTTCTCCACCACATAATTCGTCATTTGGATATAAATCACAAAACTTTATTTTTTTGCCATCTCTTATTCTTATCGGCATCAAGTAATTTGGTTCATCTGAAACTGTAGTAATTTCATTACCACCAATGTCTTGTATTTTTCTTCCTTTTCGTTTTGGCAAAAAGTAATTTAATGAGTGTGTAATATAATCAGTGTAATCTTCGGGTTCGGGTATATCAATTATTTCTTCTGATGTATCAAAAGTTGCACCATAAGAAATAGGGTCAGTTCCTGTTGTATAATGTTTGTGGTTTGGAAACTTACCAGTTCCTGCAAAAAACGGGTCAATAATAGGTGAAGAACCTTTATTATACATATATGTCTTTTCTCCGTGTTTACGACCTACATAGGAACTTAACTGACCGCCAAGTGAATGACCAGTTAAGGTAACATCTGGATACACATCCTTTACTTTTTTATAGTGATTTTCTGCTCTTGTGAATCTTGTTTCCGTTCCAATAGCACTTGCAAGATGATTTATGGCAAATTGCATTTTAGGACTTCTGTGATATCCAGTGGCGATTAATCCATCTGCCAAGAAATCTCTATCCGTCATTGCATCATCAAAACTGAAATGAGTTCCACGATATGCAATAACTGCCGAACCATCTGGTTTTACAATTGTAACAGCGTGGTCGTCAGAGAATGCTTCATCAATCATATATTCATCAAAACCATATTCTGCCAATTCTTTTTGTGCGAAATCAGGACTTTCTAAATAATAATCATATGCTGTTTTAGCAAGAACAGCGTGTTCGTGACCGTCAGTATCCATTTTATAATATTACAATATATTTTTATTGTGTAGAAGTTACTTCAATACTTTGTGGTTCTAATACAACAACATCTCTATCACACGATACACAGGGTGTTTTAATATTTTTACAACGACTTTTTAGGCAATATGCAAAAAACACACCCATAGACGCAGACAATGCACCAATTAAAGTTATCAAAAAACCATTGTGCTTTTCCAACCAATCTGGTTCTGGGCATCCTACCCGAACACAATCAAGAGGACAAATAATTTCAGAAGTGACTGTTGAACCGCTCATTTATATTATATATGAGAAAATATTATATATATAATATAAT
>CENL01017866.1_pt1 | contig 16950 bp, 24 predicted proteins | sample 530221 | NCBI WGS metagenome assembly CENL01 (sample SAMEA2619791, study PRJEB7988) | marine metagenome | isolation source: saline water (ENVO:00002010), including
TCTATGTATTACGTCACAGGATAGGCCTGCACCAATCAATAATACATGCTTTTCTTTCTCATTTACACACATTTGTTAGATAGCTACCATAACTCTCTTAGGTACCATTTTCTGAAGAGTTATTAAACCTCCAATAGACCTTTTATATGATTTCTCATATTACCTCACTATCTAAGTTTAATTATGGCTAAGGGGAGGATTATTGTTTACCTCCAAAGTACTCTGTCTCTAATGGGCTTTTGGCCTCACGACATGAATGATAATAGTTGTCACTACCTTATTAATAACAGGTTGACGCCTATTACATTATAAGATTCACTATAAAATACCATTCCCTATACATACCGAGACTACGGTGATATATAATAGTATAGGTTAAATGCCGATAACAAATAGCATAGGATTTCTCCTTATTTTTTGTTATTCCGTTGCACCTACATATATTTAGTCTGTTAAGACCATATCATTATTATTTAATAACAATATAAGGCAAACCCTCAAATATATTACCTGCGCCTCTTCATTATAAAAGACATGGGCACTACTAATTACTAAAATAGCCGCTAAGCCTATAGTAATCTTACGGTTACCCCCACAGGTTTCCTTACTTGAATATAATGCTTCAGTAGCAACTGATCAGGTCACTACTTAACATTATACTACCACAAATCTATACTTCTTCCCTCTTAATTGTTCCTACTACACCAGTATATCTAACAGTGTTATCATACAAATCTTCTGATTTCTTATTATATACTCTGGTGCCACACCTCTTGTGTAATGCTTCAGTGTGTTTAGTTAATATTTCTTCACAATCAGCGCTCAATTCTTTTAAATCTTTACTAGATACAGGTTGATTGGCTACTGCTTTTAATAATAACTCTCTTTGTACTATAATAAATGCTATTAAATGCATAGCGGTAGTACTTTGTAACATTGTTGTGTCTAACTTTAATTTATTTGCCATCGATTATTCCTCCTCAGTTATATTTAATTTAGTGTATTTATCTTCATGACAAGGTACACAATGTCTTTCTTTAACATTGTTATGTACTCTACTATCATGACTTATGTCATATTCTGTTACTACTAACTCTTTCCATAGGTAAATGTTTTTACACTCATTACATTCACTTTCAAACATTGTTCCTGCACTTCCACCCACCATATATCTTATCATATACTCTCCAGTTTATTGCCGTGGTAGGAGTCGAACCTACAGATATGCTTTAGATATTACATTTATAGGTGTAATAACATTAGTTACTATAATAACTACATATCAGCCTGTTCACGGCTAGTTTTAATCCTAAACGTACATCAACGAACTATGACCCCAGATTAGAATTATTGGGTTAGTTCTATTACAGATGGTGTTTAGTGTAAGTTTATACTATAAATACACACATATACACACAGTTACTATATATACATATGCATTTACTATAACATTATGTGTCCTTTATCAAGAAAAACTACAGATTACTCTGTAGTCTTTCCATCAAATGGTGATACATACTCAGATTCAGGGTCAGTGAATTCTATATCTATACCAAAACACTTTGCTTCATTCAATATTTGCTGAAGTACCACATCTCTCTGCTTGATGACATCATACTGTGACGCTGTCTTCTGCTTAAAGATAGGATCCCAACCACCCTTACTAGGCGCTGCTTCAATCCTTGGACGAAACTTAGCAAAACAATCTCTTAATAACTTCATATAATACTCTTTTCCACCTGTATTCATGTCTATCTCCTTTATTATTTATATCATATTAATTTATATCATATTAATCTAAATATTATTTAATCAAAAAAATCTAAATGATTTTTAACTAAAATTTCCTTTTGGAAATCCGCCCGATAGGGCGGTTATATATCTAAAAGACCACACGATAAAATGGCACAATTTTTAAACCTTTCTCGTCGTGAAACATCATAATATTTTGACTCTCTCTTCGACAAAACCTTGGATTGGTTACACAAAGCATATTAGATATAAGTCTATTTACGTAAGTCCTTGTAAATAAGGCACTTACGGGTTTAAAATAACACTTGATTATTTAAAATAAAGTATATAATATATAGACATAAATTTTTAAGAAAGGAGTTAATTGATATGGCTATAAAAAAGTATATACTAACTATTGAGTTTGATGATAACGGAGATAATTGCGAGTATATAGAAGAACAAATAATCGATGATACTCCTAATCAAACAAAGATAATATACGAGGCTAACGTGAATAACTACTTTAGTGATTCGGACATAGCATGTTTACTAGATGATGATATAGCGGAAGCATAAGTAAGCGGCCGCTGGCGCGGCCTCGTTAATAAACGGGAGAAACAATGGACACATGGACATTAACAGAGAAGCTTAAAGTTAAGGACGAAGAGGTGCGACTACTAGAAAAGAGGGTTAGCCATATTGAGAGTCATTTAAAGAACTTAAATTCGAAATTAACAATAATCAATGAGGTTTCAAATGAGGCAGTACAGGATAAGAAAGATAAACCATCGCGTGTACGAACCAAGCGATCAACTGCCAAAAAGCCTAAAGGTAGTTAAAGACTGGAGGAATGGTCACATAGGAGATTGGGTCTTAGCAGACGATGAATGTGTGATTCAAGTATTAAGGCGAGGGCAGATGTTACGCTCGAAAGGTAAAAATAAGGTCAGAGAATATATAGGAACGTGCACTGGTACATTCCCTATAGGGTCAAATGCTAAGATGGACACGTCTAAACGTGTTAACATTTATTCATTTGGAGGACATAAAAGTCCAGATCAGATTCTCTTGGATCGGACTAAGCTTAGTAAGGCAGAACAAGTCTTCGTCTTGTATTTATCTCAAGGTCTTAGAGCAGAGGAAGCATATATTAAAGCATTTCCTACTAATAATATTAGGTATGCTAAAGAAAAGTCTACAGACTTAGTAAAAACAGAAAGGATTAGAACAGCTATGAAAGAAGAATTAAAGCCAGTCTTAGAAGAACTAGGAGTAAATGAGACATATATATTAAAAGGCATTAAAAGTGAAGCCGAAACAGCTGATAAGTCTGATACTAGATTAAAAGCATTGTTTAAATTATCTGATATAATGGATTTAGAAGATAAAAGCCAAACTAAAGTTACACAAATATCAGGAGCAGTATTTAAAGGGTTTGATGGTACTAAATTAGAAGAAGTTCAACGACCAAAGGAGATAGAAAATGAGTAATTTTATGTTTGACCAACTAAAAAGATTAGATAAATATGATAGTCTGGCTAATAGAACTAAAAAAAGACCAATGGCAAAACCAATGACAATAAATAGAGAGCCTCAAGCAATAGAAAATATTGACCAACCTCTTAATTATGAATCTTGGTTGCAAACACAAGGCCCAGGAGCTGGTAATATTTCTCCATTTCAATCACAAGGCACTGATTACTGGCAAGAGCAGTATAATGATTATGTAATGGGATTTAATGCTAAATTTGGTAGTAATCAAGGTATGGGCATGCCAAATATGGGTAATAATTCAGGAATGGGCAGTAATTCAACGATGAGAAAGCCTGGTTCAGGTGGCCCTAGAGACATGGGAACACCTTCTATGGGCAACTTATTAAATGGTAAGCCTAACAAAATGTATTAATGGATTTTTTTAAAAACTTTGTTGGTTATTTTAAAGCCGATAAAGATATTGTAATTAGTAGACTCAAGTATTGTAGTAATTGCCCGTATATAACGCCAAAATTTAGGTGCACACAATGCGGATGTTTTATGAAAATTAAAACGACATTAGCACATGCTAAATGTCCAATAGGAAAATGGTAATGGAAGAAGAAAGAAACGTAGGAATACTTGGATTAGTTAAATCTGGCATTATGGATCAATTAAGTAAATTTACTGGGATTGGTTCTGGTGGTAATTTAATGGATTATGTTAAAGAAAATGCAACATCAGAAAAAGATTTAGAATATTTACGTAATAAAGCAGGATTAATAGGCAGCGATTATGCTACTGCTTTAATTGGGAATACATTGACTGGCTTGACTAATTTAGACGATTTAATATTTAATAAACGAGGCACTTACAGAGGTCAAACACAAGATATTACTGATTTAATGGTGCCTGGATTTTATGAAAGACAGTTAGAGAAGCATAATGTAAATTCTGCTCCAGATTTATTAAGTATATATTTAGGTGACGTTACTCCTGAAAGCCAAGGATTAAAAATGCACGATAAAAGTCCTTCTAAAGGTTATCGATTTAGTCCTGGACCTGTATATGATGTAGAAGAGTATGTATCTTTTGATGGAATTAAAACAGATAGAGCCTTATTAAATAAAATTTTACGAATGAAAACAGGTGATGCAATTAAATTAAATGAAGATGATGTTTTTAAGTATAGTTCAATAGATATGGGTAGACAAAACTGGAGCATTGGTAAAGAAAAAAATGGTCAATACTATGTTGCACTAGCTGATGTATGGGATTTTGCAGGAGATGATTATGGGGGACAAGGAGAATTAATGGAGTATATAGGCGCTAAACCTATAAATATGTATGGTAGGTTTCCACTAATATTAGAGGAACATTTGCAAATTGAGCAATATTAATTTACACAACGTATCAAAAGAAGAACAAGCATTAGAGTTAGCTAAGAATGATATGATTGCATTTGGTAAATTATTTTTACCTGATGATTATATGCGTTCTGAAACACCTTTTTTCCATTATCAAGTAGCTGATACAATATCAGATTTATCTAAAAAACAAGTAGGAGTAATACTTCCCAGAGGTCATGGAAAAACTGTGCTTACAAAATGCAATATTATGCAAGATTTTTGTTTTGCAACAGATCCACTGTTTTATGGTTGGGTTGCAGCCTCTTCTAAAATATCCGTACCTAATCTTGATTATATTAAATATCACTTGGAATATAATGATAAAGTATTGTATTATTTCGGTAATTTAAAGGGAAGAAAGTGGACTGAAGATGATATTGAGCTTAAAAACGGTTGCAAACTTATTAGTAAATCCAACCTTTCAGGAATTAGGGGAGGTGCTAAACTTCATAAAAGATACGACCTTATCGTACTTGATGACTTTGAAGATGAAAATAATACCGTTACGCCAGAGTCTCGTGCTAAAATCAGCAATCTTGTTACGGCTGTTGTGTTTCCTGCTCTTGAGCCTGGTACTGGTAGGCTTAGGATTAATGGTACTCCTGTTCACTTTGACTCCTTTATACAAAATATTCTCATTGGTAATGAGCAAGCTAAGAAAAAAGGTAACCCATATAGTTGGGATGTTATAACCTATAAAGCCATTCAAGATGATGGCACACCTCTTTGGCCTAGTTGGTTTGGTGAAAAAGAGATGGCAAGAAAGAAAAAGTTTTATGCAGACTCTGGGCAGCCACAAAAATTCTATCAAGAATATATGATGGAAGTCCAGTCTAAAGACGATGCAATATTTACAAGGGAGCATATAATATTTTATGAGGGGAAGTTTAGACATGATGAAGAACAAGGTATTTCATATCTTATCACAGATAAAGATGGAGAAATTCCAGTTAATGTATTTGCGGGGGTCGATCCTGCTACTGATAGCGTTAGGCGTGATACTGATTTCTCCGTTCTTGTTTTTGTGGCGGTTGATGCCTTTAATAATATATATGTTCTTGATTATTTGCGAAAAAGGTCTATTCCTGTTTTGGGGATTCCTGGCGATAACAAAAAAGGTATTGTGGATTATATGTTTGAGTATAACAAAATTTATCATCCTTCCTTATACGTTGTTGAGGACACGAGTATGTCCAAGCCAGTTTTCCAATCGTTGGTATCAGAAATGCGTAGAAGGAACGACTTTGGAGTTAAATACTGCGCTGAAAAACCTGGTACAAGGATGTCGAAACGTGATAGAATTCAAGAAATTTTGGCACAAAGATTTGCAATAAAAAGTGTATATATGAAAAAAGATCATTATGAATTGCAACATGAAGTTTTAACATTTGGTCCTAGAATGGGACATGACGATACAATAGATGCGTTGGCATATGCTTGTAAACATGCACATCCACCTAAATCTATGCAGCAAAATAAAAAGGGAAATTGGTTTAAGAATAAGCCAAAAGCTAGAAGTTGGATAACAGCATAGGAGAAAATATGAAACAAAGAATGCATAAATATAAGGAAGGAAAATAATGATTGAAAATAAAATTATAGAGTCTATGCTATCAGAAGAAGAATTGCTAGATATAGCAATGGGCGTAACTCCTATAGGAGCTGCTGGTTCAATAAAAAATATTTTTAAATTAGGGAAACCAGGGTTACAATTAGCAAAAAATTATATCCAAAAAATTGGAAAACTACCTAAAAAACAAGGCAATATAAAATTGTACAATAAAGCATCTGATGTAATAAAAAAAGAATTAAATACTAACAGACCTATATCACAAATATATGATATGGCTAGAAGTAGAATAGCTCTTGAAAATCAAATTGAAAAAGTAGCAAAAGGTAACAAATTATATGCAAAACTTAAATTGAAGAAAAAATTAAAACAATACGAATATTTAGAAGAATTAAAATAATGATTGATAAAAAAATTATTAATGGATTTAGAATAAAGGATTATAATGGCTAAAAAAATGACAAAAGCAGTACAAAGAATACATGATATGTTTAATATTGCAAACGGAGAAAATAGAAGTCAATGGGAATATATTAATCAAAAAGGTGTAGACTTTGCAAATGATAACCAATTAACTGATGAAGAGAGGGTCGCATTAGAAGAACAAGGTATGCCCACCTTCACAATAAACCGCATATTACCTGTAGTAGAAATGTTAAATTTTTACGCCACAGCAAACAAACCTAGATGGCAAGCTGTTGGAGTAGATGGTAGCGATACTGATGTTGCTGCTGTATTCTCTGACATGGCCGATTATATATGGGACCTTTCTGATGGGTCCTCTCTTTATGCTAATTGTGTTAATGATGCTGTGACTAAAGGTGTTGGTTACATGCATGTTACTGTAGACCAAGATTCTGATCATGGTATGGGAGATGTAGTTATTAAACAGCCTGAACCATTTGATATATTTATTGACCCTAAATCTAGAGATATATTATTTAGAGATGCATCGTTTGTAATGCTTAGAAAAATACTACCTAAATCTCATTTATTAAAAGTATTCCCTGATTTAGCAGCAAAAATTAGAAAATCAAGTAGTTTAAATGATAATGATTATAATTACTCTGAAAAGTCTAGAGATAAGTATATGAAAGATTTTGGGTATAAAGATATTGATACAGATGAAAGCCCAAATAAAAAAGCAGAAAGAGATGAAGTTGTAGAATTTTTTGAAACTTATGAAAAAATTAAAATTAAATATGTTAATGTATTTTATCAACAACCTTTAACTAAAGAGGTTCTTCAACAAATAGAACAGCAAGTTAAAGTTCAAATGCAAGAAATGGCTAATGAACTTCAAGTTAAATTCTTAGAACAGCAAAAGTCTATGGAGCAAGCTGTTCAGTCTGGAGAAATGATACCTGAAAGATATGAATTAGAAATACAAAAATTACAACAGGGTATGCAACAGCAATTACAGCAAGCTCAACAGCAAATGACAGCTGAATTACAACAACAAGCTACTATTGTTCAAAATATGGTTATTAGTGATAAAGAATATAAAGTTATTATTCAAGACGCTAAGTTTGCAAATACTATAGTAGAAGTTGTAGAGTTTTATGGAGATAGAATAAAGTTATGTTGTACTGCTGGAGATACAATGTTATATGAAAGAATATTACCTGAAGGAATAACAGAATATCCTTTAGTTCCATTTCATTATAAATGGACAGGAACCCCATATCCTATTAGTGCTGTTTCACCTTTAATGGGTAAACAAAGAGAAGTTAATAAAGCACATCAATTATTAGTTCACAATGCATCATTAGGTAGTTCTTTACGATTTTTACATGAAGAAGGTTCTATAGATACAGATTATTGGGAAAAATATTCTTCAGCTCCTGGAGCATTATTACCAGTAAGACCAGGTGCACAAGCACCTACTCCTATTCAACCTGCTCCTTTAAATAGTGCATTTTTTAATATTGTTCAAAACTCTAAATCAGATATGGAGTATTTAGCAGGTATATATTCATCTATGATGGGAGATACTGGTTCTCAGCATGAAACATATAGAGGTATGTTAGCAATGGACGAGTATGGAACTAGAAGAATTAAACAATGGATGCAAAATGCATTAGAACCAGGGTTAAAGCAATTAGGAATAGTAATTAAGCAATTTACACAGAGTGTATATACTGCACAAAAAACATTTAGAATTGTTCAGCCTAGCGCATTACAAGAACAAAGACAAGTAGAAATTAATATTCCAATATATAATGACTTAGGTGAAGCTATAGGTAAAATTAAAGATTATAGTTCTGCTAAGTTTGATGTTAGAATTATAGCTGGTTCAACAATGCCAGTTAATAGATGGGCATATATTTCTGAATTAAAAGAAATGATGCAAATGGGTATTGTAGATGATATAGCCGTTTTAGCAGAAACTGATTTAAGAAATAAAGAACAAATAGCTAAAAGAAAGAGTGTTTATTCTCAATTACAAGGACAAGTTCAAAGTATGGAAGGTCAACTTAAAAAACAATCTGGAACAATTGAGACTCTAGAAAGACAACTAGTACAAGCAGGTATAAAAGATAAAGTAAATCAAGCTGAAGTAGAACTAACTAAGAAAAAATCTCAAGTAGGTTCTAAATTAGAAAAACAATATCTTGAAACCGAAGCAGAACAAAAACTTGCACAGAAAATGTTTAGAGATAATGCAAACTTACAAAAGCAAAGAATTAAGATGGAAGCAGATAATTTAATAAAAGACTTGACTCCAAAGGATGAAAGTAATTAGATTACATACAAATTTCTTAACAAAAAGGAGAAATAATGGCAGAAGAACAAGCAGGTAACTCAATTCCAGCAACTGCAGCTAAGGCTGAAGAGGCTGTTTTTGACTCAGGCGACTTCTTTTCCGAACTAGAGCATTCTGTAAATGGAATGCAGACAGATGGAGAAGCTAGACAACCAGAAGTAACCCAGCAAGATGTTGGCCCTGAACAGGTAACCCAAGATACATCTAATGGCACTTCGACTGACTGGGATGACGAGAGCAATCCTTATAAACAGAGGTACAAAGATTCAAGTAGAGAAGCTGTTCGTATGAACGATGAGCTGAAAGACTTAAAACCTTTTGTTCCAGTTCTCGAAGCAATGAAACGAGACAGTGGTCTTGTTGATCATGTTCGTACATATTTGCAAGGTGGCGGTAAGCCAGAAGCAGGTATATCAAATCAATTGAATCTTCCTGAAGATTTTGAATTTGATGCAGATGAAGCTTTAAAAAACCCTGAGTCTAACTCAGCAAAAGTTCAGAATGCACACATTGACAAAATAGTTCAAGGTAGAGTTAATCAAATGATGGGTAGAGAAAAAGAGAATGCTAAAAAAATGCAAGCTCAATTCATGTATAAAAAACAAGAAGAGGATTTCAAAGCTAGACATAAAATGTCTAATGAGAAATTTGAGCTATTTAAAAAAGCAGCATCTCAAAAAACAATGACTTTAGATGATGCATATTATTTAATTAATAAAGATATGCAAGCTAAAAACATTGCTAACAATACCAAGAAAGATATGCTTGATCAAATGAAAAATGTACGTAACATCCCAGCAAGTGCTTCTGACTCTAACAATCAAGGCGATTCAAATCAAACACCTGATAATAAGTTGTTTGACCAAATGGCTGGTCTTGATGAAGATGTAGATAACTTGTTCGGGTAGATGCTTCGATAGATCATCTTCCGAACGTAATTTAATAAAAGCAAACCTGACCGAAGGCACATTAAGTGCAGCTGAGTGATGGTTAAAAGGAGATGGTCAAATGTCTGATATATTTAACTTAGAAAACTATTCAGACGTTAATGCGACGAATGGTGTCACATCTGGTTCCCGACACGGAACTGGACTTGATACTGGTGATCTTCGTAGAAAGTTTAATTTTGGTGATAGAGTATCTGAGCTTAATATAGCTCAAGATCCTTTCTTTAGATTTGTTAGTAAGGTAGCTAAGAAATCTACAGATGATCCAAGTTTTAAGTTTACTGAGAAGAGACCTTCGTGGCATAAGCGTTATGCATATGTAGCAGCACACGGTGCAAGTGCACCTGCTGCAGTAACTGATGAGGCAACTGTTGCTTCAGGGTTATTAGATGCTGGAGACACATATTACTTTGGTTTCATGGGAGATTATTTATCTGCTGGAAATAGAGGAAACGTGTTTGGTCAAGCAACTGGAAAAGTACAAGTAGGAGCTGCTGGAACACAACCTACTTTTTTAATTCCAGGTCAATTAATAAAAGTTCCTTACGGTTCTTCAAGTGCTACTTTCAGTGGTGGAAAAATTTCTTCTATTGATGGTTATGTAGTAGCTAAAGTAGAATCTGTAGACTCTACTTCAGTAAGTGAAATGGTTGTATGTAGAACCACTATTGTAAAAGGTGAATCTGCTGCTATAGAACTTGCTGCTTATCATGGTGCATCTGATGCAATTAATGCACAAGATATTCATGCAATGAATATTCATGATGAAATAGAGCCTAAAAGATCTTACGTTGTTGGTTCAGCTTTCGCAGAAGGTTCTGGTTACCCAGAAACTTGGAAAGATCAGCCATACACAACTGGACAAGGTCAAACACAAATCTGGAAAACTACATGCGCTATGACAAATACTGCAAGAGCTACGGTTCTTAAGTATGAAGCAAATGAGTGGGCTAGAGTGTGGAAAGAAAAACTAGTTGAGCATAAGTTTGATATTGAGCAATCTTTATTATTCGGCTCTCAATATTCATCTGGTGGTGTTAATTACACTCAAGGTGCTATAGATTGGGTGTCAACTTATGGAAATAGTTTCTCATTAGCTATTGGTACTAAAACAGCTGATGATTTCCTAGATGACTTGTCTAACTTGTTAGATCCAAGATACAATAATAGCAAAGCAACTGTATTCTTCTGTTCAACTGAAGTTTATAATTGGTTACATAAATTAGGTGGATACTTCCAAAATAATTTGGAAATTTCAACTAACTTTAGAGCTGATTTAGCTGTAACAGGTAGAAAAAAGGTTCTTGGCTTAGATACTACAACTATTTCAACAGTATACGGTGATATGAATGTTGTTAGAAATATTCACTTAGATGGAACTAATGTTTCAATGCTAGGTGTTAATATGAAACATTGTGCATATAGACCACTTGCTGGAAATGGTTTAAATAGAGATACGTCCGTCTATGTTGGTGTGCAAACACTTGAAAACTCTGGGGTCGACAGAAGAGTAGACATGATTTTAACTGAAGCTGGTATGCAGTGGGAGATGCCTGAATCTCATGCTGTGTGGATTAAAGCTTAAGAAAGGAGTTAAATTATGGCAAATCCATTATATGGACAAAATAAAGCTGATAGTGAATTAGCAAAGGTTGCTGATAAAAGTTCTTACTTAGGATCTATATCTGCAACTGGCACTATCGATAGCAGTCTTGTTAGATGTATTGAAATAGCTGGTGCTGGCTCTGGAGTTATTGCTGTTACTGGTGTTAAAGGTACTGACTGGAAAGGTCAATTTGTTACTGTAATTGATATGAGTTCGAGTGGTACAGATGCTCATACAGTTACTATCACAGATGGCACTTGGGACGGTACTAATAATACATTAACTTTTAATGCTCCGAAGGAATTTATTTGTTTTTATTTTAATAATTCTGGAGTGGGTACTATTGTTGAGAATGTCGGCAGTGTCGCATTGTCATCAGTATAGGAGGTTAACTAGATGGCTAATAAATACTGGATAGCTAATAATCCTAATAGTCAAGTAACTGATGCTGAGGCACAAAAGATAGAAGAGCTTTCAGCAACTACAGTTAGTTTAGCAGAGTTAAATATGTTAGATGCTAGTAATACTGAACCAGCTGATGGTCCTATGTCTTTAAGTAGATGGGCTAAAGCTGAGTATGACTTTGCTGTAGACGGTGGTGCTATAAGTGCAATTGACCTTGGTGTAACTATACCTGATAACGCTATCATTGTTGGTGGTTTTATTGAAGTAGTTACAACATGTACAACTGCAAGCACTGATGCTGGCACAATTGCAATATCTGTAGAAGGTGCAAACGATATAGTTACTGCAACTGCTGTTTCAGCAGGTGGTAATATATGGGATGCAGGTATACATGACGTTATACCTGATTCTACAGGAAGTACTGCTGTTAAAACTACTGCTGCAAGAGCTGTTACTGCTACTATAGCAAGCCAAGTTGTTGAGTCTGGTAAGTTTAACGTGTGGTTAGAATACGTTATAGGTGAATAATAGCTGGTAAACATTTGGGGGCTGTGACTGCGGAGAGCTTCCCCTCCCTGTAGTCGCAGTTCCTGAATTTAACAATAATCTCATTCACGGGAAGTCAATCCCTTAGAGAGGAAGGAAAAATTGGCAACATTTGAAACACAGATAGAAAACTTAACTAAGATTGATATTGGAACATCTGAACAACCAATGGTTACACAGTGGTTAAGAGATGGAGTAAGAGAAATAGTTAATAGAGTTAGCACTATCAGTCCAGGTGATATGGTTAAATTCACTACAACAACTGTATCTAGTTCTAATGATAGTTTAGTTGTAAATGGAAAAATATTATCAGTAATGAGAAATCAATTTATTGCTTCAGATAATAAATTACGTAAAGCTGATATTATAGATACTTCACAAAGATATAATGCTACAGATAAGGATAGTTTATCTTATAGGTCAGCATATAATCCTGGATATTATATATTAAATGGAACATTAAATGTAGTTCCTGACCCATCAACATCAGATTTTATTAGTTTAACTCAAATTGCATATGATCAAGAACTTACATACGCATCAGAAAGTGTGGAACATTTTCCATATGAATATGAGCATTTAGTACCTTTATATGCATCTATTAAATTAATCTTTAGACAGTTCTCAGTAGTAGAAGAAGAAATGGGAGTATTTAATGCTCCTGCATTACCAAATGCACCTTCTGTACTTGAAAGCGAAGGGAATTTAAACCAATACATAACTCCTCAATTTACATCTCCTACTTTTAGTCACTTAGATTTTGTTGATACAAATAACTGGATTTCTGTAGAAGAAGATAGTGAAATGTTAGCAGCAAGAATGAGTGAAATAGATGGTAAAATGAAAGAATTTCAATTAAAATTAGAATTAGAAAAAACTAAATTTGAAGAAGCTAATAATAAATTTCAAGCTGACTTACAAATAGAAATAGAAAATATTAGAAGTAAAAACGATAAAGGGGCTAGAGACATACAGTTATATTCTCAAGAAGTTGCAGAGTATGAACAAGAAGTTGTCAAGGAAGTTCAAAGATTTCAATACGAAGTAATTACAAAGAGTACTAAAAAATACGAATGGCTTGGTAGTAGATATTCTGCATTGCTTAAAGATTATAATGATGCTTTTGCTTTAATGGGTAATTTATCAAGTAAACAACAGAGTTCTAACCAAGGAAAGGGACAATAAATGGCAAATGAAGTAAAGATTAGTTTATCTATTACTGCTGAAAAAAATGGCGCTAAATTTACAAGAACCGAATCATTTATGGATGATATGACTGGAGATGCGTGGAGTACAGGAGTTAAAGATATTACAGCAGCTGGAGAACAGTTGACTGATTTAGATGTAGGAACATATGGATGGATATTTGTTAAAAATCTAAACACTGACAATGCATTATATATAGATATACAAAGTAGTCAAAATACAGCAGACGATAATTTGTGTAGATTATATGGAGGTGAATCTACTATATTAAAAACTGCAGGTTTAACTCAATTATGGGCAGATTCTAGCTCAGGTACACAATCAGTTGAATATGCAATAATAGAATTATAGGAGTTATAATGACTATTAAACAAATAATGGATAGAGCAGGAATATCAGAAACTGGTAGAGGATTAGCTTATATTAAAGATGGGTTAGAAGAAATTAATTTAATTTCAGAAACTCATTTAAAAACATCTAGGCATGATATTACAAAGGATAAAAGATTGTATGCTATTCCTAATGAAGCTTTACAAGTAAAAGATGTAAGAGTAAAGAATCATTTTAATAGTAAAGACGAATATAGAAGTGTACCTAGATTAATACATAATCCTTTAATTAAAGACGCAGACGGAGTATAAATGGCTGAAGCAAAAGAATACGGATATTATATAGAAGGTAATAAAATAGCAATAGTTCAAAGAGATACTTCATTTGATAACGATGCTAATTCAAGAGATTATGGTCCAGGCTCTGATAAATTTCAATGGAAATCACCATTAGAAGCTATAGACCAAGGTATAGAATTACAATATTCATATTCTCCAGAATATAAAGAACTAAATTCTGGAAGCAGAGTTTCTTCACAGCCTGTGTCCTACAAAGGAGCAGGAGCTACTGGTAATGTTAGATTTGACTTAAGCAATGGCATAGATTGGAGTTCATATATAGGTCAATATATTTTATTATTTAGCGCAGGAAGATGGAATGGAATTCATAAAATAGCTGCTAATTCTACTGTAGATGTAATATATACAGAAACTCCTTATTCAGATGCTGATAATACATCTGTTAATTTTGAAAGCGGAATTCAATATTCTACAAATGTATCGTTTATGGAAGATGAATCTTATAATGTAGATTTACCAGTATACTTACAAAAAGCTTTAGTATCTTATTTAAAATCAAGATTATTTGAAGATATTGGTAAAATGGATATGAAAGATTATTATTACAAAGAATTTACAAGACAACTAGAAAAACATAATAACAGCAAAGTTTCAGGAGTAAGAATGATTATCCCTGGAGCAAATGCAATAAAATAACAATAACAACGAACCCGTTCACGCACTTGCCAGTGCTTAGGGTAGGAGGTAAATAATGGCACATGATATACATAATTTAACAGTTCAAGAAGCACAGAACTTTCAACTAGGACAAGGAAAAAGCGCACATTTAGATAGTACTGAAGCTTTTTTTGGATTACCAAATAATGAAGTAGTAATTGCAATACAAGTAATACAAGATTGCACATTTGCAGCTTTAGAAGCAGAAGACCCATATAAATGTTTTGATACAACATCTACTAACGATGATACGCATGATTCTACTAATGGAGTATATCTTACTGGAGATAAAGTTGGTACATCTACAACGTTTGTTGCAGGATTAGTATTGTATGGTAGATGGACTAAAGTTGATTTAAGTACTGGTGTAGTTAATCTTTACATAGGTAAATAATGTTAGGCTTAGGATTAAAAGTCACAAATTCTGACAGAACAGCATTTGATATGAAAGGATATTTTTTCGATACTTCTACTTACTGGACTCATGATATAGCTGGAAGTTCTACAAGTTTAGATAGCTTAGCTAATGTTACTGTTTTAATAAATTGCAGCTATGCTGCTGTTAAACCAATATATACTGGATATAATATACCAACTTTACTTCATGCTATAGCAGACCAAACTAATGATACAGGATTTCAAATATCACCTGAGAATTTATCGAAGCATAATCCTACTTATGGAGCAGGGCAAACAAATAATAAGGTAATTATGGCTGATGGAAGTGGAGTGGGGACTACATTGGCAACTAATGCTGAAAAAGTATCTAGATGGGGTTATAATACAAACGGAGATATTAAAAAGCAAGAAGGATGTCCTCATTTTTGTTATGTAGTAAGATTTAAATCTGGAGCTACTAATGAAATGCAAAGCATGGTTATTTCTAACAATGCCATACAATATACAGAGGGCAATAACGATGTTGCTGATTTAGGTGAAATATCTGGTAAAACAAATATTCAAATTGGAAACAACAACAATTTCGGAGGTTATAATTCAGCTGCATTTACTCAAGGTACAATTTTAATGCATAAAGTAGCTATATGGAATACGGCTTTAGCTGATTCTGATATAATGAAATTAACAGGATTTAATCATACTTCTGTTGCAACTACTGCTAGAGCTGACCTTGACGGATATTATCATGATGCTGTTAGATTTAAAAATTATTCTGATTTAAGTGTTGATGAACCTGAGCATTTGTGGGATTTTAGTAAAAAAACACCTACTAGTTATTCAGGTGGTACAACTTCTGATACAGGTGGTACAGGAGGTTTGACTATGACTGCAGTAGGGGCTCCTGTTATATCTTCTAGGGGAATGAAATAATGAAAAAATATTTTATAATAATCCCTAAAAATGAAGTTACGGAAGAAATGAAATCAGAGTTTATTGACTACAGAAACTGCAACGATAATAATGATACTATGGGTATTATATGCGGTAATCTTTCAGAAATATTTAATAGTTATACCGTATTAAGTAAAGAAGAGTATCACAAATTACTAGGAGATGAACCTGAAAAATGGGTTCATTCATCAATAAGAAACTAAAGGAGAGTTATGAAAAACAAGGGGAAAAAGGAAGCCTTAACTAAAGAAGAAAGATTAGTTAATTTAAAAAAACAATTAAAAGAATGTGAAATCTTTTATCAAAGGCTACAAGGGGCAATAGAATTACTTGAAGAAATGATAAAGGAAGACAATGAAAAAACAGATTAGGGAAATTATTGAATGGAGTCTAAAAGAAATGGATCTCTATTCAGAAGACGCAGTAGACTTAGTCTACAAAACAGGGAATGCTGAAACAGGATATAGGCATTTAAAACAAATGGGAGGTGGACCAGCAATTGGGTTCTGGCAAGTAGAACCTGCAACGCTTATTGACATAATAGATAATTACGTAGAATATCGTCCTAAGCTCGAAAAACGCCTCAAATCG
>CENL01049735.1_pt1 | contig 16922 bp, 17 predicted proteins | sample 530221 | NCBI WGS metagenome assembly CENL01 (sample SAMEA2619791, study PRJEB7988) | marine metagenome | isolation source: saline water (ENVO:00002010), including
CCAAGGATTACAGCTCAGCCCGCTGGATGACGTTCAATCAGGCCAAGCAGCTTGGCGGCCATGTCCGCAAGGGCGAGAAATCCGCAACCGTCGTGAAGTATGGCACCGTCGAGCGCGAAGACGAGAACGGCGAGGAACGCCAGATCCCATATGCCAAGGCCTACCGCGTGTTCAACGCCGACCAGATCGAGGGCTTGCCCGCTGAATTCTATATCCTGCCTGATCCGCCCCGTGATCTTGGCACCGAGGCCGATCCCGAGCTGGAGGCGTTCTTTGCCGCGACCGGCGCGCAGATCGACAGCACCGAGGAGCCGCGTGCCTATTACAACATCAAGACGGACCGCATCCACATGCCGCCGATTGCGACGTTTCACAAGGCCGCCGGATATTACGGCACCTTGGCGCATGAGCTGACCCACTGGACAGGCGCGACAAAGCGGCTGGACCGTTTGGGCCGGTTCAATGATCGCAAGGCCTACGCCTTCGAGGAGTTGGTCGCGGAAATCGGAAACTGCATGCTTTGCGCGCAGATCGGGGTAGAGCCTGAGTTCGACCAGAGCGCTGCCTATGTCGAAGGATGGCTTGAGGCGATGAAAGAAGACAGCCGCGCGATATTCCGCGCCGCCTCGGAGGCGCAGAAGGCCGTGGATTACATCATGGACCGCACCGCACAGGCCGACCGGATGGCCGCCGAGTAACAGCCCGCACCACTGAAATAATCGAGGCCCCCGTCAGCAGGTGGGGGTCTTTTTGCGTTGTGGCGTGATCGTGGGCGTGGACGGTTTCAGGGTGACCTGTCGGCGGGCAACCAAAGGCCACCCGCCGACAGGCCCGGCGCTTCGCGCGGACGCCCCAAAGGGGCGGGAAAATGTGGGCATTGCGGTGACTGTTTTCTTGCATGCCGCGTACCAGTAGGGCCAAATGGGCATAGCCGAGTTGGTGACGTTGCAACAGGATGTTAAGTCAGATTTGAACTAGGCATAATTAGAATGCGCTTTGCACTTTTGAATGGTGAACGAGTTGAGGCGACACCTGGTGCCTTTGGGGTCTGTCCAGGCTGCGATGCCGATATGGTAGCCCGATGTGGCACCAAGAAGGTCTGGCATTGGGCGCACAAAGGCCGCCGTCATTGTGATCATTGGTGGGAAAACGAAACCGAGTGGCACCGCGACTGGAAGAACCGGTTTGTCGCGGACTGGCAAGAGGTGCCAGCTCGTGATGAAACCGGTGAGCTGCATATAGCAGATATTAAAACACCCTATGGCCTTGTGATCGAGTTCCAGCATTCTGCTATCAAGCCTGACGAAGTGAAAAAGCGCACCAATTTCTATGGTCAAGTTATCTGGATCATCGATGGAACCCGCCGCCCATCTGATATGACCCAATATGAACGGATGCTTTCAGAAAACTACCCGGGGCGGTTCGATGGCGTAGATATCTACACAGTCTATTGCGAGGAAACACGGCTTCTCAAGGAATGGGGATCATTGGGCAAGATTGTCGGATTTGACTTTGGCGGCGATAATCTGTGTTTGCTTACAGCCGCACAAGGCAGAAGCCGCTATCTCTTCGATTTTCCAAAAGTGGAGTTCGCTAAGCTGATCAGTGAAGGCAGTCCGTTGCCAGTGGTCCAGTTCGCAAAACCTGTCCAGCGTGGCTTCCGTCGCCGCAGAAGGTTCTTGTAATTATCCATAGTGACCAAAGACTTCACCTAAAGAAAAACAGGTGACTATGATCATTGATAATCTGGTAAATCGCCTTTTGGGAGCAGCATGTTTCAATTCACTGAATTTCTGAGAAAAATTGATCTGGACCCAACGAGAGTCAGGCTACTTCGTCACGATGCACGGGGCGTTGCCGCGTGGCGTCGGGGTGGCCCAGATTCTTTCGGGTGCTTTGCTAGTTTCCAAAGACGAACCCCACCGCCTTATGGTGGAGCTGAAGTTGCGTGCCACTTCCTTCCTGCTTCTAACCTACCGGATGGAACGTTGACCGCGCTTTATGTTGGAACCACACGCATTACTGATCAGTGGGCATGGGATGGAGACCGACTGCCTCAAATCCAAGACATGGAAATAATTGAGGGGGAAAGGGGTCGTGAGAATGTTGATGCATTTGATTTGGAGTGGATCGAACAGGGCGGTGAATATGCAGAACGCCTACTCATTAACTGGGGTCCTGGAGGAAGAGCTTGGTCCCAACGGGCGCACAGGATGCAGAAGGCTATTTTAGAAATCCGCCTACAGGCAGAGGAGCCACCTTTCCCAGGCTTTTCGGGCTTCCTGTCGCGGATCAGCGAGATTCCAAGGTTTCCACAAGCATGGACAGGTTCTCTTGAAGGGGTTCGAGGGGTCTATTTGTTGGTTGCAGACAACGGTGATCAATACGTGGGTTCGGCGACAGGCGTAGATGGTTTTATGGGGCGCTGGCACCAATATTTGCTGAATGGTCACGGTGGTAATGTACGGCTTCGTGAGGCAGGCCATCAAGATTATGAAGTGGCGATCTTGGAGGTTGCTTCGCCAGACATGTCATTAGGAGATATCTTGGCGCGGGAGGCATTCTGGAAAGCCAAACTCGGTGTGCGAGCGCACGGCTTGAACGCGAATTGAGAAGCCATCAGACTGCTAGCATTCACCGTCTTGACCCTCGTCCAGGCGAGAAAAAAGCCGCTTTGAAAAGCGGCTTCGTTCATTACAGCATGTAATGGATTGCTAGAACCAGATACATAGCTGCCATCGTCAAATAAACTACTGATATCATTTAATTTCCTCTATCATTTAAGTTATGTAGAGCTCTTGTCTACGCATGTATTTATGCGGCGGCGGTGTTCGAAAATCGCATTTCAGAGGTCTAAATGTGCGACATTTTGCCGCATTAAAACTGTCACTCCTGTTGGTCAAAAACGGTCGTTTTTGGCAGCATACCTCGCTCGGCTCAAGATCAATCGTTTAGCTATGACAAAAACCCCCGGCAAAATAGAAAAGGTTTTGACAGGTTTTTGGCGGAACCCGCCAAGCTACGGTCGCGCTCTTCCTATTCGGATCGACTAACCTATGAAGCCGTCAATTTGACAGCAGAGTTCTGACCCGTGCTTTGATATTTTCAAAGGTCGTGTTCAAGTGGTTCTTGGCCACATTTGTTAGGCGCCCTGTGTGGCCTACAGCATTTCTGACGGGCTTGAAGCCGATAGCGTCACCCCAAAGTGACTGAGTGTTAGTGTTCTTGCTGCCTTCCGCTGTGAATGCCAGAGAGTCCATATCCAAGTAGCTCAGATCAAGAGAGATTTGCCGGATCGGGAAGCTGATATTGGCGGCCTGCTTGCTCTTCTCTTCACGCTCTTTGAACTTGATTATCTCCTTTTGGATGCCGTCAATTGGGCTGAGCTTTTTGTGGCCAATATACTTGCGGACTAAGTTTTCGGACAGAAAACAGTCCACATATGCAGAAGTGTTGAACTCGGCATCCGCCTGCATTTCGGTCAGCCATTCCTCGACAATATCTTTTGTCGGCGCGTCATCATCGGGTTGGAAATCTTTCCTCGCCTCCGACACCAGTGCTTGGGCCTTTCTGTCACGTTTGGACTTCCGCGTGTTGTCGTCGTCACCTTCATCTTTGACTTCCAAGCGAAACTTGTCCCACTCATCAATGATCTTCGTGAGCAAGTCCCGCTTAAGATAATCCATCAGACTCCGGAATTTCTCGTCGTCTTCCACGATACCTTCCCGACTGCTGGTAAAGGGGTCGACACCTTCGCGATCAAGGGTGTCAAAGTGGATTTGCCCGTAGATATAGCTTTCCACAATTCGTTGGGACGGGATGTGCCGTATGATGTTCTTCTCGCGAAGTCGGCCATTCACAAACAGGTCGATTGTGGCGCGCTCGTCGGTTCCGGTAATTTTCAGATTGGCCGGTTTCTTCACCGACGCGACAAACCCCTTGATATCCAACGGTGTCGTCACTTCCGATACAGCCAGTTCGAGGTTGTTCAACCCATCAATATAGGCGTCGGTGTAGCCGTTGACGCTCCATAGAAACTGCGTGGCATCGGACAACGGCTTCAGGTCGTCAACAGTGACTGGATCACCGCTGACATGGATCGTAAATTCTTCGTCCAGCAGCGAAAATTTGAAGCTCAGGGCGAGAAGTTTCTTTATGTAGGCGTCGGAGTTCTTAAGCTGTTCGTTTGTGCCTTCGAAGTAGATTATCGTGCCCTTTTCATGACCATCATGCAGTTCACTGATGAGCGAGAAGTCAAGCTGTTCCAACGGATACTCTTCGGTACTTCTGTCACCCAGAATTGCACCGTCTAGGCCCGCATTGTCGATAACACCGCCCACGTAGTCTGTTTCGCCGGTTTTGGAGAACACGGAAACGCGCTTTGCGCATGAAAGCAGTGCCAGCTTGCCTATACCTTTCGCACCGATATAGGGCCGTCCGGTGGAAGACTTGCTGCCACCCGCCTTGCGCTTGGAATATCCGATCTTCAGGAATTTTCCTTGAAAATCGTCGCTGTCCATGCCGTCGCCATCATCCGTTATCGAAAATGAAGAGTTTTCCCTGTCAATCTCGATCCAGACGTTCTTGGCGTTGGCGTCCCAAGAATTTGAAATTGCCTCGCCAAGAACCGTAACAAAGTTCCTGTATAGGTTCCGCCCCAGATGATTCAGAACACTCAGCGAAATCTCGAAGCGGTAGGGATCAGGTGATTTCTCTGGTGCCAAACTCGTTCTCCTTGATCACCGAACCGATACATCTGCCGATCGCCTGCGCCAGCCCTACCGGAACGGCGTTGCCGATCCACCTGCCGACTTCAGACATGTTCGGAGTTTCGCCATCGGGCAAAAATGAATATTTGGGCGGGAAGGATTGCAGGAGAGCCGCTTCCCTCAAGGTAATGGCCCTGTCCTGCTCAGGATGACCAAATCGACCGTTGCCATACCCATAGCATTGGGTTGTCATCGTTGGAGACGGCGCGTCCCAGACCATGCGCGCATACACCCCAGAGTATGTTTTCCCGGACGATCGCTGATGACACTTTGCCCTCAGTTCGTAGGGCCAGTCCCGCCACGTTCCGCCCGGCTGTGATGCGCGGATGCGGCGTAGATTGGTCTCGGACAAGGACGCTGAGATGTGCAGTGGATCGTTTTCCGCTCTTGTTCCTGCAGCGACTGGCGGCAAGTTTGCAATCGCATCCTTCACCGTCAGGGGTGTTTGATGTGTCGGTGAGAGTTGGGGCGGGTTGGCGGCCTTAGAGGCAACCACAACGAGGCGTCGTCGTTTTTGCGGCACGCCGAACAGCTCACATTTCGCGACCTGCCACCTCACATGGTATCCGGCATTCTGAAGGGTCTGGTTGAAGTTCGCGAACACGGCCCCGCCCTTGTATTTCAGAAGTGCCGGGACGTTTTCCATTGTGATGAAGTCTGGCGAGACCTTCACGGCAAGTCGCGCAAAGCTGTCAACCAAATCCCATCTCGGATCTTCGTCATAGCGCTGCTTATAGGTTGAGAAGGGTTGGCATGGAGCGCAGCCTGCCAGCACGGACGGACGCTCACCGGAGAAGTGAGCCAAGATTTCTTCCGGCTGCAACAGCGCGACATCTCTGGTATGGAAGGTCGCCTCGTTGTTTGTCTCGAATGCGTGTTTGCAGCGTCTGTCGGTGTCGTAGCCTGCCCTGATATCGAAACCGGCCCGCATGAGGCCGTGGCTCAGGGAGCCGACGCCACAGAATAGATCAACAACTTCACCCAACGGCTCTGGCTCTGGCCCATCTTCCAATATTTTATGGCTCCACGCGCCACCTGTCGGGGCTTTGATTAGTCTTTACATTCTGGACAAAACTATACGTTTCTGGCCATCATCACAAGATGATTATCGGATATGCCCGCGTCAGCACGGATGACCAGAGCCTCGATGCCCAGACCGACGCTCTGACGGCGGCCGGTGCCAACAAGCTGTTTGCCGACCGGATCAGTGGATCGAAGCGTGAGAGGCCCGAGCTGGACAGGATGCTGGATCAGCTCCGCGACGGCGATATCGTAACCGTCACCAAATACGACCGCCTTGCCCGGTCGTTGAAGGATCTTTTGGAAATCGTGGACACGATCCGCGAACGCGGTGCCGGCTTCCGGTCCCTTGCCGAGGACATTGATACGACGACGCCGGCCGGTCGACTTGTGTTCCACGTCTTCGCATCCATTGCACAGTTCGAGCGGGAACGGATTTCCGAACGGACCAAGGAAGGCCTGGCGTCTGCGCGCAAGCGTGGCCGCATCGGGGGCAGGCCCCCTGCCCTGTCGCCTGCTCAAAAGAACGAGGTGCGCCGCATGAGAGATGACGAACACCGTGCCGTTCAAGAGATCGCACGACTGTTCAAAGTCAGCGAAAGAACCGTGCGGCGGGCGTAAAATTCATTGAAGTCGAAAGGAAATTTCTGATGAAGCAGATGCGGGACTATGCTGACGAACGGCACAAGGGGTGGTGTATCCACTGCAAAGCTGGCTTAAAAAATGTCGAGAGCAATCTCGACCATGTTCCCTCAAAAACTATACTTGATCGCCCCTTTCCGAATGACCTTCCGACAGTCCGCATATGCAAGTCCTGCAACACTTCGTTCTCGAATGACGAGGAATATTTCACAGCATTCTTGGGATCGGTTCTCGCGGGGAGCGCAGACCCGGATCAGCAAGTTGTAGCGCGGTCCGAGAAGGTACTGGACAGCAACTGCCGCCTTCAGGATGAAATTGAGTCCCAACTTCAGATCGTCAAGGACGAGGATGGAAACGATCGGATCACCTTTGTCCCGGACATGGCCAGGATTCAGAATGTCGTTGTGAAGAATGCCCGAGGCCATGTGCTGTTCGAGCATGGACAACCAGCGGAGGGTGAACCGGCGCGGGTGGCGATCCAACCGATCCCTACCCTGCCCCCGGATATGTTAGCCAACTTTGAAGCTATCGACTACGGGGCCGGATGGCCTGAGGTAGGCAGCCGCTTGATGCAGCGGCTGGTATCCGGTGAAGATATGAGGCCAGATGGTTGGGTGGTCGTTCAACCAAATGTCTACCGTTTCGCGGTGATGGACCAAGGTCAATTTATCGTGCGAACGGTGATCCGCGAGTATCTCGCCACCGAAGTGGCTTGGGATCATATCTGAAAATCCTCCTCATCCCTCGCGCTGTTCAGCCTCAACGCGAAGCAGAACAAAATATGAACAATGCCGGAAACGGGGTTCCCAAAGTCTCTGGGACAGATTATGACATGTTGTCAATAACAGACACGGGACAGGGGCAGACACATGAACGCGCATCCACGGACAGAATTTGCAGAGTTGATGGAGCGCGCCGGTCTCGACATCGACACAGCGGCGGAACTTCTGGGCGTGAGTGACCGGACGATCCGCCGCAACATGAAAGGCGAAGGCAAGCGCATCGACCAGCTCCGGCTGGAGAAGTTGCGCCAGACAGCCGACGCCCGCTGCACCGGCAAGCGTTCCGAGGGTTTCCGCTTCATCGACCTCTTCGCGGGAATCGGCGGGCTGCGCCTTCCCTTCGAGGCTATCGGCGGACGTTGTGTGTTCACGGCAGAGTGGGACCGGTTCAGCCGCGAGACCTACAGCGCCAATTTCCCTGAGCCTGCAAACAGTGAACATGTCTTCGCGGAAGACGTGCGGCCCTATGCGGACGCGCCGGATACGATCCCCGCCCATGACGTTCTTTTGGCCGGTTTTCCATGTCAGCCATTCTCAATTGCCGGTGTGAGCAAGAAGAACGCGCTTGGTCGCCCCCACGGCTTCCTGTGCGATACGCAGGGAACGCTTTTTTACGATTTGGCCAAGATCATCGACCATCACAAGCCCCCTGCTTTCTTGCTGGAGAATGTGAAGAACCTTGAGCGTCATGACGGCGGCAAGACTTTCGCCACGATCATCCACGTGCTGGAAAAAGAGCTGGGTTATAAGGTATTTCACAATGTCATCAGCTCGACGCCGTGGGTGCCTCAGAAGCGCGAACGAATCTTCATCGTCGGCTTCAAAGATCACAGCATCGAGTTTGATTTCGATCAGCTTGCCGTGCCTGAAGGGGACGGCCCGAAGTTGGGTTCGATCCTCGATAGGGACGTTGATCCGAAATACACGCTCACCGAACACATGTGGAATTACCTTCAGGGCTACAAGGAGAAGCATCGCAGCGCCGGGAACGGGTTCGGATTTTCCCTCTTTGGCCCCAAGGACGTGGCCCGCACCCTTTCTGCCCGATACTATAAGGACGGTTCTGAAATCCTGATCGAGCAGAAGGGCAACCGCCCGCGCCGTCTAACACCGCGCGAATGCGCGCGCCTGATGGGATTCGAGAAACCCCGACAGACCGAGTGGAAAATCCCCGTCTCCGACACACAGGCTTACCGCCAGTTCGGCAATGCGGTTGTAGTGCCTGTCGTCAGCGCTGTCGCACAGCTCATGCAACCGCGCATCTTTGATGCAATGGAGCTGGACGGACGGGAAGTGCCAGCCACCATGCAGGTTCAGCTCCCCCTATCCGAACCCGGTATCGCGGCAGAGTAATGCCTGCGGATACCGTCACAACCGCAACCCGAAGCCGGATGATGGCAGCGGTCAAAGGCAAGAACACCAAACCCGAGCTGGCAATCAGGTCCGCACTTCACAGGCGCGGATTCCGGTTTCGGCTTCACCGCAAGGACCTGCCCGGAAAGCCCGATATTGTGTTTGCGGGCAGGTGCGCAGTGATCTTCGTTCACGGTTGTTTCTGGCACGGCCACGACTGCCACCTGTTTCGCTGGCCTGGAAGTCGGGAGGACTTCTGGCGTGACAAGATCGGAAAGAATATCGAGCGCGACCAGCTTCAGCATCAGGCCCTGTCCGAGACAGGGTGGCGCATCGGAACCGTCTGGGAATGCGCCCTGAAGGGCAAGACCCGCCTACCCTTGGAAAGCGTTGCCGATCAATGCGCCACATGGTTGAAATCTGATATAAAAATACTGGAGGTGAGCGGTGATCAAACGCGGGCAACTGTCTGACTATTTCGAAGGCGTGGGGGTCAAGCGTCTGTCCGCCGTCGATGCCGAGCCGAAAACCTCGAACCAGCACGAGGTCGGCACGACGAAGAAGATGCGGGACGACTTCTTGGGCGAGAACCATCAGGAGAAGTTCCCAGCGATCTATATTTGGCTGGGCGGTGATCAAGAGGGCTTCACCGAGGAGAGCTGGGCCACGCACTACGACGCACGCCTCAACAAGCCTCGTGCTGCCGAATGGCGGCTCTACTACCCGTCCAATCCCGTCACGGAAGCCATGAAGGCCGGAGATACCCTGTTCCTTGCCAAGGACCAGGGCGGCGTCCTGTGGTTCATTGTGGCCCCGGAGGGGTCCACCAGCGAGCAGCAGCTTTTCTGGCTGTTCGGCCTGCGCCCGGAAGGCAAGTCGTTTGTATCGCGCGAGTTCTCGGACGAGGAGCCGGAGCTGGACTTCGCCGCCCGCTTCATTCTGGACGAGATTGGCGTCGAGTTCGAGGAACCCGAGGCCGACAAGCTGGACAGCATCATCGACAGGTTTGGCACCACGTTCCCGAAGACGGCCGAGTTTTCCGATCTTGCCCGCCTCACCCTGCCCGAGGTCCGCGCCGAGGACGATCCCGACGCGGCGCTCATCGCATGGCTGGACCACGAGGAAGCCCTCTTCCGGCGACTGGAGCGCAGGGTAGTATCCTCGCGGATCGAGGCCGGGTTCACGAGTGTGGACGGCACGGATGTGGACGGATTCATCAGTTTTTCCCTCAGCGTCCAGAACCGGCGCAAATCCCGCATGGGGCATTCACTGGAAAACCACATGGCCGCTGTTTTGAGGGCACACGACATCCAGCATGTCCGGGGCGCGATCACGGAACACAAGCACAAGCCCGACTTCCTGTTCCCCGATCTGGAGACCTATCAGGCCGCCCCAGCCGATGGAGACCCCCGCCTGACGATGCTGGGAGCCAAATCTACCTGCAAGGACCGCTGGCGACAGGTTCTGGCGGAAGCCGAGAAGATCAGCCGCAAGCACCTTTTGACGCTGGAGCCGGGGATTTCCAAACCGCAGACAGACCAGATGGAGGCGTCGAGCCTTCAGCTCGTGGTCCCCTCACCTGTTCATAGAAGCTACACAGAGGCGCAGCGCGGCTGGCTTTGGTCTGTGGGGGATTTCATCGGCGAGGTCAGGGCGCGACAGGGGTAGCCATAGCACGTCCATAGTATTCGTGCTGCGCCCCTGCCCCATACTCTCCTCACATGAGTCTTTGAGTAAATGAGTGGCCCGTTTGTCACTCACTTTCTTGCGGATGGATGCCGGGCATCAGTTCACACCAAACTTGCCGCACCTCAAATACTCAGTTACACTTTTGAGTAAACACACAAAAGAGGCAGAGCTATGAGCATAATTTCCGTCCTGAATCCGAAAGGTGGTAGCGGCAAGACCACCATCAGCACCAATCTCGCCAGATCGCTGCACGAGATGGGATACTCGGTTCTGATCGTGGACAGCGATCCACAAGGCAGCGCACGTGACTGGCACGCAGCCTGCGAAGACAATCCCATCGAGCTGGTCGCGCTGGACCGTCCCAACAACGTCAAGACGCTGACAAGTATGGCGGCAAACTACGACTACGTGGTAATCGACGGCGCGGCAAAACTAGAAGACATGATCGCCGCTTGCATAAAAGTCAGCGACTTCGTTCTTATCCCCGTTCAACCATCGCCATACGACATTTGGGCCGCGTCGGACCTGGTGGATTTCATCAAGGCTCGCCAAGAGGTCACGGACGGATCGCCGCGCGCCGGGTTTGTGGTCTCCCGTGTCGTGGAAGGAACCCGGCTGGGCAGTGACGTGCGAACCGCGCTGGACGACTACGCCTTGCCTGTCTGTGAGACGACCATAACACAACGCCAAGTCTACCCTCAGACGGCATCGGAAGGGCTGACAGTATTCGACGCCGACAATGCGAAGGCGAGAGCGGAGACCACGGCGCTGAGCAACGAGATACTGGCAGTACTTGCTACCGCGACACGGGAGGTCGCGTGATGGCCCTTTCCGCTAAACGTCCAAGCCGTGGCGACGAGGCCCGCAAACGCATCCTGCACGAAGTCACCGAGACGACTGAGAAGAAGAAGCGCCTGAATGCCGAGATCGAGGAGACACTTTATCGCAAAATCAAGATTAAGGCGGTCGAGGAGGGCCGGTCAATCTCTGACATCACCCGTGATCTTTGGTCTGAGTATTTGAGCAAATGAGTGTTTGAGTAATTACTCTACCAACCGTTGCGACCGCGTTTCTTGAACCAGCTCTTGCAGAAACCGAGGAACGCGGCGTCCGGGTTCTTTGGTGGTTCTTTCTGTCTGGCGGCGTATGTCCGCCACTCTCCTACCAGAACCTTGATGTCCCATGTCGGAGCCAGTTCCCGCGCCCGTTCCAGTGTATCCGGCGAGAGAGGCAGGACATAGCCACCGGTCAGTCTGTCCTGTTCCGGCTTGGGCGCGTAGTTTTCCAGAAATTCCGGTTTGGGCGTTACCGTGAGGATGTCTGCTTCCATTCGGAAGGCATAGTCCGGCATGTGGTTATGTTCCTCGTCAGCCTTGCAGATTGCTTTGACGAGACGCCGAAATTCCTTATCGGAAGATGTGGAGCCGGTTCGGTCCTTCAGCTTGTCCAGACCGCATTTCCATTCCGGTTGCATCCCGCATTGCTTGCGTGCCAGCTCATACAGACGGCGCTCCAGAGGCTTGCGGAGCTGGAAGTAGCGACGGTTGAGCGTAAGAACGTCATCCCCAGCAATGGCGTTGAAGACCCAATCGGAAAGGGTGACTTCTAGATCGAGCATCCGGCCATCGCGGGTTTCGCGAACAATGCGATAGCGGTCTATCAGGCTAAAGCCGTCAATCTGTTCAACGCCGCCCGTGGTGATGTTTGTCTCGATCTGCGTCCCTTGGAGACGTTCGAGCGCGGCTTTCAGACCGCTGTAACCGGTTCCTGCAACTGGGCGGTTTGTCGCGACAAGTAGGTCGTACGCCTTGAACCGAAGGGTTCTGTGAACCTGTTTTCCATCGTTCAGAGCCGCCATTACTTGGGAAATACAGTAGATCAGCACGTCACGGTCGTGGACAGTTGCGAGGCCGATCATGTTGGGCCTGATTTCAACGTAGCTCTTTCCATCGGTAGCCACATAGCGTCGTTTTTTGGTGTCAGGCTTGGTTGAGAGGGTGAAGATCGGATGCGCCATCGACGCCATGTCGCCCTTGGGCGCAGCGTCGAAGATATCACAAACGAAGAAATCCCCCTGCGCGTGCCGCAAGGGGAGAAGAGGCGTCCGATCCGGTTTCGTAATTTCACCCACCATGCCTCTACTATTCGTAATTTCACCCACCAAGGCAAGGGATTCGTAATATCACCCACCAAGCAGGATTTCGTAGTATCACCCACCAGCTTTCGTAAGATCACACACCCCTTATCGTAATATCACCCACCAGAAGCTCAAAACAGGGCAGATTAAAGTATATTTTTCAATGCCATAGGCGAGCGCACGATTCGCGTAACACAGAGTCTAACACATATATAACACCCAGCTCGGCGAGCTAAGCGAACTGCGAGCACAGGATTTCTCATCAACGCCGGTAGAACACGCACGCATCGACCCCCGTGGTTGTCGTGGTCCATGAGGCCCCGAGGACAGCGCAGATGGACGCGTTGCTGGCCAAGAAACGAGGAAGCGTCACTGTCAGCACCAGGGCCACAACCAATGCACCCAGACCAAACCAGGGCAGGCGGCTTTTGAGACGATCCGCTTTCTGTTCCCGTTCGAACACCGCTCGATAAGCTGTGGACCTGTCATCTTCCGATCTGGCCAAGGCTTCGATGGTCTTGTCCGTCTGGACTCCAAGGCACCTGACAATCTCGGTCATCGCGTCAGCGGTTGCGCCCAGGTGGCTGTCGAAGGTCTGGCCCAGAAGATCCCCGTATTTTTTCGGATTGGTTTGGTCCCGTGCAGCGAAAGCTGCGATCCGCGCTTCTGTCGCGATCTTTATCTGCTTGTCCGCCACGGCGGTCAGATCGTCGATCCTGTCGGACATGCTGGCGACAGCCGTGGCCATGAGATCGAGCGTTTCGCGCAGATCATCGTCGGAGAGGGCAGGGAGGTCGGGTTGGTCTGGCATCGAGAGGCGTCCTTCGGATTACTGGTCCTGCGGGACGAACAGCCCCTTGAACTCGGGATCGGCGTAGTAGCGCAGCTTCTGCGCGACGGCAGTGGCTTGCCCCTGCACGCGCAGGAGCTGGTTTTCCGGGCGGAGCTGCATGATTTCATCGGGGGTCAGCAGATCGCGGCCCGTGAGGTTGTTGCTGAAGCTGGGACCGTCACCGGGCTTGAAGCTGTCGGTCTGGAACCCGGCGGTTTCCTGGCCGATCATCTGGCTCAGCCACTTGGCCGTCTCGAAGTCATTGACCCCAAAGACTTGCTGCACCCCGGCATTGGCAATGAAGGTGCCCGCGCGTTCGCCGTAGAGGTCCTTGAGCTGGCTCATGTCCTGCAGGATCGGCCAGAGTTGCAACCCATAGCCCGCCATCAGCCCCATGGCGCGCTCCACGGCCTCCAGACGGCCCAAGGCGGCAAACTCGTCCAAGAGGAACAGCGTGGGCGTCTTGATGCGCTGTGTGCCCCCCTGCGAGCCTGCAGGGCCGCTCTGGGGCCTCACGGACGCCTCAGCGTCCCGTGCAATCTCCTGAAGGGCCTGAGAGACCAGAAGGCGCAGCCAGCGGCTGTAGGCGTCCATCCGGTTCGGTGGCAGCACCAGAAACACCGAAGTGATCCGGTGGCGCAGATCGGAGAAGTGGAAATCCGACCGCGACAGAACCCTAGCGATACGCGGGCTGTCCAGAAAATGGGTGTGGCGTTGTGCGTTGGATAGCACCGAGGCGGCTTCGCGATCCGCCTTGCCGAGGAAGCGGTTGGCGGCGCGGGCAATCAGCCCGCCCGCCGCATCGCTGTCCTGCATCAGCTCCAGCAGCGCGCGCAGCTTTTCCGGGGGCAGGGTGAGATATTCCCGGACGGTGGCAAGCGTCCGGCGGTTGCGGTCCTCGTGGCAGACGCAGAACATGATCAGTCCGCCGAGGATGGCCTTGGCCTCCTCGTTCCAATGCGCTTCCGTGACCTGTCCCGGCGGGTCCATGACCAGCGCCTCTGTCAGGGAAGCGACATCTTCGCCCAGATCAAGGCTGTCCGGTGTCAGCCGGTCGAATGGGTTGTAGGCAGCAGACAGCATCCCGGAGACCTCAAACGGATCGAGGACATGGACCGTTCCGAACCGCCGCCGGGCTTCCCCGGCGATCCGGGCATTCTCGCCCTTCGGGTCGATGACCAGGACCGAGCGTTCCGCCGCCAGCAGGTTCGGGATCACGGTGCCGACGCCTTTCCCGGCCCGCGTCGGGGCGAGGGTGATCAGATGGGCCGGACCGTCATAGCGCAGCAGCCGTCCGGTGTGCGGGTTGCGCCCGATCAGAAGTCCGTCTTCCCGCTGGAGTTTCTTCAGTTCCTTGCGGTTGGCGAAGCGGGCGGAGCCGTGGCTGTCGCCGGTCAGTCCGAAGAAGGCATCGGCCCCGGAGGCCATGCGCCAGTACTGGAATCCGAAGATGCCACCGACAAAAATGAACGGGCCGAAGACCAGCCACTGCCATGCGCTTTCGCCGGGCGGCTGGTCGAAGAAGGCGAAGACGAACGGCGTGGCGACAAGTGCCCCGATTATCGCGCCGAACAGAACAGCGCCGATCATCCAGCCCAACAGGATGGGCGTGAAGATCAGCCGACCGAAGAACCGGAACAGCCCTCCGAAGACGTGCATCACGCTCCGCATCAGGCCGGTGTTTCCGGATCAGAGCTGGATGGGAGAGGGGAGGGCGACCCGGAGGGAGTCCCCCAGTCCGCGAAGGCCTTGCGATCCTGTTCGCGGGGCAAGTTGCGGATCAGCCGGTCGAGCATCGCAGCGGCCCCGGAATCCCGTTCCGCCAGATCGAGGAGCGCCCCGCCCAGGATCACCTTGCGCCGCGTGTCGAGTTTGCGCTGTCTGGTGGCTTCCCGGTTCTTCAGTGCCTGAAGACGGGCCTTGGCCTGGGCGTAGCGTTTCTCGGCCCGTTCGAGTTCGGTTTCTGCCAATGCGCGTCTCCATCTTTGAAAAGAGCAGGTGGACAGGTTGGTCTTGTCAGATCAAGCGATAGCGCTTACCCGTAGGCCTGTAAAGGACAAGGGCGCACTTATGCAAACTCTTCACCTGTGGTTCCGAGCTTTGCGTGCGATCTCTCTGGGGCAAAGCCCCGGCCGATGGCAATCCCCTTCGCTGCGTGCCGCCGCGACATGGAAGGGCGCACTGCCCCTTCCAAACCATCCCAGCCCAACCTCAGCGGTTGGATCGCCTCCCGCAAGGTCGCACCAGCGTCTCGCCCGATGCCCCACTGTGGGGGCCGGTCTGCCGCTGGCGTCTCCCTTCCGGGAGGTTCGTGTCGGTGCGAACGCGCACCCCGGCAGACCTGACGGTGCCGACACGAACCGGGTTTGCCCCCGGCAAACCGCCAGTGATCTGTCCCCATATCTCGCCCTCCATGAGGCTGGGGATCTGGGCGCAGATCACTGGCAAGCCCGCGCCTCAGAGAGCCGGAGGCTCGCTTCGGGCGGGCTGTCTTTTCCACTTGCACCGCGCCGGGGCAGGGCGCGATCCATCGGAGAAAAGACGGCTGACCGGGAGGCCCATGTTAGGACATGGGCCGGGGTCAGCAGCGGCGCACTCTGTCGTCGTTCACGTCACTGGGGAGGGGAGGGCGCATGGCCAGCTACCACCTCTCCGTGAAGACGATTAAACGCAGCGCCGGGCGCACCGCCACGGCGGCAGCAGCCTACCGTGTCGGGGAGCGCATCGAGTGTCAGCGCGAAGGCCGCGTCCACGATTACACCCGCAAGCAGGGCATCGAGGAGACTTTCATCCTGACCCCGAAGGATGCCCCGGATTGGGCGCAGGATCGGTCCCGCCTCTGGAATGAGGCCGAGGCCAGCGAGACCCGTCGCAACTCCGTCACCGCCCGCGAATGGGAGCTGGCCCTGCCGTCCGAGATCAGCGCAGAGGACCGGTCGCAGATCACCCGCGACTTCGCCCAGGAGCTGGTCAGCCGCTATGGCGTAGCCGTGGATGTGGCGATCCACGCTCCGCACCGGGAAGGCGATCAGCGCAACCATCATGCCCATGTGCTGACCTCCACCCGCAAGCTGGAAGCCGGGGGCTTCACCACCAAAACCCGCGTGCTCGATTCTGCAAAAACCGGTGGTGTTGAGATCGAGCAGATGCGCGGCCTCTGGGCCGAGTTGCAGAACCGTGCGCTGGAGCGTGTCGGGGAGGTCGAGCGCGTCGATCACCGGTCGCTTGAGAAGCAGCGCGAGACGGCGCTGGATCGTGGCGACAAGCTGTCCGCCGAGGAGCTGGACCGCGACCCGGAGCTGAAGCTGGGGCCAGCGGCCAACTCCATGGAGCGGCGCGCGAAAGCTGTGGCCGAGCGTCAGGGCTGGGAATACGTCCCCGTCACCGAGCGCGGGGCCGTGGTCCATGCCGCCCGTCAGGCGCGCGCCGCCTTCCGCGAAATGCGCGAACGCCTGGACATCGCGCGGGAGACCTATGGCATCGAGCGCGAGGCGGGGCAGGGCCGTGTTTCCGCCGGTCTGGCAGCACTCAGGGCCGCGACTGCGAAAGAACGCGGCGAACGCAACCCGGAGGATTTCCGGGAGCGCCTGGCGGGTGTCGTGGGCCGGTCACGGGATCAGGATGACACGCCGAAACCAGAAGGCCGCAATTATGGGGTCTGATGCCGGAGGGGGCAGAATAGTACGCTAAGGGCTGAT
>CENL01043189.1_pt1 | contig 16889 bp, 12 predicted proteins | sample 530221 | NCBI WGS metagenome assembly CENL01 (sample SAMEA2619791, study PRJEB7988) | marine metagenome | isolation source: saline water (ENVO:00002010), including
CTCTCTTTCTAGTTGTCTTACTGATAGTTTAAATTGCTTTCTAAAAGCTGTTTGAACTTCTTTAAGAAAAGCTTTATCATTAAACATTTTTGACCACAAACCTGGATCTGAAAATTTTAACTTATTTTTTAAAGCATACTTACGAACATAATCTAATACTAAAGGATGTATATGTGTTTCCATCATATCTCGATAACCCATAGCCCATATGTCTTCATCAAGGTTGTTAGACCATCTAGACATAAAGTGTAAACCCTTAATAATCTCATCAGGTTTAGGATTTTCTGGATCCTTAAACCACGCTCTAGTTGTTTCACCAGGTTTTAATACTAACTGTTGGTACAAATCAACAACATTTCTACCGTTAACATCAATTTCATCTAATACCTCAGTAATGTCTCTAGGTCTACCAAGCAAAGATTCTTGTTGCATTCTTACTACGTTAGCTTGTTGCGCACCTTCAGTTATTAAACCAACGCCTTCTTCAACAACTACTCCGTCTCTTCCAGAAGGTATGTCCTCATCACCTCTTCTTATTATAACTCCTTCGTTATCTCGTAACCAAGCAATATCAGAATCTTTTAACTTTGAAAAGTCACCACTTGTAATTGCTTTAGTAATACGAGCTACTCTTGCATTATAATCATTGTACGCTTTGCCAACATTTAATTTTGGATTAGAATGTAGTCCATCTAAATAATCATTTGCTAATTTTCTAGAAATAGAATTTAATTTAGTGTGCAACTCTCTCATATGCATAAGAGCAGCAATGTCTACATTATCTTGTAAAGTAAAGTCTTTTTCTTTTACTCTACCTTCCATTATATCTTTAAGTCTTGGGTTTGAATCAATTATATTAGCAAAAACACTATTTGAGTCATAGACTCTTTTAAACATATCTTGTAATGAGTCATCACCTATTCCGGTAATAACTTGCTGTCCATTCTCATTTTGATATACAGTAGCTTTTTGCTCATCAAAGGCTTGTCTTTGACCGTCCATCCAACTCTTAAACTGTGCGTCTGCATTTTCGGCTCTTTTTAAAACATTATTTTGTCTATGAAAAGAAAATCCTCTTAAACCAGCAAATGCTCCTGAAAACACAGGATTTAAAGCAAGAGACATTCCTAGCATTTCTTCATTGTACTCATCTCCCATATCTAAGCGCATACCTGCATACGGAGCTTCTAATAAGGTGTTATACGCCATATTAGTTTTAAATGTTTGCCAAGTAGCAAGCCTAGTAGCTTGGTTGTAATAACCAGCTTGTTGAAACAATCTAGCTTTACCTAATTGACCTGCAGGTAATAAAAAACCAAGAGGGTCTGTAAAACCACCAGCAAATGCTGATACGGCTGAACGTATTGGACGATTACCAGCTTGAGCCTCTCTTTGAGTTTGGACCTGCCTTAGTTTTTGAGTTATCTCCCAATCAAGTGTTGACTTACTTTGACCCTTATAGTTAACACCTAACACAGGTGCAGGACTGTCATCATAATATTCTCTAGACGCAGATTCAGTACCGTAAAGATTATCATGTAATCTACGTCCAGAGCTACCTAACCATCTAGCAGTAACTCCGGTAATGTTATTATTAAACCCATTCTTAAAGTTAGCTTGAATCTGATTTACAACTCCATAATCAAGAGGAGTCTCATCAGTTACTTTTGTTAAATCTGATAACGTTGGATCTCTGTAATTAGAGTCTCTGTCTTGTGCAGGATATAATGTCATATATTAAAGTACGTCTAAAGGAGTTACCATTGGAGTAGTTAAATCCATAGCTGTTCCAATTGGTCCTCTATAATCATCTCCAAACCTATTTAAATCTTCGTATTGGTCAAGTATTCTATCTTTCATAGAATGTGAAAAATGACCAAACTTCCAAGTACCCATTTGAGTTGATTGCTCTTTAGCCATGTAAGCATTTGTGTCATTTGCAAAATTCTGAACTGATGGAAAGTTAGGATTTGTCTTTAATTTTACATAACCACTTCCACTAGTCATCATAACAACAGGTACTTTTACTCTTTCACCGTACCTAGTTTCGTAAGTGTACCCAGAGATTGTAGACATCGGCTTACCAGATTCATCTGAAAGTTTCATCATACCTTTTAAAAAAGCATTTACACCTAGTCTTGTAAACTTTTGGTTTTTGTGGTCATAAAATTTAGGATTATCAAACTCGTAATCCCAATCATTTTCTTTAGCCATTTGTCGTAAGCTATTATAGTCAAAACTACCATTTAATAAACCTTCAGTCATTACTAACATAGCGTATGTTTCTGCATACTGCTCTACTCTACCTTTTGATACATTTAAACCAGCATTTGTTCTTGCTTCAGATGCATCAGTCTCTGGGTTAAAATCAACACCAAAAGCACCAGGTATGTTGTATAAACTTCTTGAAAGTTCACCTAAACCAAAAAAACCGTCTTGTTTATGTTTTGGTAGAGGTACACCTTCTTTGTCTACTAAAAGAAATTCATTGAATTCAGATGGTAAAGATACTGAATAATCATTTCCTCCAACTTTAAACTGAGTATTAGTAGGTACATCAAGATGCTTTTGCTCAAATTTAGCTATTTCGTAAGCTGCGTTTTTTTCCTTAATTTTAGGGTCATTTTTAATAAGGTCATAAAGTTTAGCTTTTACTAATGTGCTTATAAATTCCGCTTCTTGTGTGTTACCACCTTCTAAGATTAAGGCTTCATGACGATTACCTAAATAACTTTCATGCATACTTGGATCACTCATAAAATAGCCACCCATCATTCTAAATTGTTCTTCGTCACCTAAAAGATACTTAGAGTACCTATTAACTTTGTCTGCTATAGGGTCATCCTCATCTGCTGTACGATTATTATAACTTTCTAACACATCAGTTACTTCTTTTATACTAATCTGAAACTGTGTTTGATCTAATGTAACAGGGTTATTAGGGTCAAAATTAGGGTTATTAAGTACAGTTGGCAATATATAATCCAACATGTAAAAAAGATTCATTTGATCTGGTGTGTATGCATCAGGATTCTGTTTTGCTCTAGAAACTGTTTCATGTAAGTTGTAGATAAGCTCACCAGGATTATCTTTTATAGTTTGCTGTACAGTGCTTGATATAACACTAGCATCTGCAGTTAAAGAAAACCCTTCAGTGTTTAACTTTACTAAACCATTAGGCGCACCTTTATAGTTGTCTAACAAAGGATCTCGTGAGCTTTCTGGATCCTCTAAATCATCATAACCGTCAAGGTACTTTTGCTTATACTTAAGATTAGCCTCTTGAAGATGACCATTAAATAACAATTGACCTATTTCAGGATCAATTAAAGCAACAGCCCCTGCAGAATCACCTGCTTGCATTCGTTCATCAAAAACCTTAGTTACAGTAGTAACATAACTATTTAAAAAGTTTAAATCATTTAACTGTATTGCATCACCAACATTAAAGTATTGATTAACAGGTGGTCTTTCGTTTATTGGTGTATTTAAATGATTAACCATCCACTGACCTAACGTACTGTCTGTGTATACATTAGTTGGCTCTCCATCAGGAGTAGTAGTACTAAACTGATAGAATTTTTTAATGTCTTCGTATTTATCATACTCTGTAGTACCTGGGGTAAGATTCTCTGCAAAGTTAAACTGTCCTTCTATAAGGTTGCCATCTGCATCTGTTACAGTTCCTTCAAACACCTTAAGTGCCATATCTAACTTATTAAGGTTTCCAGTAAGCGCTATTGCATTCTGACTTTGAAGAGCAATCTCAGAAAGATTTTCAACGCTTTGAAACTGCTCTGCAGAAAAGTTGTGTTTAACTGTAGCGTCTTCTTTATTTCTATTTGATATATTTGTATTAGCATTATCTAAATAGGTTACAAGTTCTTGTCCAGGGTTTTGTAGATTAGCAAATAACGGATAATTTTCTATAATCCCTTGATACTTATTTGCTGTATTTTGCGCAGCTTCTACAGTCAATGCTTGCTCAATTTGATATTTAGCAATGTTTAACACGTCTGATAGTTTATTCTGCAAAAACCCTTCTTTACTTTCGTTCGTTAGTGCACCTTCATAAATAGCTGTATCTCTTTCAACGTTTAATATACCAGGATTATTTGGATTTGTTGGGTCACCAAATATAGCTAAATCTCCATCTTTTTCTGGAATAGGATTACCAACACCGTATTTAGATGTTAAACCTATAAGATGCTGTTCTGTTTTATTATCTAAGTCTATCTGTGTATTAGCCGCTACAGCGTAAGGTTTTAAATGCTTAAATTCGTTTTCTTTTGCTTTAAACGACTCACTAGCTGCATTAGTATACGGTTGCATTACACTTTCTCTGTTAATTACAACACCAGAAGATTTTCCAACATACTCTGGGTTATTAACATCAAAAGTCTGAAATCTTTGAAACTCAGCTTCAGCTGCTTGTATTTCTTCATTACTACCTTTGTTAATTGCTTGCTTGTAATTTTCGTGAGCAATGTTAAAAGCAGAAGTCCAATTAGAGTAAGACTTCTGTGCTAATAATGTTTGAGCTGATTGATCTTTCTTATCTAATGCCTGTGAGATATCCGTCATTGACTGACTTACACTTTGCAATGCTTGCGCAGATTGTTGTAAGCCACCAGGATCTCTTATTGGTTTAGGACCAAACGCATCTGAGTCAGGTCTAACTGAAGGTCTAACGTTATAATTTAAATTAATTGCCATTATTTTACTCCATAAAATTTACGTGCGAAATTGCTTCCAAAACCTTGACCTGACTTAATCATCTCAGAAGAGCCAAGTGTAAAGAAACTACTAGCTGTACCAGCTATGCCAGCTATAGCGTTGGCTGTTGCTGCACTTTTAGTAGCTGCAGCTTCGTTTTCGTAAGTAATTGCTTGGTTTTCAAACTTAGCTAACGTGTAATCTCTTTTAGCCATACCTTGGCTATATACATAATCAGCTTTTCTGTCAATCTCTTCAACTCCTTTATAAAACTCATAATCTTTTTGAGCTCCTGCATAATCCATTGATAGTATTTTATCAAAAGCAATTTTTTCTTCTGATGCAAAAACATCACCAAACTTACGTTGGCTTGAATCTAACTTTAAGAAACCAGTATCCATTTTACGTCTAGTTTCTGCAATGCTATCTTTAAGGTCTGTATAACGTTTATCAGCTGCAACAGCTTGGTTAAATTGTGTAGCACTTTTCTCAGCAATTAATGCATTCTGTTCGTTAACAGTGTTGTTTACATCAATTTGAGCTTGGACTTCACCTTCTTGCCTTGCTTTAGTTGCTTCGTTTTCTAATTGCTTTACCTGGTTTTGAGCACTCATGTAACTAACAACGGTGCTTACGCCTGATAATACTGTAGATACTACTGCTGCTATTTCCATTAGTTTAAGTCTGTTTTAGTTACGATTGATGCAATGACTAAAGGGTAGGGCTTAGTCTGTTTAAATGTTGGTATATTGTCAACTCCAAATGTAGAACCTGCAATTGGTCTTTCTGTGTCAAAACCGGTAAAACCATTACCTACACCATAAGTGCTAGATAAAGTAACTTCTTTTTGTTGAGCACCAACACCAACTGAGTATGAAAAGCTGTCAATAACAAAAGGCTTAATAGAAACGACTCTTTGTGTCTCTGCTCCATATGCTGGTTTGTTTTGTCCGTTCCATGTAGGATACATTGGTGTAGCAACGCCATTATACTTAACACCAGCCATAAATACTTTGTAACTTGCAGATGGTGTTAACCCTTGAGGTACACCACTAGCAACTGTGTATTCTCCTTTGTACTCACCGTCAATAACAACAGATACAGTATCACCATCAACAAAGCGACTGCTTACATCTAAACTAATTGTTTCACTAGCTTGCTTTGTAGTAACAACATACGCATCTAAATGAGCTGCTGTTTTATTAACAGTTCCGTTACCAGCAAATTCTGACTCTGACTCATTAAAACACTCAGTGCTAACTACTGTAGTAGAGTTTGTCCTTGATACTATAATAAACACAGAGTCTGTTAAGCTTTGACTCCCTACATTTAATACAGTGATATCATGCGCTGTTGCACCTGCTAAGTCTATTTTAGTCCAAGCGTAAAATTCTTCTTGCCTATGGTAAGATAAACAATATAAGTTACCATTTTTAGTCACTGCCCATATTCTAGGCTGCGGTGTGTGTTGATACTGTATTTTAACTATACCGTCGTGTACAAATGTAGGGTATATTAATTTACTTACATCATTAGATGCAGAGTTTTGAATAGATTGATCGTAACGGTACTCTAAAATCCTACCACCAGCTTGGTCAGGGTAAAAGATTGAATTACCTACAGATATAGCTTGTGCATTACAAGGTTCTTCTTGAGTAAGTTCAATACGTATTGTTTTAGCACTAACACCATATAAATACTCATTAGGTACAACTCTATACAAACCACCAGTAGTTCCAATAACTAAATCTTTTAAAGCATCAAGCCATTTTATGGATGCAGTCTGGTTTGTTAAAATATAGGTAATACCATCTGTGTCTAAAACTTCTTTATCGTTTTGTGTAGGTTGGAAACTGTACTCATTTGTTGCCCTACTAAAGAATATATAATTAGGATGACTAAAGGTACCACCATAAACACGTCTTTGTTCGTATTTAGTTACAGTCTTAGGGTAATTGTTTTTATACCAAGCTCCAAAACTAAACGATATAAATGCTCCTTCATTTTCTATTTTAGATGTTCTAGAGTTTCTTGGTACTTTGTTTAGTACTTGAGCAACTACTTGATTGCTAGACAAATATCTAACTATTTTCATATACACGTTACCAGACGGTAACTCACCTTTTAAATGTCTGCCAATGTCATCGTCAACAAAGCTAGGAGCTGTAGCACTTAACACAACATCATTAGCAATTTGCTCAACAATTACGTTGTCACTAACTGGTGGTATTATCAAGTTACCGGTTGGGTTAGAAGAAGCATTATATTCTTCTACTTTTGGTACACCGTCATCATCAAAATTGTAACACTCTACAACATCCATTTGTTTTTGTGTAGAAAGATTAGCAATTGTTAATTGCTGTGTAGTTAAAGGATTATTACCGCTATATAACGCATGGTCAGGGTCTGTCCCTAACCCATTTGAAAATGTGTATGTTCTATTACCATCATTAAGTAGTATAGCTGTTGTTATAGTTAAATCACCTGTTTGAGAAGGACCCATTTGGTACAAAGTCCCAGTAAATGTATTAAGTATCTTATATACACTACCTGCAATATATTGACTATTGTCGTATGCTCCACTAGTAAACTCTACAGGGTGATCTTCTGTACCAAGATGCTCTTTAATCTTTACCCATCTTGTAGTAGTCCTAGAAAAACCAAGTACTACTTCATTAGCTCTTCGTTTATCATCGACTAACACCCAAGCATTTTTTAAACCTTGATTAAATATCGTTGTATCAGACCTTAAATATATTTTGTTATCAGGTACACCTTCATTTTTTAATACAGTTATATTTTCTGTAGTTGTCGTTTCTTCGTTATCTACTAAATATAGTCTTGCTTGTGAGTCTTCAATGTCGACTACAACATCTACAGGGCTAACATACACAACAGTACTAGTTGGATTAGCTAAAGTGTAGTTAGCAGATGTGCTTGCTACTACTACCTGACCTAGTAAAGTTTGATCATCAACTTGATACTGAACATATAAACGAGTTGCTACTATTGTTCGATCAATCGTAATAGAACTTGTATTATTCCCTGAGTACCCTGCAATAACAATCGTTATTTGTGTAGCTGCAGCAGTGTTTACATTAACTGTTGTGTTAAGGTTTGCATTATTAGATCCAGATATTGTAATAGAATCTCCTGCTATAAGTCCATGACCAGATGGTAGTGTTATAGTAATAGTATCTCCAGCTGCGTCAGCAACATTACCGTCTGTAACAGTTAAGTCTGCTATAGAATCAACAATGTGTTGGAAATCTGCAGTAGTAGATGTTATCTTTGCATACGACTCATTGTTAGAAATTCTAAATGCAGCAGTACTTGTGTCTGCTTCAAGAAAAGGCTCTACTTCATACGCTATTTCTTGTATTACCCATTTTGTATCACCAACAATAGCTACATTAGATTGTAATAACTCATCATCAGCACTAACATCTGTTGTGCTAGTCTTATCACCTGTTTTATCACCATACAAAAAGTCCCCATCAGAAGATACAAGCGTGTATGATAATAAGTCAGCTAAAGGAAATAATCTACTTGGTTTATGCAGTGGGTGTGTTATGTACAATGCATCAGTTTCAGAACTAAAACGTAAATCATCTAGCTCTGCTGACGAGTATGGACTTACTAAATAGTCTTTTGTAATTGTAATGTCTGTAGTTGTAGCAGATCCATAACTAGATATAACAATAGTTGCAGATGTATCTGTTATAGCGGTAACAGTATGAGTTGCATTCATGTTACTATTACTAGATCCTGTAATAGTTATTCTATCACCTACAACATAGCCGTGACTTGTAGGTAATGTAAATACAATAGTATCTTGTGCGTCGTCTACTTGTGCTACTAATACTGTAGCAGTAGATACTTTTAACTGACCATTACTACCGTAAACTTTTATTTTTGTATCGCTAAATGCAATTCTATAAACCTGATTAGTAGCTAAAGTAAGAGTAGCAGTTACTGTTTTATCTTCATCTGTATCCGTAAGCTTATTAACATGTTTAAAACCATACCTGTAAGCAGCAGGTCCTTGCAATGTAGGAAAGAAATTAGTAAACTCTTTTGCAGACTTAGCTGTACGATCTATATCGCTACGTCCAAGTATGTATTCACTAATTAATCCACCTGAAAAGTCAGTCTGTACATTACTATACCTTGCCATAATACTTTATTGCATTCACAAATGACGAGTTACTATCGTTAATGTATTGTTGAGCAGGAGAAGATCTGCCTTCTATAACTCTTGCTCGACGTAAAGCTTTTTCATAGGTCTGATACAGATAATCAGCTCTTGTTTCGGATCCGGATAACTCAATTGCTGAATTAGCTGCAATATGTAAAGACATTAACCGTGCTAAATATGCAGGCATACGAATTGCTTGATCACCTTGATTAGTTCCGCTACCAATTATTAAATCAGGTATAAAGGTGTAGTATATGTTTATATATTCTTCTGTGGTAAATAAATAAGGGACATCTGCATCTGCATCTGCAGTAGTATTATCCAATGTCCAATCTAAAATTGTTGTGCCACTCTTATCTACAACTTTAATAAGGAGATTGTAATCGTCTGGCAATGTGTGTCTGTAACTCCAATCTGTTGATGGGCTACTGCCGTCAGGTAAGGTAGACACTGCTGTGCCTGGTCCTCCGTAGATTCGTTTTGTGTTAAATTGAAATATGTTTTCGGAAAATATTGAGTTGGCTGCTTCTTCAAAAGCTCTTTGGGTAATCTCATAAGTAGCGCTAGAAGTGTCATCGTCAGGTATATGATAACTACCTAACAATCTTAAAGCATTATTAATAATTTCTTTAGCTGAATTTGTAACTGGCATTATAAAAAGGAGTACCCCCTTGCATTTAGCAAGGAGGTAACTCGATTAAGATTATTACTCAGCGCAACGGATCTCACCAGAAACTTCACCCCACATACGAGATGCTTCCGCACACATTTTAAAGTATACGTAAGGAATGTTTTTCTTGGCTGGAACTCTCCATACATCTCCCTTAAGAGCTGTACCGACAGAAAGCTTAAGAGCTTTAGGAGTTGCAACAATAACACGACGGTGACCAGCATCATCTTGTGGAAGACGCTCAGTTTGGATGAAACGGAATCCTAAGAAGGATGTAACGTTACCATCTACTAGTGATTTGCGAACTGCATAGTCTGAGTTAACAACTTCAGTGATCCCTAATAGATCATCGATTTGTTTAGCAGAAACGAAACAGTTAACAACTTCGTCTTGGTCGATAGCTTGTAGGCGTAACATTGTAGTACGTGTAGCACGTAACTTAGCAAGTGTTAAACCAGAAGCGGCTGATGTACCAGAATCAACATAGTTAGAACCAACTGTGAATCCTTCTTTATCAGCACCTGCAACAATAGAGAATTTACCTGCTGTAGTGATACCTGCAGAAGAACCTGCTCCGACGTAAACTTTGTCGTCGTTAATATTGCCAGTTCCTAATGCAAATGTTTTGACTGTGTCACCCTTTTTACCAGAGTAAGCTTCACCAAAGAATTTTGTGATAATGATATCATCAATCTTACGTTTACCAGAAGCTAAAAGAGCTTGAGTGTAGGAATTCATAGGATCAGTAAGAACTCGTTTGAGGTCTTTCTCATCTACATATTTACCTAGCTCGTAGTCTTTAAGTCCGATACGACGTCTGTCATGAGTGATTTCTGAGTTTGGATTGTCCGCATAACGGCTTACGTCCTCAGACATATTTTCCGCAACACCGATGCGGTCAAAATACTGGAACTCTTCGTTTTGCGACTCTTGTTCGAAAAAAGGCTGGAGCTTAGATTCTGTTTGTTGGAATGCTTGCTCAAAACCTTCTTTGTACGCTTGTACATAAGCGTTATTAATTGTAATGCCACCTGCTAGAGTCCCTGCTCCGTCAGCTGCCATATAAGATGGATCTTCGTATGCCATAAGATTTTAATTAATTTATAATAGAAGTTAGAATTTGTAGTTTGTGTCGTTGAGCTACCCTTTCGGACTCTTCTAGTTATAACGTCAACCAACGGCCTTCCTAAGCTGTTATTAGGACCTAAAAAATAGGCTACCCCAACAAGTATCGGAATAGCCTATAAATAGTAAATTGTCAAGCTGGATTAACCATCTGGATACAATTGAGAGTATAAAGCAGTACGTTTATTAAGAACTTCTTGTCTTTTTGTACGATCTGCCATAGACATACCAGATGGATCACCCATAATTAGTTGAGTATGTTTCTCGTCTAATTCTTGGATTGCAGTCTTAACACCGTGTACTGTGTCGTTTGCAAAGCCACTTGCTGGGTTATTTGCAGCTGGTGGTAACGCATCACGTGTAGAGTCTGCTATCTTATGAAACAACTTAAGTACTGCAGGATGATTAGCAACACCGGCATTACCTTCGACTAAGTCTTTAATCTCTGGTATTTCCTGTGACAATGCTTCATAAGCTGCATTAGCTTGCTTAAGATTGTTATCATAGTTTTCTCCCCAATCCATCTGAATAGATTGTCTTTGTTCTTTAATTGTAGAAGCTGTTTGCTCTTTAGTTATATTGTCACCTTGAACACCTAATTCAATATAACGTTGGTATAACTTATCAAACTGTCTCTGAGATAACCCCATCTCACCTGCAAACTGTACTAGTTCGTCTTGTGATTCATCTGTTAACTCAGGAATTGTTTCTACTCCTTCAATTGCAACTTCAGGGATTTTATACGTATCATCTTTTGGACGTACGTTATCATAAAATTTATTCCATTCTTCATCTCCCCAATCTTCTTTGGGCTGCTCTATACGCTTAGTACCTAAAGCACTTTGCGCATTAACTAACTGACTAGCCATAGACTCAAGAGACTTTGTGTTTTGTATAGTCTCATTGCCTCGTAACTCTTCAGGTAGTGATTCAACTAATGAACCCCAACCGCCATCATTTGATGTTTCTTGTGGTTCTGTTGTTTCAGGTGCTGGATCAGATCCTAACACTCCTGGTGTTTCTACATTTTCTTCTTCTGTCATAAATTCTTCCCTTCTGCCTCTAATTTGTCAATTAATTGTTGTGGATCATCTTGGGCTAGTAAAGTTAGCAGACTCATAGCAAAACGTCTACGACCTTCACATTCTCGTAGCTTTGCTTCTTCTGCATGAAATACAGGTTTAGTAACATGACACTCACGTAGTAACACCTTAAAAAATCTTTGTCCTTCAGGTGTCTCTATAATATGCGTCAAGTCTTCCTTAAGCTTACGTCTTTCAATAAGCTTTTGTAAACTATTTAGTTTGCTCATATATTAAGTAACTGCCCCATGCCTTCCGGATCAGCTTGCTTAGCTTGTGCTATGTCTTTCATAGCTCCGGCTATTGGTGGCGCAGATTGCATTGCCATTTCTTGTTGTTGTGCTTCAGCTTGTTGTTGTTGCATCTGTGCAAACTCTTGCTCAGATTTAACAATCTCTGGGTCTAGATTTCTAAACTTAGAGTAACTTTGTAAAAGTTTTTGTTCATTAAGTGCTTGCAGTATCTCAGGTTTAATCTGAGCTAACGGTGCAACATCTTGCATAAATGCTTGTATGTCTGACAAACGTGTAGCGTATTGAGATTGTGAACTAGGACTGCTGTATGAAATTTCAAGGATTGCTCCATCCAGAGATTCTGGACGATCAGGTAATGTACCAGCTCTTTCAAGTAGAGTAAATGTAGCTTCGATTGCTGGTCCTAAGTATTCTGATTCCATGCGGTTAAGCAAGGGAGCAAGTTGATTTAACATCTGTCCACGTGTATCTTGTATCTCTAGTACTGATTGTCTTTCTTTCTTTTCTTGTCTAATAATCTGATCAACAAAGAATGCACGATTAATAGACTCACGATACATACGTATCATTTCCATAACATACTGTGGTTGATTACCTGCAAGTATAGGAGATGGTTTCTCACTACCTGGCTCGTGAAACATAACTTGTCTAGAGCCATACTTCATAGGAAGCATAATGCTATCCTCTTCAGCAATCAATGTTGGGAAATTCAAATACTCAGCAGCGGTCAATGCTTCTTTAACCATTTTGTTAAGAGCACGTATTTGTGACAGGCATGAGAATGCCGGACCACGTCCGTATATCTCATCTGCCAACTTAGACCATCGTGGAATCAAGAATGGAAAATAACTAATACCGTCTTCTTGTATTACATCTTTTAGTTTTGGACACCAGTATGTAACCTTGTACGGTCTGTTTGAACCTATACGTCCACCTGCTTCACCGCTCTCATTTGGCTCAACTGTATATATAAGTTCGTATTTGTTATGTACAGAATCTTTAGGATTAAATCCTTTCATGTCCTCAACTTGTGGGAACATCTGCATCAACTGACGTGCAGTCTTATAACAACGATAATAAATTGTATCTACTTTACCATGCATGTCTGTGTCGAAAAACACATCAGCTAGTGGTCGAGATCTGTAATTAACAACTCCGTCTACTTCAGATATCTGTACAGGTGATGTACCATAAGCACCGATATCTAAAAAGCATTCGTGACTTGTAGAATAAAATTGTGATTCAGGTAGTGAGAACTCATGTAAGATTCTATCTTCTACCTGTTGCATGTAAGTTAACTCCTCTGGAGTAAGTCGTCCTTGCGGTACATTTTGTACACGTAAATAAAACCAACGATCTGACTTTGGTATCAGATTGCTTGCTAGGCCGTTAGCAAACATCTGATTACACCAAACTGCTGTATCATCGTACAATTCACGAGAGCCATCCTCTTGTTTAGTAGTCTGTGCGTGATCAAACTTATTAGAGTTTGGACGAACATACCTCTGAGAATCTGTAAACATATGGTCTAAGTTAGACCTTAATGTTTTAAGTTCTTCGTATCGTTGTACTAGTTTAGCTAACATTATTGCTTATACAGTTTTAATCCTGCACCTAACACTTGACGACCAGACACTTTTTGCGGTCCTTTTCTTTTTCCGACTGAGCGACTTAATAGTCCTGCAGAAGCAACTACTCTAGATAAACTAGTAGCTTGCCTAACCGGAGCTTTAGCAACCGGAGTTGGAGGAGGAGCCGGCGCTGGTGGTGGCGGCGGTGGAGGTGGAGGTGCTACTTTTGGTGATGAGCCCATATTTAGATATACGTTTTAAAGATTTCCAGGAATAATACTTATCAGTATCCATATTGTGATAACGACAAAACCGTACTCTGTCAAGCTGAAACGGAGCTAGTTCTAAAAACAGGTGTATTGTTTTCTCTGGCTTCCTATGTGCAGCATAAGATACATGCCAATAACGTCCTTTGTCATCTTTATCTACATGACCTAATAATAAATAGTCTGGACCTATAAATGTATACTTCTCCTGTCCGTCTTGTACATTTATATATAAGTCTAATAACTTAATAAAATCTTCACCTATTGAATGGTACAGTACTACTGCCTCATCTAATAATGAAAGCTTGTGGTACTCACCAATTGATTGCTGTGACGTCATATGTGTGTTTAGGTTTTTTTCTGTTATCCATTGCTGGCTGTTTTAATCCAACCGCTAGTGTTCTAAATGCGTCAGCTCCGTGAGAATTAGAATCATGCACAGGTGACTTTCTAAATACTCCCTTACTAGAATCAAATTCTTTGTGGTATCCTTTGAGTGCTTCAAGTCCTTTGTAACAATCATTCTTACTAAACCAACAACGGTTTAGTATATTACGGACCGCTTCGATACCATCTATGACCGGTATCTTTCTTACGGTCGTAAACTTTAATCCCATAGACCTAGCTATCTCTAGTCTACTCTTACCAGTTCCGAGTTCTCGGACTTTAATATCATGCGGTGCATAATGCTTACCGTATGTTATGTCTTTCTTGTTACCCCACATGTGTAACTCTCTTGCGTAGTGTGGTAAACCTTCGCCACTGTTCTCGTAGTAGTTCACTACACGTATCTCATTTTTAAATAACTGTACGAACCATATTGTCGTAGCATCATCCATACCCAAGTCCCACGCAGTGTGTACTGGTAGCGTCGGTTCGACGGCGATGTTGTCTATGACTCTTTTATCACGGTACGCTTTGTTCATCTGCTCACCATAATATGCTCCCTCAATTGGAACTTTGAACGAGCACATGTATTCCGATTGGAATCTTGCTTCGTTGTTCAACTCGTTACGAGCTACGCGAAGTTCCTCTGGTGAAATTGCCTTTGTGTCTTTCACAGACAGATGACTACTGTACCAATTCTTATCTGCCTGCGCATGCAGAAGCAGCTTGTAGAAATGGTTCTCTCCTCTGGGCGTTCCATTAAACAACGCCCACCCACCATTCTCTGCCAGGATCGGATTGATCAACTGCCACGCAGCTGGATCAGAAATACTATACTCAGAGAATACACATCCGACAGGATTCGCTCCCACCATCTTATCTGGGTCATCAGATCCCATAAGCTGAATGACACTTCCATTCTTAAGATGTATGCGCATTTCCTGTTCACTCTTCTTCTCTACTATCTCTCTTGGAAAATAATCAATGAACTTCTTACCTTCGCCTGTCATACCATTCCACACGATACGCCGCGCCTGATTTGCGTACGGTAAAATATACCAGTAAGTACCTACTCGTTGCATGGCTTTAATCGCCATGATATTCACACAGGTCAAATCCTTACCTGCACGTCTGTGCCACGCAACGCAAGCTCGTAAGCTGCGCTTCGTCTGTGTCATATATTTGAGAAGTGGCAGCTGATACTTTCTCGGCTGCCATCCCATTGCTGGTATTTGTACGTTCATTCTTCTTCGTCTTCGACCTCAGCATCTTCCTCATCCCAAATGAGATTTAGCTGAGCTCCTTTGCTGTCCATGTCACGGTGGGCTTCTACTAATAGCATTCGTCCCACCCTGTGATTTGTATAGTCATAAAATAAATCGCCGTCATCGTCAACTACAATAAACATGTAGTTTGTAAAGTGCTCTCCGAGCTGTGCCCTCACATTATCAAATACGTGATCGTGATCTTCAGTTATCGCCATGTTTATCTTGGTCACTTATAAATTCATCATATCCTTCATTATTGTCAACCACTTCCGCTTCCTCTACATCTGACTTCGCTATCTTACTATAATCCATTGTCAATACTTTGAACTCGCCGGAGACATTTGCCTGGACGTCGACACTCTTAAGCTTCGGCTGCGTGTAGCTGGCAAGCTCTTTCCACAGGGCGATCTTCTCCTTGACCGGTACATCCTTATCGTCAGTATACTCCAGTAACTGCTCGATCGGATTGATTCCTCGCTCCGCAAACATAGCTAATAGTGCCTTACGCTGCTCGGACGGTGTAGGCGCTTTTGCCATCATTTCCAAGAACTGCTTCTTCACATCAAGCTCTTTCTCTACTACTTTCAGGTCCTTCTGAGCCTGCTTCATATCATCTTCTGCTTTCATACGTTTCCTGTGACAACGAGAGCGCTTTGCCGACTGTTGCTTAGTAACCTGCTTCGGTTTACCTGCTGCGTAGGTCCTTCCGTCTGGTTTGCTCATACTGAATATATGTACACTAAGAGACAAAATGTCAAATCGTTCACACTATTCACAGTCAGCTCACACTTTATTAAGGGGGGTGTGAACTATCTAATATATAGTAATATCAAGTACTTATGACTTTGTTCACACAATTCACAGTTTATTAGGGTGGTTGTACAAAGCGTTTAATGTCTAGGAAAAAAGTGTGAATTGTGTGAACAGTTACGTAAGTCGTTGATAAAGATACTACTAAATAGTTCACACTTGGCTCAAAAAAGTGTGAGCTAGGTGTGAATAGTGTGAACAGAATCAGGAATATACTGAACCTTTGTGCACTATTTCTCTGAAAATTGAAAATTGGATGCGCTAGTAGGGACTCTTACTTGCGCCAGCGGTCCACTTCCCCCAGTGGCCCCCTGTCGCTTCGTATCCGGAGTCCACACCCCCCCCCTCTTCGCTCGCAGAGCCTCGCTCCTTCAGGACCAATCACCTATGCACCTACAGACTCCACGAATCCTTGCAGTGAGAGTATGGTATCATATGTCATTGATGTTCAATAGCTTCGGAGCTTCCAGCTCCTCAGATCCTAATAGAAGCGTAGAATCAGGCCCTATCTGGAAGAATAGCAACGCAAAGCGTTGTTCATT
>CENL01015476.1_pt1 | contig 16828 bp, 13 predicted proteins | sample 530221 | NCBI WGS metagenome assembly CENL01 (sample SAMEA2619791, study PRJEB7988) | marine metagenome | isolation source: saline water (ENVO:00002010), including
CCGCTCTGGCAGTTGAAGAGCATGGGGTCGGCGTCGAAGTCGCACGGGGTCACCGCCATGCACGGGTCGGATCGGGAAAGGAACAGGACCTCTTCGATACCCCGCTTGGTGCAGAATGACTTGCGCCGCTTCTCGTCTGTGATCTCGTCCACCGAGAGCTTGGCGAGCCCCTCAGCGCGGATACTGTCGCACACCCAGCGGTTGGTGTCCCAGATGTACCATTTCTGGGTCACCGCGCAGTACTTCGCCTGGTGCCCGAACATCGACACGAACCGCTTGGCATTGCCCATGCCGGTGGGCTCGAAGTCCTCAACATGAGACCAGTTACTCCCCGCCCCGGATCGGCTGCTCGGCTCTGAGCTGGGCTTAGACCGCCCCGCGTCGTAGCCGCTGGCGAATGTTTTCTCGGCCTCCTCTCGCCCGAGCCCGCACAGATCCGAGGCGCGAAGGCACATCCGTGAAGCAGCTTGGCGATCGACGCCCTTCTGCCCGAGCTCCAGTGCCGCGACATTGAGGGCGTCGTTGCGGCCCGGCTGGGTCACCTCGCCGCGTAGGAACCTCAGCGTACTGGTCGTGAGATCCACGGGGGGCGGCTCGGGGAGCTGTTTGATGATTGCGGAGCTGATGTCACCGCTGCGATAGGTGTCGCCGCCGAGCTCGTTGGGCTCGCCGGGCATCAGGACGTGGCTGCGAGTGATGCTCTTGGGGAACATCTCCGGCTGGCCATCACGATTAAACCCCCACCGCTTCGCCCATCGCACGAAGTCCTCGGTGGACATCGGCTCGCCCAGCTCGAAGAACGCGTGCAGACCCTTGCCGCCCTTCGATGTGAACACCACGGGCTCAGCGCCAAGGAACCGGCTGATCGGGCCGAGCTGATGAACGTTGCCGCCGTCGTCCGTGTGATCGTCCAGATCGAGGCAGCACACACGGACTTCGCTCTTCCGGTGCAGCACCAGCCCGAGGCGGATCGCGTGCTCGATTGCGTACGGCTTGCCCTGCTTCGTGCGGGTTTCGAAGCGTTCGCTGGCGAGCTGACCACTTGCGAAGGCCTTCATGGCCCGCTTCGCGTCATCTTGGTCGTACACCCAACCGATCCGTGGCTTCTCGCCATCGGCTCCTGAGTGCAGCGCCACGCAGGCCTGCTCGCTGTGGGGCCAGACCCACCGCAGCAGATCAAGCCGCGTCACGCCAGCGGACGTGTTGGATTCAGCCTCACCCGGCACAGCCGTACTGCTTCCACTCGGCGACATGGGCTACCTCTTTGTCCATCGCCGGGCACAGCGTGTAGCTCTCAGCCCCGATCTCGTGCTCAAGCAGGGCCGCGAAGATCCGCAGCAGCGTGCGGCCCGCCTTGCTCGTCGCATCGATCAGCAGGCGGTAGTTCTCGTCGTCGTGCCAGCTGAAGACCTCCATCCGCATCACCACGGCGCTGTGCAGCGCCGAGGTCGCCACGCGGGCGGTGGGCTCGAGGGACTTGGCCAGCTCGTAGTCGCCCGGGCCGGAGAAATAGACGGCGTACACGGTCGTGCTCATGCTTGCGGCTCCTGAAAACGGAGGACGCCCCCGCCGCGCCACAAGCGGGCGGGGAGCGCCTCCATTAGCACCTATCCCATCCGATCAAGAGCGGTCGGGATTCTCGTCGCTTTTATCAAGGTCCGCACACTTCAAGCGGATCAGCGACATGTGCTGGCGAATGCGGTGCCGGGTAATTCCCAGCACCTCAGCGGCACGACGCTCGCCGTGATCCGCCACGAGGCGGAGCATGGCCTGCTCCTCAGCATCCAGACGCTTGAGGCAACGTCGCAGCAGGTCCCGGGCCTCGATATCGCCCTCGACCTCACGCCACTCTCGGGAACCAAGCTCGTGTTCGGGTACCGAAGCAAGCGGCCGGGTACTCCTCTGGCCGCGGCGTTTGAGACGGCTGGAATCGCGAAGCTGCTGCAGCTCCCAGGTGCTAAGAGCTGCTTCAGCAAACATCTCCGGGGTACCACGCTCAGGGTTGAAACGGGGCCATCGCTCGATTACGTGCAGACGCATCGACTGCTCAAGGTCCGGGCGGTCTGAGGACCGAAAGGGCCAGCGATTTGAAAGCCGGGACGCTCGGCACTTGACGATGTGGTTGATGGAGGGGGATACGACAAACTTGTGACGATTGGCCATCGGAAACTCCGAGGCCGACCGCTCACGACGGTCAGTTCATCCGGTTGGATCGGTCCACGGCACCCGCCGCGAGATCAGCCGCCCGTCCGGTTGACTGGCTGGTTATGAACCAGCCGGCCTCGGACGAGGGCTGCGTTGTCGCAGTTCTTAGTGGTTTGCAAAGGCCATCCGCGACCGATCGCCGCTCGCAACTACCTGCGATCACCAGCTTTACCGTATACTTGCATTTTTCCTGCTCTGTCGCGAGATTGCGACGCGACAGTCCTTGCGACGGAGTTGGAGTCCGCACCCTGCATCACGGCCTTGATCCCACCGGCAGCCTTGACTGCACGCTCCACAGCCCAGCGATCGGTGATGTGCCCCTCGGCAACGAGTGCGTCCGCTGCCTTGCGGTACGACCCGTGGACGCGATATGCCTGCACGAGGCCTTCGTGGGAGATCATGGACTCGATCGTGTTCTTGACATGCCGACGAACCTTCTTGGCAGCCAACTGCTCCGGCGGGATATCGCCCCGGTCCAGTGCCAGAGCGTCAGCCTCCGCGACCTCCTCCAGCAGCGCCACGCCGTCGATCATGAATCGATCGCTATCGAGTTCAGCGATCCGTTCCAGCGCCACCACCGCCGGAACGCGGCCGAGCCACACGCGATCATCGGGCACCAGCCTCGGGACCAGCACGATCGTCCGTCCGCCCGCGCCGACGTGCGCCGCGACAGAATTGCCATCGGGATCGGCCAGTCGTGCGGCGAGCATGACCTCCCTCGTCTTGACTTCCCACGGGATACGGCCCAGACGCCACAGCCGGTTGGGCATCAGCGGCTTCGGCGTCCCTTTGAGTTCCATCGCCGAGCTCACGAGGGTCGCCAGGCCGTCGAGGTCGACCTCCCAGCCCCGGCACATCTCAGCGCTGACTTCAAGGCGAAGCTGCTCGGGACAGTAGATATAGAGCCGCGGCTGACCGTCCGGGCCCGGCCGCTGGGCGACCAGTTCGACATGGCCGTCATCGCAGCTCGGGCACGAAGCCATCAGGCCGCCGGCCGATTGGCGGAGGAGGCCCAAGTTCAGAAAGACCTCGAGCGACCCAGCGGGCCACTCGGCGAGGTCACGGTGGTCAAACGTACGACCGACATCATCGGCCGCCGCGAACAGGAGATTCAAGATCGCTTCACTGGTCATCGGTCACCCCCCAGCGCCGGAGGCACCGCTCGCCAACAGCCCGCTGCTCGTCTGGCTTGCTCTTGAGGTTGCTCGAGTTCGGCACCGAGACATCGAAGCGCAGCGTCGGCGTCCGGCCAGGACCATCGTGCTGGAACTCCATGGCGAGCGAAGCCGAAAGGACCTTCGCTCCTTCGGCCGTGACGTTCTCGGTGCGCAGCCAGCGCTCGAACTTGCGGTAGATGTCGTTTGGGGACGCCTTGAGATCGGCCTTGATCTCGACCCAGCCGCCGCTGCCGCGCGGGGCAACACGCATCTTCGTGATCCGGACTTCCACGATGCCGTCGGATGCCTCAACCGCCAGCGGGAAGTCCGGCTTGAGCAGGTGGTCGAGCTTGAAGGTCGGTCGCAGCGGGTCGGCCGGGTCCACATCGCACCCGAGGACCGCCTTGCAGAACGCCAGTTGCAGCGGCTCCCACACCGGCTTGCCCCCGTGGGCGAACACCTCCATCGACCCGTCGTCGCCATTGTAGACGAACACGTTCTCGAAGGCGTAGCGATCCGACCGGACGATGGGTTCGTTGTCACCGTCAAAGACGATGTGCTTGTCGGGGTAGTCGTCGAGATAGGCGAAGAAGTAGTCCGACCCGCCTTGGCGGCGATAGTGGACGACCTTGCAGCACCCCCCGCGCATCTGTTTCGGACCGTAGAACGCAGTGAGCGCCTCGCTGAGTTGGCTCATCATCTCTGGAGTGATATCGAGTTCGATCTTCGGAAGGCCGTTGCGGCGCTTCCAGTGGCGACCGGCGGCCAGGGCATCGGCCCGCGCGAACATCGCCGCCTCCGAGAACCGCTCAGGCAGATGGAGGTACATCCACATCGCCTTATCTGGCTTGCTCGCCTGGGCCTTGAACTGCTCTGCGAGCTCAGGGGCGTGCCCGAGGGTCTCCTCGGCGAGCACGGCCATCCCGCGATGATCCGCCAGCTCGTTGATGTCCCGCAGGATGACCTGCACTTCCAGCCGCTGGCGATCGGGAAGGGACTGCCATCCCTCGAAGACCGGCTCGATCTTGTGCTCGGTGATCTGGTCCCAAGGCACATCGAGCAGCTCACCTCGCCGCGAGAAGAACTCGCGGAGCAGGGGGTTGGCGATTTGCTTGAGGACCTTGCGGGGGTCAAACGACTTTGCCATGACATAAACCTTTCTGTCCCGTGGACAGTAAACACTCCGGACAAATAGAGAGGGCAACAAGCCCTAGCTGAACAGCCCGGGTTGGGTCACCTGCACGAACAACCCGAGATTCTCGAGCCGGATACGCATGGCCACCGCCGACACTTCGAACCGCTCAGCCAGCGGCTTACAGAACACCTCTCGGGCGATCTCTACGTCTCGCGAGTGGTCGCCCGCCAGCTGACGCACGTCTAGGTCAGCATCCTGCACGGGGGCGTCGTCTCCGCGCCAGTTCTCCCACTCGGTGCGCACGAGCGTGCGCGGCATCAATAGACACCCCGCGAAGGTGTTCGCCTGCCACTCCTCCGGTACGCTATCGCCGTCCCGACAGACGAATGCGGGCTTGCCGCCGGACTCGAACAACACGCGCTCGTTCGGATCTTCGAGCAGTTGGACACGGTGCAGCCTCCAGTGTCCTACTTCGTGGGCGACCGTGAAGTTGTAGCGACCACGCAGGTGCGGGTACTCGAAGGGGTCGAGCGACGCATCGATACGGATGGTGCCGTCGTTGAACCAGATGGCACCGAGCACATCGTGCCCGCCAAAGCGCGACCGGAGATCCTCGATCTCGAACGGCAGCTTCAGGTGGATCTCGACCAGCTCGTCAAGCGGGATGGGCGCGGCTATCTCGTTGCCCTTGTCCGCCCACTCGGCAATAAGCAGATCCGCCTCGCGCTCGATCTGCTTCTCGTGCATGTATTTCACGCGATACTTTGGGTTCGAGCCGGAGGCCATCATTCGCCACCTCCTTTGCCCTCGCGTTCAGCTTCGGCGATCAGCTTCCTGAGCTGCTCGGGGGTGAGGTTCTTTGCCGCGCGCAGCAGCGCCGGCATAGATTCCGGGTCTTCAAGGATGATTTTCTTGACGTCCTCGGGCATCCGGCCGGCTAGGGCGATCCATTGGTCAGGGTCCGCCCCCAGCAACTCCGCCATCCTTCTGACCCGCTCAACCGCCGGAGCGTACTCGGCCTTTCCGGTCTCCACCAAAGAGAGATAGGTCGGGCTAATCTCCACCAAGTCGGCGAATTTACGGAGGCTGAAGCCCTTCTCAATCCGCCTCTTGCGGAGGACTGCGCCGAAATGCTGGAGGGAATCGCTCACCTGATGTGCTCACTTGACTAGGACATGGGTTGGCGTTTAGGATATCCTGCACATAACCGGCGGGTCAAGCCCCGCGTGCCAGGTCGGCACTGTTGGGTTCGACTCCAAGGCGGCATAGGAAGGACAACGACATGGCGAAGAACGATGGTCTCAAACCCGGCGACCAAGCCCCCAAGTCCGGCCAGTATCAGGAGATTGGCCCTCGCGGCGGCAAAGGGCGTGAGGTCACCAGCGTGAAGGGCGAGAAACTCCCACCCACCACCAAGTCAGGCAGCACCTACAAACTGGTGGACCCGAGCAAGAACAAGTCCGGCCGGGGCTGATCCCGCTATTCGCAGTCTCTCGTCGTGGGTTCGGGACAATTAGGGTTCAGCGCACCATGTCTGAATAGATCGGGTTGGCCTATGAACACGAGTGACCAAGTTCCCGGTGTAGAGATGCAGGCCGAGCTCATTCGGAATGCCGGAAAGAGAATCGCGGTGACTGAACGCTGAGGCCATAAGCCACGGGCCGGTGGACACGCAACAAGAGTATGGGACGGACAATGGCATCAGCACGACACGAAAAAATCACTCTGACCCAACTTGAGTCGTTTCTCCTGAAGTCGGCGGACATCCTCCGCGGCAAGATGGACGCCTCTGAGTTCAAGGAGTTCATCTTCGGGCTACTGTTCCTGAAACGCCTCTCAGACGAGTTCGATATCAAGCAGGAGCAAATCCGCAAAAAGTATGCCACCCGGTTCAAGGATCAGCCCGAGCTACTCGCCGAGCTATTGGAAGACAAGACCTCCTACGGTGAGACATTCTTCGTCCCCATACGGGCAAGGTGGCACCAAGCGTGGAAGGACGAGAACGGCAACCTCGTGCCGGCCCTCAAAGACCTCAAGCACGACATCGGCAACATGCTCAACAAGGCCATTGCGGCCATCGAGGACGAGAACGATGCTCTAGGCAGCGTGCTGAAGAACAATATCGACTTCAACGCGGTCAAGGGCAAGACCAAGATCCCGGACCAGAAGTGGAAGGATCTACTCGACCACTTCAACCAACCTGGGTTCGTTCTCGTCAACGATAACTTCGAGTTCCCCGACCTGCTTGGAGCCGCGTACGAGTATCTGATCAAGTTCTTTGCAGATAGTGCAGGCAAGAAGGGTGGCGAGTTCTACACGCCCGCCGAAGTGGTGCGCCTCCTCATCCAACTGACCGAACCGGAAGCTGGGAACACGATCTACGACCCCACAGTAGGATCCGGCGGCTTTCTCATCCAGGCCCACCAGTATGTGGAAGAGCAGGGGCAGAACGCCAATGACCTCGCCCTCTACGGCCAGGACTCTAACGGCACGGTGTGGTCGATCTGCATCATGAACATGATCCTCCACAACATCACCCACTTCACGATTGAGAACGGGGACACGCTGGAGGACCCGCTTATCCTGGACAAAGGCCAGGTGAGGAAATTCGACCGCGTCCTGGCCAACCCACCGTTCTCGCAAAACTACAGCCGGGCGACCATGCAGTACCCTAGCCGATTCCGCGAGTGGTGCCCCGAGACTGGCAAGAAGGCTGACTTGATGTTCGTGCAGCACATGCTCGCGAGCCTCAAGTCCGACGGGCACATGGCAACGGTCATGCCGCACGGCGTGCTGTTCCGCGGCGGCAAGGAGAAGCTCATCCGCGAGCTCTTCATCGAGGACGATTGCATCGAGGCGATCATCAGCCTGCCGCCCGGCCTCTTCTACGGCACGGGCATCCCCGCGTGCGTGCTCGTGTGCAACAAGCGGAAGCCGGACGCACTGCGAGATAAGATCCTCTTCATCAACGCAGACCGTGAGTACGCCGAGGGCAAAGCCCAGAACAAACTCCGCCCGGAGGACATCGAGAAGATTGACTACGTGTTCACGCACAAGCTGGAGCTCGATAAGTACTCCAAGCTCGTGGACAAGTCGGAGATCATCGAAAAGAACGACTACAACCTCAACATCCGCCGCTACGTGGACAACACGCCCGAGCCGGAGCCGGAGGACGTGCAGGCCCACCTGATCGGCGGCGTCCCCGAGGAAGAGGTTGAGTCGCTTGGTCCCGAGTTCGAGAAGTTAAATGTCTCGCCTGACCTGCTTTTCGAGCCTGAACGCCCCGGCTACCTGGCGTTCCGAGCGGAGATCAGCGAACGGTCGGATATCCGTGCAGCCGTCGAAGCAGACGAGCACCTTCGGGCCAAGGTGGATGAGCACCACGCCGCCCTGGAGTCGTGGTGGTCCATCGCGAATGAAGACTTCGCCCAGCTCCGTGAGTCTCGGAACGGTGGCAAGAAGATGCCCGATGTCAGACAGGAGCTTCTTTCGTCGCTCAAGGAGCGGCTGGTGCCGCTTGGCGTGCTCGACGAGTTCAAGTCCGCGGGCGTCTTCGTCAACTGGTGGCAGCAGATCCGCTTTGACCTGAAGACCATCGTCTCTCTCGGCTGGCACCACACGCTGATCCCCGACGCCTATCTCATTGCCGAGTTCTTTGTGGCCGAAGCCGATGCGATCGAAACCGTTGAGGCGAGCATCGCCGAGCTGCAAGCCGACCTGGCGGAAGCGGTCGAGACCGCCCAAGAGGTCGCGAGCTACGAACCGGACGAGGACGAGAAGGTCACGGCAACATCGATCAAGAAGGCACTCAAGGAACTGATCGAGGACCTGAAGGACACAAAGGGCGAATCAGGGAAGCGAGAGCTCAAGGCTCTCAAGCAGCAGGACAAAGCGATCAAAGCATTGGAGAAGGCCATCAAGGAAGCGAAGGCCGACCTCAAGGAGAAGATGTCCGACCTCGAACAGAGACTCCTGCTTAAGCGTCTCGGAGGTGAGGAGTTCACGGCTGAGACCAAGGCACTCATCGAGCAGGTCGGTGCTCGGCTTGCTGAGCTCGACCCGGACGACAAGTCTGACAAGCGGAAGATCAACGCTCTGAAGAAGGACCGAGACACGCTCGAAGCACGACTCGCCGAGTCGGACACGATGCTGAATGAGATCGGTGGACAATTGAGTGAAAGCCAAGCTCGGCATCTGATCCTCAAGAAAATCTACGACATCGCTTACGCCGAGATGGACCGCTATGTGAATAACGAGGTGAACTCATTGACAGCAGGGCTTATACAGCTCTGGAGGAAGTACACGCTTAGTAATGAGGCGATTGAGGCGAATCGGGCAACCGCGCTGAAGAGACTGAGTGGCTTTCTTCATGATTTGAGTTACTTCGAGGTGGCTACATGACCTGGCGGACTGCCAACATCGCGTCGATGCTCGTCACTCTCGAGAGCGGCTCGAGGCCGAAGGGCGGTGCGACCGTTGATAGTGGCGAGGTTCCCAGCCTCGGAGGCGAGAACATCCTCTCGGACGGTCGAGTAATGCTGGAACGCGTCAACCGTGTTCCGGTCGCGTTCTACTCACGAATGTCCAAAGGCCATCTTTCTGACCTCGATGTACTGATCAATAAAGACGGAGCTCAAACGGGCAAGATTGGCCTGTACATCACACGCGACCATGGCCCGGCCTGCATCAACGAGCACCTGTTCCTGCTTCGCGGGGACCCTGACCAAGTCACGCAAGGGTATCTCTACTACACGCTCCTCTCGGAAGTTGTCCAGCGTCAGATCCGTGCGGAGATTACTGGTTCAGCCCAGCCGGGGCTCAAGTCCGGATTCGTCAACAATGTATCTGCCCTCATACCAGGCGATACACGTGAGCAGGACATGATCGCGGAGGTTCTCGCCACCGTTGATCGAGCGATTGACGAGACGGCGGCCGTCATCGCCAAGCAGCAGCGGATCAAGACCGGCCTGATGCAGGACCTGCTCACGTGTGGCATTGACGAGGACGGCACGCTGCGAACCGAGAGAACACACGACTTCACCGACTCCCCAATCGGCCGAGTCCCCGTAGAGTGGGAAGTAGCACCATTGTCGTCTTTTGTTCCGACCGCCGAATACGGCATCTCAACATCGCTTGGTGAGACCGGCCATCCGGTGCTTCGGATGAACAACCTGTCTGAAAGCGAGGCCGAGTTGTCTGACTTGCGGTTTACCGATGCCCCAGTACCAGAGCATCTATGGCTGCGACCCGGCGATGTGCTCTTCAACCGGACCAATAGCTGGCAGCACGTTGGCCGTACTGGGATCTGGAGAGGTCAGATTGAGAATGCGACCTTCGCGTCCTATCTGGTTCGATTGAACCCGCATCCCGAGAAGTTGCTCTCCGAGTTGCTCAACCTCTGGCTGAACTGGGAACGGACGCAGATCGCGATGCGTCGATATGCGACGCCTGCCGTCCAGCAGGTGAATATAAACCCTACGAATCTCCGGATGGTACTAGCTGCTTTCCCCACATGCCTGAAGGAGCAACAGGCGATCGTGGACCGATTCGCCGCGACGAGAGTGGTGCTAGAGACTTATCAAGTCGAGCTGAAAAAGCTTCATGCTCTGAGGCGGGGCCTGATGGCCGACCTGCTCTCCGGTGACCGTCGTGTCACGGCACTGCTGGGTGAACGAGAGGCGGTGACCGCATGAGTTCGCAGCTCATGGGCATTTCAATGAGGAGGCCAAGCTATGGATGAGCCCCGCTCATTGGACAGCCTCTTCAAAGAGAAGCTCTTCCGCATTCCCGACTACCAGCGTGGCTACGCGTGGCAGTTGGAGCAGCTCAAGGCGTTCTGGGAAGACCTCGTCAATCTCTCGCCCGACCGTTCGCACTACACGGGCGTGCTGACGCTCAAGCAGATTCCGGCGAGCGAGATCGACGACGATGCCAAGGAGTTCTGGCTCGTCGATGACCACTCGTACAAGCTCTACCACATCGTTGATGGCCAGCAGCGGCTCACAACGTTCGTCGTGTTCCTCCAGGCGTTCGTCGAGCTGGTTCGGGGACTCCCAGAGAATGAGGGCAAGGCAGATGCCGACATCTTCATCTCGGACAGCCTCAGCGTCGAAGCCGTGTGCGAGAAGTACCTCTTCCGCATCAAGCCGACCGGCGATCAGTTCCGCACGTACAAGTTCGGCTACACAGCTGACAACCCGAGCGACCGGTACCTCCGCTATCGGATTCTTGAAGAGTCGGACGGTGGCACGGTCTCAGAGACGTTCTACACGCTCAATCTCAGCAATGCGAAGCGGTACTTTGCGGGGCAACTCGGCGACCTTCATGAAGCCGAGGGCATCGAAGGCCTTCAGGATGTCTACAAAAAGCTGACCAAGCGATTCCTCTTCAACGAGTACGTCATCAAGGACGAGTTCGACGTGTTCGTCGCGTTCGAAACCATGAACAACCGCGGTAAGAAGCTCTCCGACCTGGAGTTGCTCAAGAACCGCCTCATTTACTTGACGACGCTCTACAGCGACCACGAGCTCGATGCCGCTGAACGCAAGAGCCTGCGGGATACGGTCAACGAAGCCTGGAAAGAGGTGTACCACCAGCTCGGCCGAAACAAGTCGAGGCCGCTGAACGACGACGACTTTCTCCGGGCTCACTGGACAATGTACTTCAAGTACTCGCGGCAGACCGGCCGCGACTACATCCGGTTCCTGCTGGAAGACCAGTTCACGCCGCAGCGAATCCACAAGAAGGTCATCCACGACGACATCGAGCTTGAGCGTACTGAGGAGCAGACGTCACTGGCAGACCTGGACGAGGATGAAAACGGCGACGCCGAGACCGAGGTAGATGTTGAGCCCATCCCGAAGGCTCAACTCCGACCGACAGAGATTCGTGACTTCGTCCTCAGCCTTCGCGAGTCCGCGGTCCATTGGTTCAGATCCTTCTACCCACACTTTGCCGAGGACATCTCATCTTCCGAGCGGCAGTGGCTCGAACGCCTCAATCGGGTCGGCATGGTGTACTTCCGCCCGCTCGTCATGGCCATACTCAAGAGCGTGCCCGACGAAGCTGACCGGCTCCGTGCCTTCAAGGCGATTGAACGCTTCATTTTCATCGTCTTCAGGATGACCTCCGCCCGGGCCAACTACCGCAGCAGCGAGTTCTACAACGCGGCACGTGCGATTGACTCCGGTGAGTACGGCGTCGATGAGCTCGTACGTCGTCTTGAGCGACGGATGGACTATGTGTTCAACGAGGACGGCACGCTCAACAGCACCGAGTTCCACTTCATTCTCGCGAAGAAGTTTGACGCCGGGTCTGGGTACTACGGATGGCCCGGTCTCCGGTACTTCCTCTTCGAATACGAGATCAGCTTGCTCTCGGAGAGTCGGCAGCAGAAGGTCGCCTGGGAGGACCTGCTCAAGACCGAGAAGGACAAGGTCTCGATCGAGCACATCTACCCACAGACCGAGACAGATGACTGGGCAGCATCGTTCGAGGGCCTGACCGACGAGCAAAAAGTCAACCACTCCGGCAGCATCGGAAACCTGCTTCTACTCTCGCAGTCCATCAACTCTTCACTCCAGAACGACAACTTCTCGTCCAAGAAGCAGATGAAGACCAACGCTGAGGGCAAGAAGACTCGAAATGGCTACTCGGACGGCTCGCATTCCGAGATCGAAGTAGCTGGGTACCCGACTTGGGGGCCGGACGAGATCCGGCACCGCGGCCTTCGACTTCTCCGCTTCATGGAGCGTCGCTGGGGATTCACGTTCAGCGATGACTCTGAGCGGGAGGCTTTACTCTTCCTCGATGAGTCGGAGGATGACTGATGGCCCCTGACAAGACACCGAAGAGCATTCGGCTCGATGAGCGGAACCACGTCGAGCTCCCGCTGCTTGAACAGCTTGATGGGCTCGACTGGAATGTCCTCGACCTCACAGAGTCAATCCTGGGTCACAAGCAGAATCCGGCTGATACGGGCCGGGAGTCGTTCACCGAAGTGATCATGCCCGCTGTCCTTCGACGGCAGCTACAAAAGCTCAATCCGTGGCTCGAAACTGACCAGGTGGACGAGGTCATCAAGACCCTCACGGCGAGTTTTCCTAGCACCGGCTTGCTGGAAAATAACCGGCACCTGTTTGAGCTCCTGCAGGAGAACACGAGCGTTAGCGAGAACCGAAAGACCGGGGACAAGAGTCCGACCGTGCGGTTCGTCGACTTCACCCAGATCGAGAAGAACGAGTTCACCGCCGTCTGTCAGTTCAAGGTGCGGATTCGCGGGACCGAGCATCACATCATCCCGGACATCGTTCTGTTTTTGAATGGCCTTCCGGTCGTCGTCATCGAATGCAAGTCGCCCAAGGTCAAGGACGCTATTCCGGAGGCGATTGACCAGATCCTCCGCTATAGCGAGCAACGAGGAGCGAAGGGCGAAGGCAGTGCTCCGCTCTTCTACTTCAACCAGTTTGTTGTCGCAACGTGTCGGCAGGAGGCCAAGTTCGGAACGATCACGACACATACGGAGAAGTACTTCTACCGCTGGGCAGACCCGTATCCACGAACCCTTGATGACCTCGATCATGGTTCCGGCAGTCCCAATGACCAGCAGCGGCTCGTTGCAGGCATGCTCGACCGGAACAACCTGCTTGACTTGATTCGCACTTTCACTCTGTTCTCGACAAACGACAAGGGGCAGGCGATCAAGATCGTCGGCCGTTATCAGCAGTTCCGGGCGGTCAAGCTGGCGGTCAAGCGACTGCTTGAGGGACGCAACCCACGCGAGCGGAGCGGCATCATTTGGCACACGCAGGGCTCTGGAAAGTCTCTGACCATGATGTTCATGGTGCGGGAGATGTACCGACACGCCAAGCTTTCTGACTGGAAAGTAATCTTCGTCACCGACCGGGCGCAGCTCGAGCAGCAGCTCTCAGAAACAAGCCAGAGCATTGGTTTCACAGTGAAGGTGGCCGACAGCATCCGGCGGCTCAAAGAACTACTCCGGGCCGACACGTCCGACCTCGTGATGGCGATGATCCACAAGTTCCGCGAGGCGGAACTGACCGAGACGTTCCCGGTGTTGAACACCAGCCCGAAGATCCTTGTGATGACCGACGAGGCGCACCGCTCCCAGTACAAGCTGCTCGGGGCGAACCTCGACCGAGGCATCCCCCACGCGGTCAAGTTCGGTTACACCGGAACACCTATCGACAAGACTGAGCAAGTCTTCGGCGACTACATCGACAAGTACACGATGCGTCAGTCCATCGAGGACGGCGTGACACTGGAGATCGTCTACGAGGGCCGCACGCACAACGCCGAGATCCCCGACCAGAACGGGATGGACAAGGCGTTCGAGGACGTCTTCAGTGAGTACAACCTAGAGGAGCGTCTGCAGATCCTCGGGTACGGGACGCGAGAGGCGTATCTGGAAACGGATCCCACCATCGAAGCCAAGGCCAAAGACATGGTGGAGCACTACCTCACGCACGTCTTCCCCAACGGCTACAAGGCTCAGGTGGTGGCGACATCACGAGAGGCCGCGGTGCGGTACAAGCGTCATCTGGATGCGACGATCGCCGCCGCGGTCGCCGAACTGGAGCAGGCGAATCCCCGCAAGCTCGACTTGGCCCGGCTCAAGGCGATGAAGACGGATGTCGTGATCTCCGAGCGCCACAATGACCTGCCGCACCTCAAGAAGTACACCAACTCGTCGCGGCACGAGGCGAGCATCAAGAGCTTCAAGATGTCCTTCGGCACCGAGGAGGAGGGGATCAATGGTGACATGGGCATCCTAGTCGTCAACAACATGCTCCTGACCGGGTTCGATGCGCCCGTCGAACAGGTGATGTACCTCGATAAGGTGGTCTTCGCCCACAACCTCCTCCAGGCGATCGCCCGCGTGAATCGGGTCGGAGGGGAGTCCAAGGACAAGGGCTTCGTCGTGGATTACGTCGGCATCGGCCACCACCTCAAGAAGGCAATCGATACCTACGACGAACGGGAGCAGAAAGAGATCATCAATGCGCTGAGCTTCCCCGAGGAGGAGCTCCGGGAGCTCCAAGATGCGTACGCGGCCGTGATGGAGCTACTCGAGAAGCACGGCCTCACCGATCTGACCGATCACGATGCCTTCTACGACGTCTTCTACGACGAAGACCTCCGCTTCGACTTCATGCTGGCGTTCAAACGGCTGACCAAGGCACTGAACCTTCTCTTCCCCGCACGCCAGGCCCTCGATTTCATGGGCGACTACAAGGCGCTCGCCGAAATCAATGTACTCGCAGGGAAACACTTCCGCGACCAGCGTCTGAGCATGAAGGGGATTCCAGCGAAGCTCAGGGCGATCACGGATGATCACCTGGAGTCCCGGGGCATCAACGTCAAGGTGCCGCCGATCTCGATTCTTGATGAGGACTTCGAGAAGAGCGTCGGCAGCCACCGCCGGACAAAGACCAAGGCTGCCGAAATCGAGCACGCCATCCGTCACCACCTGGATGTAGACCTCGATGACGACCCGGACCTGCGGGCGTCCTTCACGGAAGCACTGGCGGCCATCTTCGAGCAGTTCCGCGACAACTGGAACAAGATTTATGAGGAGCTTGAGAAGCTCCGACGGCGGATCATCAACGCCAGCCAAGAACCGACCTACGGCCTTCACCGTAAGAAGCAGATGCCATTCTTCCGGAGCCTCCGCAGAGAGCTCTTCGGCGAACGCAGCCTCAACGAAGACGAGATCGCGTCGTTGGTTGATCTCACTCAGAAGGTGTTCCTCACTGTGGAGACGGAGCTGCGTCTGACGGACTTCTGGGAAAGCATCCCGGCCCGCAACAAGCTAAAGGCGGACATCCAGGCGACGCTGCTCTCGTCTGAGTTCGCTACGCTGCCCGGTATCGTCAAAAACCGAGCCCACCTGATCAGTCGGATCATGGAGATCGCCGAGAAGAATAACGACGTCATCCTGTTTGCGGAGTAGTGCTGATGGATGTGATCTACACCATTCACAGATCGGATAAGAGGCGCAAGCTGACCATTTCCGTGGAGCGTGACCGCAGTGTTGTCGTGCATGCGCCCGCCAACACGTCCGACGAGACCATCCGCCGGGTTATCGAAGCGAAGCGACAATGGATCTTCGAGAAGACCAAGCATCCACAGAAGTACCGTGACCTTCCGCATCCTCCCGGTAAGGAGCTGGTCAGTGGCGAGTCCGCGTTGTATCTAGGGCGTCAGTACCGCGTGGAGATAGTCGCCGACGGGCTTGAGTCGGTCCAGTTCAGCCAGCGTTTCCTGGTGCCCGCGTCGAGAACTTCTGAACGGAGGGTGGCGCTGCGAGATTGGTATATCGCAAGAGCGCACGAGAAAATATTGCCGCGCGTTTCTCGCTTTGCTCTATCCCTAGGCGTCGAGTTCGAGCACGCTCGCATTGTCGACAATCGCTACCGCTGGGGATCATGCACTGTCAGGGATAGCGTGAACTTCAACTGGCGGCTTATCAAAGCGCCGATATTCGTCATCGACTATGTGATCGTTCACGAACTGGCACACCTGATCGAGGCGAACCACACTCCCCGGTTTTGGAACGTGGTGCGAGCACAGGTGTCGAAAGCCCAAGAGGCTAGGGCATGGCTACGCGAACACGGACAGGTGCTGGAAGACGAGATCTAGCAGTGAAGCGGCACCAAACCCGGACACCTCGCCGAGAGTCGCCGCCAGATCGCTCGTTGGTCACGCCAATCAGAACTGTACGTGACCAGCCGTATATTCCTCTCCGTCACCGAATCCCGCCCCTCCATCATCGGTGGCAGGAACAAGAGCTCCTCCTGAATCTCCGGTGCCAAATGCAGCAAGTTCATAATCTGCGTCATCCGCGGCTGCGACACATGGAGCAGTCCGGCCAGCTCCGTCTGGCTCTGCACCACCCCGTCGTTGAGCATCTGATCGTAGCGGATCGCCAGCGCCATCAGCTTCGAGATCCGCGGCACACGCCCTTGGGGCTCCTCCTGCTCGCGATCGCACTTCCGCTTGCCCTTAACCGCGAAGCTCACCGTGCGTGTCACCGTCGTCATGCCGCCTCCTTGGGCTCGGTCTTGGTCGCCAAGCTCTTGATCCCGCTGGGCCGGAAGGTCACGCTCACCGACTGCGAGGCGCTGTCGTACTCGACTGTCTCGATGAGCAGCTTGAGTAGCCGCGCCTGCTCGCGTGGGATCAGGTTGCCCCAGACCTCATCGAAGTCCACGAGCATCCCCTTCGCCTCATCCGGGTCGATCTGCTGGCCACGCAGCGACTCAAGCTTTTTCTGAAGCTGCTTCTCACTGCGTTGGTCGCTGGCGATCGC
>CENL01050675.1_pt1 | contig 16712 bp, 18 predicted proteins | sample 530221 | NCBI WGS metagenome assembly CENL01 (sample SAMEA2619791, study PRJEB7988) | marine metagenome | isolation source: saline water (ENVO:00002010), including
CCAAGGCACGTAACGCCAGATCCAGAGCCACGGTGCCGTTGGCCAACGACACCGCGTACTCGGTCTGTGCAAACGCAGCGAACTCACGCTCGAACGCCCGGCACTCATCGCCGGTCCAGTAGTTCACCTTGTTCGACAACAGCACCCGCTGAACCGCATCGGCTTCTTCAGGGGTGTAGGACGGCCAGGGAGGGAAAGGTCCATTCAACATTGCAGCGCTCCTTGAATGCGTGTGATCCCCATCACAACGATAAGATACCATCACCTTAGGTGATGGCCTGTAAACTATAGACAGAGATTGTGTTATCGGGCGGGGACGCCCATGACTGTAGCACCCGGCGGCACATCGGAAACCACCGCCGCGCCGGCACCGACAATAGCGCCACGACCGACCGTGACGCCCTGCTTGACCACGGCGCCGATACCGACCCAGGCGCCCTCTTCCACGGTGACGTTGCCGCCCAAACAGGCCCTGGGGCTAATGTGCACCCAGTCGCCCAGCCTGCAATCGTGCTCGACCACCGCGCCACTGTTGATAATCACGCCCTGACCGGCGCGAGCGTCCGGGTTCACCACCGCACCGGCAAACGCCACGGAGCCGGCACCGAGGGCCGCGAACGGGCTCACCGCAGCCAGCGGGTGAATCACCGTGGCCACGGACACGCCCGCCTCGCGCAACGCAGTCTGCTTTGCCATGCGAATGTCATTAGCTCCAATAGCAACAATGACACCCTCGTAGTCATGATGACGCTCGAGTAGCGCAGCCCAATCACCGACCACCGGCCAGTTGCCATTGTCCTGCTTGTCCGGCCAGGCATCGTCGAAAAACACCAGGCCACGGCAGCCGGCCAGAAGCGCGGCGTCGGCGATCACCTTGCCGTGCCCGCCCGCACCCAGTATAGCCAACGAGTTAATCGTCACGGTTCGACCCCTTGAATCTGGGCATGGTGGCCTCCTCGCCGTGGGAAATGCCATCGCGCTTCAGCACCTGCAGCACGGTCTTAAAAAGAATATTGATATCCAACCAGAGCGACTGATTGTCCACATACCAGACATCCAGCTCGAACTTCTCTTCCCACGATAAGGCGTTACGGCCATTGATCTGGGCCCAGCCCGTAATGCCCGGCCGGACCTCATGGCGGCGCGCCTGACGCGGGTTATACAGCGACAAATAGTCCATCAGCAGAGGACGGGGCCCGACCAGGCTCATATCGCCTTTCAGCACGTTAAAGAGCTCAGGGAGCTCGTCAAGGCTGGTTGAGCGCAACCAGGCGCCTAACGCGGTGAGACGCTGATGGTCGGGGAGCAGTTCGCCGTCAGAGCCTCGCTCATCAGTCATGGTCCGAAACTTCACCATGTTGAACGGTCGACCCTTAACACCGGGTCGCACCTGACGAAAGAACACTGGAGAGCCCAATTTCCGCCGGACCAAGACACAAAGCACAACAATAACCGGTGAAAGCAGCACAAGCGCGGCAAGGGCGCCGACGAAATCCATGGCACGCTTCATTGAATACCCATTCCTTCAAGCATGGCGGCATTAACCCTGTGGACGTCATACTTGGTCTCAGCGATCTGTCTCGACCTCTCACCCATTTTGGCTACCAACCCGGGGGAATCGATCATCTTGATCATAGCGTCCGCCAGAGCCTGAACATCCTTAACCGGCACAAGGAAGCCGTTATCGCCGTCGACCACGGTCTCACGGCAACCCGGCGCGTCCGTGGTGATCACCGGCCGGCCCATGGCCATTGCTTCCAGAACGGTTCGCGGCGTGCCCTCGCGATATGAAGGGAGTACGTACACGCTGCTATCAGTGATCGCTGGTCGCACATCAGGAAGCTTGCCCAGAAACTCTATGATGCCCGCCGCTATCCAGGCGTCCAACTCTGCCTGGTCGATCGCATCCGGGTTATCGTCAACCCAACCGACCAACCGGAAAGACACTTCAGGATAACGTTCCTTGACCAGAGCCGCCGCTTGCGCATATTCACGCACGCCCTTATCCCCGAGAAGACGCGCGATTAGCAGAAAAGAAGGTGTTTCAGGCAGCACAGCCACCGTATATTCAGCCACGTCCACACCAGAACCATTCACCACGCAGGAAGGAATGGCAGACTTTAGCAATGAGAGTTGCCTGAATAGCGCTTCGTCATCGGGGTTCTGGAAGAATACAAGCCGATTACGAGACAGCGAAAAGCGATACAACTGCTGAATCAATGTGCGCAGCACCTTGCGCAAGCCGGTTGCCTCACCGGTAAAGGCATAGCCTAGCCCGGTAATTAGAGCGAAACGGTGGTTCACTCCGGAAATCCAGGCAGCCAACGATCCATAGATCACCGGCTTGATGGTGTAAGCCAGCACATAGTCCGTACCGATCTCTCGCATGAGCTTTTGCAGAGAGACCAATAGAGCCAGATCCTGAAAGGGATTCATGCCTGTCCTTCGTAAAGGAATATCATGAACCTGGACATCGAGCGCGACGAGTCGACTGGCCACTTCGGAATAGCTATCAAGACCTGGAACAGCCAAATGGACTCGATAACCCGCCGAGAGTATGGCCTCAATCAGAGGGCCACGGAACTTGATCAACGAATCCGGAAAGCTTGCCACCAGCAGGAAGACAGGCTTCGTCATCGACGCCCCCGCGCGCGAGATGGTTGAACAGGCTCGAGCCGTACACGGGGCCGCCCAATGACCGAAATCAACAAGAAGATCAACATGGGCGCGAACATCCATTTTTGACGCAGTGCGATACCTAGATTAGCCGTGGTCATGGCCAATATCAGCCAGGCGAGCAAAGAGTAGATCCACAGAAACATACGGTTATGTGTTGCCACATGAGTAGGCAAGGGCTTTCTGATTAAGGCCCAACCTCCCGCTAAAAAAAGAAACAGAAGAATGGTATTGTCCAGCGCAGCGGCTGCAGAAAAGGGGTTGCGAACTTCAATAAGAGTCGGCCTGAAAAGATATGTAAACATTTGAACCGGCGGACTCATGCTCGAGATATCCACCGCGCCTCCCCCCTTCAAATTATGTCCCTGGCGCCCTTCGATAAACTCGATTAAATCGCTGGCATTAGCTTCAGCGCCAACACCAGCGTAGTTAAGACCAATCGGCACAAGGGCTGCGGCGGCTAAAAGGGCACAAGAACCGAGAACGACTCTCTGAAGTAGGGGAATACGCTTTTGGAATACAAAAGAGCCAGCAAGTCCAAGCCCCATCATCCCTGCTATGTGAGGGCGAACGAGCAGCATCACAAGCATAGAAATGATCAGCAAGAACCAACGCTTTTTTAGGTCTAACGCTGTCCAGAGCGCTAGGCCCATAGCAAAAAAAGATAAAGCGTCCTTTCCCAAAGCAGATGACCAAAAGCTTATAGACGGCAAAAAAATAATAGCCGTAGCCAGAAGACGGATACCACGAGATTTATAACTAGTGACTTCACGCAACGAAGCGTCAAAAGCGATCAAACCAACGGCACCGAATATCTGAAAAACAAGGAAGCAACCGAAAAAAGAAAGGCCAACACCTTGAGTTAGAAAAGAGGTGAGAACCTCAACAGCTGCGGTCCCAAAAGAAAAATTTAAATCCGGAGAAAAACTATAACGATAATATGCGATCGCATCTCCGCCATAGTCAATAATATAACGAAAAGAAATTAACGAAAAAAATGTGTGCCAAAAATAGAGCAAAAGAACTCTAGATGAGGACGTATCGAAAAGCCGCCTCAATGACAGCACAAAAATCATACCGACCAAAAAAACAAAAAAAGACAAAAGTACTTGGACGGCAGAAGAACCTAGATCGCTCACAACCAAACCTCAGTGTTGCATCAAATGTTGGTAAAGTGACAAATGTCTGACAGCAGAATGCTTTATATTATACTTTTTTGAGTAACGATTCGCGTTTTCACCATAGAAACAACGTGAATCATATGATTCAATCAACGAGCGCAGAGCTTCAGCATACACTTGCGGAGAACAATCATCGACAACGATACCACTTTGACAACTGTGTACCACTTCAGAGCAACTTCCTACGTTTGTTACAATCGAAGGCAATCCGGCAGCTGTCGCCTCAAGAAGAGAAATGGGAAGACCTTCCCATGACGACGACATTGCGAAAACATCAGCACTTGCTAGCAATTCTTTAACATTAGAAATGTTACCTAGAAAGGTGACTTTACTGTCGAGGCCTAGATCATGGACTTGACGCAAAAGCGTTTTCCTAAAAGCTCCCTCACCGGCAATATAGACAGAAAATTGAAGATCCTTTAAAAGTGCCAAAGCATTCAAGAATAAACTATAGTTCTTTTGTTCACACAAAGACCCAATCATAACAACACTAGGATTGATTTTTTTTCTTAAAGCAACAGGCAAAACACGATCAAAATCAATACTGTTATCAATTCGTTGAACCAACTTCCCCGAGACCGACCGCAACAGGCTTGCACAAGCTAAAGAAATACCAACATAGGCACTAACTTTTCTGTCGAAAATGCGGTAAGCCACCGAAGGGACTTTCAGTACTATATTGTGGTGGGTATAAACTACAGGTACGCCACAGACAAAAAATGAGAACCATAAAGCGTAATAGAGGTGACAATGAATAATATCTGGCGCAAAACCTTTAACTATTTTCCTTAGATGAAAGCCAGATCGAATAAGCTTACGCCTAGAGACAGCGGGCATAAAAGAATAACTCACCCCCAAAAGATCAAGCTCCGAAAGGTAATATTCTTCAAAACTGGGATCACGATTAATTTCGGCGGCTCGACTTAAAAACACCAAATGAACATCATGACCTTGCATCGCCATGGCCTTACATAGGTCTTTGACGTATACCTCAGCGCCACCCGCAGCAGGAGCCGAAATAAAATGCATTAATCTCATGTCAGAACCCCATAACTAAAACTCATACCCGAACATCGAAACATCGTCAGCATAAACAGATCTAACGATTTCGACCATTTCGTCGCTGAAATAGGCATCTTGGTAAACGCCACTACCAGCATTAGTCGCGTTTTCGACTTTAATATCTAGCTCCCGCCCTAAACGGCGCTCCACAAAAGAAACAGTTTCACGCAGCCTCTCGACATAGCCGAGATGATCGACAATGATTCTTTTCTTTCGATCACAAACAAACGAATACTGTGGCCTGAAAATAAAATCAGAATTTGTGAGATTACGACTAGGAAGCCATTCACACACAAATCTCTCGAATGTATCAAATTGGGGAATATGATACTGTTCTGGTTGATAAACTCCCATAGATTTTGTAGCCCCCAGCTTGGCAAAGCGGTAAGCCGAAAGCGCTCTGTCCCAAGGATTTCTAACTAATGAAAAAGAGAAGCAACGGCGAAAAAGATTCGGAAAAGCTCTCTGCACTTCTAAAGCAGAATAGTGCCCCAAAGTTTTACCATATAGCGCACGATTCACACTTGTACCAGCGGCCTTGGGAACATGTAAAAAGATAACGCCAGCATTGTCCCAATATGGATAACGCCGAAAAAGGTTCAGTTTGTATTTCAATTTATAAGACAAAAATCGCATTATAAAGACCTTTTCACGAAATGCGTAACCAATAACTTGGCGCTCACCGCAAGGTTAAGACTGTAGCGAAAAACGACTTCCTTTTTGCTTAAAAGCCGCTCTCTCCAAGCTTTTCTTAGAAAAAGGCGGCCACCGGCTAGAGACGCCTGCATGTTAGATCTAGTAAGAGAACCTGGATTAACGGATCGACGGAAGCCCGCAACGGCGCACCCTTTAACTTCATATCCTTTAGCAATAATCCTTAATATCAAGTCAAAATCTTCATTATAACTCAAAGACTCATCCAACCCGCCCAGATCTAAATAAACGTCCCTCTTGATTAGGTAGGAAGGCAAACCTCCGGGAGCTTTACCCAATACACCAACTTCATCAGGATGAATAGGTAGACCTACCGACTTGAAGTTCTGGATTCTGCCTGAATCTGACCAAACAAAAGAGGAAAACACACAAGCCAAAGACATGGACTCGGAATTATTAATGACGTCGACTTTCGCGAGAACGCCATTAGGCAACATGAGGTCGTCAGCATCCAAGAACGCGAGCCAATTTCCGGTAGAAAGACTAACACCATAATTTCTGGCGGCAGATGGACCTTTGTTAGGTTGTTTAGCGAAAATGAATCTGATAGATGGATATAATTGGGACAGCCCTAAAGTTATGGTTTCTGCCGAATTCGAATCAGATCCATCATCAATAACGACGATCTCCCAAATAAGAAATTTTGAATTGATGATAGAAATAATAGCCGATTTTATTTGATCCTCTGAATTATTAAACGTAGGAACGATACAGCTGACTTTCATTATATCAACCATTGTGAAGATCCGTTACCTCAATTGGTCTGCTAACAGAGCCTATTAATTCAGCGCTTTTTAATCGGGTAACCAATATCAGCCAGATCCTTCTCAAGCCGATGTGAAAGCCAAGTATTGCCTTCGCCACAGGTCAAAAGACAATTACTAATAACTGATTGCGATAGCGAGATCACACCACGTCTCTTAGACTTCTTAATAATACGAGATTTAACTAGTAAATTATCAAATCTTCGTGAACTTTCATAAAGTAGAGTACCGGGAATGAAGCTCATACAGCTTGCAAAGTAAGAGCCAGGCCGGAACCTTCTCAAACCCCACTCTGTATCACTAACCTTCTTAGCATTGACCGACTCTGAGAGTGCGTCAAACTTTAAAGAAGTATCGAGACCGAAACAAAAAGTCGAAATATCATTCCAGAAATGATCTTTATTAATATCTTCCATACAGACAACCAAAACGTTTTCTTTCCCTATAGCACGGTCAATCTGATCAACTATTGAACCCCAATTGCACCATAATTTATTTGGCAATGATGCGAAATATTTAACGCGCTTTTCAAAATCCGTCTGAGATGCGTTTAAAATACAAGGGGTCGCCTGAGCATATTTAGATGCAAGCCATTCAGGCTGGTTGCGTAACGTCAATACCACACCGATTGAAACATGTGGCGACAACACCTTCGACATAAGATTAAGAAAATCAGCGATCATAAGTCTCTCATCGCACGACGTCGATGGCGCAAAAGGAAACTCTGGAAAACCATTGATGTGGCCAGAAAAGAAATATTCAGAGCTAAATACTAAAGGGAACTCCGCATAGGATTTATCCACATAGTCGTTGATCTGGTGCCACCAATAGACAAGGTGTGATTCAACAGATTCGCCCCTTGAATATTTAACAAAAATGCGAAATAGGTTTTCCGAAAAAATCTCCTTATCACTTTCCAAACCGAAATAACTATTATGCAAGGAAAGAGTCTTCTGGATGTATGTCGTAGCTGTTTTAGGAAGACCAATATGTATAGATATTTTTTTCACAAGAAAATCTCATCGAAAGCATGCCTAGAGCAAGAAAGAAAGTCAGATTAGCTCCGAGATATAAATAAAAATCACCCTATAATATCCCTAATAAAGCTCTTAAATCCGCCAGAAACCTGATATCCACCGCGCAGAAAAAGTTTAACGGCCGAATAGAATCTTAAAGGGAATATCTCAGACCTGATATTGACTCTTTTTCGATACAATTCGACCTTCAAATCATGCCGTTGCTTAAATTGCTCGATTTGACGTGTAAGATCTGATTCTCTAAAAGAAGCTTTCTCTAAGCCACGAGAAAACATACTCATCTGACTTAGTTTATCTAGTTCAACAAGCTTTCGATCATTAGAAAATAGATATCGCAGCCCATTAATAAATACATCTATTTTATTGATTTTGACGATTTTACTAGCGACGAATTGCGACTCATTAGAGCCATGACGTCTATAATATTGAAGACAAGTAGAGTTAACCAGTTTTGCGTTTAACCCGTGCGCAAAATCAACAATCCAATTATCATGCGCCTTGTAACCCTCTGGAATTGGTATGCAGACATCCAGTAGCTTTCGCCGAATAACGCAGCAGCAACCCAAGACATATGAATCCAAACTTATGCCTGCAGACCTGAATTGACCAAGCTTGGTGAGACCCACTGAATTAAGGTCACCATCGGTTAGTAGAACGTTATTCATTAAAACGAGCATATCTGGATTTTCTTCAGCTAAAGCTACCATAAACTCGATTTTATTAGGAAACCAGACATCATCTTGATCACTGAGAAAAACCAAATCGCCAGTTGCTCTGCTTAATGCCGCGTTGAAGTTGCCGCAATAACCAAGGTTTTTTTTATTACTATAAAAAAAGACCGGGAATGGCGCTGACGCTGCAAATGCATCTACGATATCTTTTGTTCTATCTGTAGAACAGTCGTCTGTAATAATCAACTCATCTGGGAGGCGGGTCTGCAATAGAAAGCTATCAAGCTGTTGCTTAATATATCTTTCGCCATTAAATGATGCCATCGCTATAGAGACTTTCATTATTTATTTCCGTCTTTAGTCTCGCAGACTTTAAACCGCGACAAAGAATAGAATTTCTTAATGAGTCGACCAGTCAAAATCTTCAGGAAAGAACGAGTATAAAAAAACGCCTCAGAGCCAATCATCAACAAACTTTCAAGCGGATGTGATTTGAAATAGGATAGAAATTCACTAGGAGATACATAAATCGACGATAAAATGGAGTATCGTCTTAATTGCTTATCTACAATCTCGGTAAAATATGAAGGAAGTTCAACCAAGTCAATATCTGCAGATCGCTGATTAGCCAAATCTCTTTTGAGCAGAACTCTTGCTTTTCTTGAAAGCACCTTATCTCTTAACGAAGTTGCTTTTTCTGAGGACAAACCAATACCAATTCGGTAGTCAAGTAAAGGCTCATCTATATGGCAATAGCTGCGCTCAAGTGCCGCACGAAACCCCATAACAACATCTTCCCAGCAGTGTCCATACCGGATGGGGCCATATTTCTTCCAAAGATCTAGTCTCCAGGCACCACTTGCTCCAAGATAAAGTCCTACTCTACTATCCAAGTGGTCCAGCGAAGAGATAACGGCTTGCAGATCATTAATTGAAACAACTGAAAGAGGGGCGATTCCGTCCACCCTTTTGCCATCGGTATCAATTCGATATGCGTTTGATGAAATTAGCATAGGCTTATCTGCCTGAAGATAAGCTTCCATTATTTTGCTTACTCGATTAGAGAATGAAATATCATCTCCGGCTGCGATCACCACCACTTCTGTAGTTATTTCACACATAACAGAATTCAGGTGTTCCACTAGGCCCATGTTTACTGTGTTCCTTCGAGACCTAACACGGTGCGATCCACCGTAATCACTGACAATTCTCTCAGCAATCTCGAACGTCCGATCTGGCGAGTTGTCATCTGAGATGAGAATATCCAGATTTGGATAATCCTGAGTTAATGCACCGCGTATTGCTGGCTCAACATACTGCTCCTGCTTGTAGCATAGAAGTAAAAACGTAACGTTTGGCGTTTGGTTATAATTGTCCATGCGTGCACTCTAACGAAAGAGCATAAATATTCGCCGTAAGATACTCCACGATTTTATCTTTTCCAAAGAGAAAGATCTCTTTGCAAAAGAATTTCAAGCATTTTAATCTCTTCCGAAAAAGTAGCTTTAAGTGTTTCCAGCTCTTTTTCCGGAATATGTATAGGCTCAGAGACTAAAGATTTGAAGTTTGCGGAGATACGCTTTTTATGTTTAACCGGGAGCCAGAAAAAAAGAACACTCCCTAAACGATGAGCCAATCTATTAAAGAATGGATATTTAATTTTCTTAGCCCCATTCGACGCATTAACGACCTCGAACTCGAAACTGGGCAACCTTTTTGCATCCACGCCTATAAATTTACATAATTCTTCCAATAATTCTTTCGGTCGGTCTTTAAGCTCATCATAGAGGCATACATGCACGTTATTGAAGTTATTAAGATAAAAAGAGACTTGGTCGACATATTTAGAGACATCAGTATAAAAAAGATCTGGAAGCATCTTGTTATTTTTCAGCCTATCGCGCTCAGCAGCCAGTGAAGCTGAGAAACTGAGGCTTTCAGGATCCAAGTTCTTTTTACAAACAAATTTATACTGAGAAGCAATCCTATCAATTGGATTCCTCAAAATAATTATTATTTTAATATCACTCCAACTGGAATGATATTTCTTTAAGTTATCCAGAACATGCTCGTAATAATATAAATAAGAAGGGCATGCTTCACCAGTAAACTGATCTTCTTTAGCGTTCTCAAAATATGACAAGTAATCTTCTAACTTGAGAGGCACGCACTCTTTTCCAAGCCGGTCGACGATTGATTTGTTTTTATTTGAAACCACATGCCAAAAATATAGCTCTTTTCTTTTCTCAGGCATGTAAATGTCGGGGTGCCTGCTTAAATAGGAATGCAAAGAGGACGTTCCTGATTTTGCGGCTCCCACGATCAAAAAATCTGGCGTACTCGTCATATTTAAATTTACTCTTTCTTTAGTCACGACTTACGACCTTTTGGCCTGGAAAATATATCATATTGACACCCAATCTTCTGTAAACAATATAAACCCCAATAAAGTTTCCAAAGCACATATTGAAGAAGTATGCTAATGCTGCACCAAAAACACCTAAAGACTCAATCGCGTAAAAAGCGATAAACAGCGTGAGCACCGCATTAATGAAAAGAATATTCTTTCTTACACGGTGACCACCTGTCATGTCCAAAAGGCTTCCTGAAGCGCCCGTGAATGCGTTCACAAAATTAGCCACAGCCAATATAACAAGTACAGGCCACGCTTCAGCAAAAGCATCTCCAAAAATAAAAAGAATAGGGTAACTAAACAACGCTATCAGAAGAGAAACAGATCCACTTGTCCAAAAGATCATGCGTGAGCTTTCTCTGATCGTTCGGTTCAACTTTTTAAAGTCACCTGAGTAATCGCGGGAATACATCGGAGCAGAAACAGTTACAACTGACGCGAAAATAAAATTTGCCAAGCTGGCCAATTGTAGCGCTACGTTATACTTGGCAACCTCTGCCGGATTCTCAAAATAAGCCAAAATAAATACAAGTGCTTGTGTCGACGCAAAAACTAAAAGCGATGATTGATACATAGGTAAAGCCTGCTGCAGGCTTCTCTTGAGACTCAAGTCAGTTAATCTATTATCTTGCCCAACGTAATAAACATTATCACTAGTTTTTTTAACTTTTATAAGAAACACGACGACAGCAAATAAAAAAGCCGTGAAAGTTGCAGCCATAAATGAAGCAACAACAAGATAGACATCTTTCATATCATTCGCATATACAAAAAAAACTGTCAGGAAAATGATATTAGCGGCACGAACATGTATACTTCTCAAATATTCGCTAAGCGCTATTAAACCAAGTCCACGAAAAAGTTCGCAAGCCAGGTTATTAAAGACTTGTAAAGGCACAAGCAAGGAGGCTAGAAGAATGTATTTCCTTGCGCCTTCTCCACTAAAAAAATAATTCGCCACACTTTCGGAAAATAAAGCCAGCAGTGATGAGGCAATAATGGAGGCTGAAATGGCTACGCCAAACCATTTCATAGCAACGTTTCTAAATTGCGTAGACATTTTCCCCGACCTCGCATAACGAGATCCGTATTTCAATGTCAACTGATTAAATCCAAGTGCGGAAAAAAGAGCAAATGTCGCTACGATGTGAACGGTTAACTGATATTCACCGAGCGAAGTAGCTCCAAAAAGACGAGCAACCACTAAAACAAAAAGATAGCCGATTAGCACGCCCAAAACTCGTAGGCTCACGACACTGGCGACCCCACTAATCAGCTCTTTTGAGTAGCCGCTTAATATTTTTCGCATCTTATATTCACTTCCAGCCGAATCTTAAATCTTTTATAGGATTGCTTCAACGCACTTTTTGGTAATGAATTCGCGATTATCACGGCTAAAAACTGAACTTATCGGCAAACTCAGCACCGATTTATGAATTTGCTCTGTCAGTGGGTATTTCCCAAACAATCCTGAGGAATACGCTTTTTGTTGATGTGGGGGCACAGGATAATGTATCAAAGTCTGCACGCCATGTTTTTTAAGGTAGGTTTGTAATGCGTCTCTTTGACTCGACCTGACAACGAAAAGATGCCAAACATGAGATTCGCGCAATTCAACCTTTGGCAACTGAATTAACGGGTTCGCGATATTACGCAGATAATATTCAGCAACTTCACGACGGTTTTCTATTTCGTAATCTAAGTACCTTAGTTTCACTCTAAGCATTGCTGCCTGGATTTCATCCAGACGGCTGTTGACACCCTGATAGATATTTTCATATTTTTTCAGACTGCCGTAGTTGCCCAATGCTCGAATTGTTGTAGCGAGTTCAGGATCATCTGTCGTGACCGCGCCAGCATCACCAAGCGCTCCTAAGTTCTTTCCCGGATAAAAGCTAAATCCCGCCGCGTGACCCCAACTACCGGCTTTTTTTCCATTCACCGAAGCTCCATGAGCTTGCGCACCATCTTCCAGAACAAGAAGATTATGTTTTTTAGCTAATGCCATTAGCTCAGGCATGGGTGATATTCGTCCGTAGAGATGTACTGCAAGAATCGCTTTTGTTTTCGGAGTTATAGCAGCTATTGTTTTTTTGGGGCAAAGGTTGAATGTTTGTTCATTGGGCTCTACAAGGACCGGCTTCAAGCAGTTTTCGGTAACCGCTAGTATCGACGCAATATACGTATTGGCCGGAACGATAATTTCATCTCCGTCTTTGAGCCTTCCCATCTCTTTCCAAGCCCTCAAAGTAAGCGTTAGGGCATCCAGACCATTAGCAACACCAACACAATACTTCGTGCCGCAATACTCGGAGAATTCCTTTTCAAAGCGCTCTGTCTCCAGACCCCGAATGTACCATCCGGAATCAATCACTCGGGTTGCAGCCTCAATAAGTTCATCACGATACTGCTGATTAATGGCTTTTAAATCGAGAAATGGGATCATGCTTCAATGTACCTGATTACTTTTGCCGGGTTCCCTATAACGATCGCATTGGCGGGCACGTCTCTTGTTACTACCGCACCGGCGCCCACCATCGCCCGTTTTCCAATCAGAATACCGGGCAAAATCGTGGCATTCGCACCAATGCTTGCTCCTGATTCGATTGTTATGCCGTTGTATTTACCAGGATACCTTTTGGAACGAGGCATTAGGTCATTGGTTAATGTCGCATTCGGACCTATGAGAACGTCGTCACCTACTCTGGTTCCATCCCAGAGCTGGACTCCAGACTTGACAGTAACTCGGTCACCGATAACCACATCACTTTCAATTAAAGTATTGGCACATATATTACAGTCACGACCTATACTTGCACCTCTTAAAACGACTACAAACTGCCAAATTCGAGTGCCTTGACCAATGATACAACTTGCAACGTCCGCTTTAGGATGAATATAGCTCATGAAAGCTCCTTCATCTTAAATTCGGAATAATTCCGGATATAATCAGATTCGTCATAATGTTCGCTGGCTAGCACGAGGAGAACACAATCATCACTAAAGTCGTGCATCTCTCGCCACAGAAGCTCTTCTATTAATAATCCTTTTGTAGGCGAATCGAGCCATACCTCCTCTCGATTCACACCATCGTCTAGGACCATGCGACACTTCCCGGCTACACAAATCGCTACTTGCTTCAGGTTTCTATGAGCATGAAATCCCCGACTGACTCCCTGTTCAGTATGATATATGTAATACACGCGCTTAATGTCAAAAGGAACGGCTTTATCCATCCCAATTTCCACAGCAACCAGGCTTCCGCGATCATCACCCAAGCTCTGAAAGTCGATCCACTTTACAAGGCTCATAGCGCTCCACCTTGGTGATCATATTTTTCGGCCATTGAGAATAACTGACCTTGTGCATCTTTTTCTGATACCAGCGGAAACTGGTCATTGGAGAGCGGCCAATTTATCGATAGGGTTTTGTCTGCCCAGTGAATTGTCCGCTCATATTCAGGAGCGTAAAAATCAGTACATTTATACTGGAAGTCTGCCGATTCACCCGTCACCAAGAAACCATGAGCAAAACCCGGCGGCACCCATAGCTGGTGTTGGTTTTCTTCTGAAAGAAACACTCCGACCCATTGACTAAAAGTAGATGAATCTGCTCTCAGATCTACAGCAACATCGAACACTTCACCGCGGGTACAACGCACCAGTTTACCCTGGGGTTGTTGGATCTGGTAATGCAGGCCACGAAGAGTATGCTTCAATGACCGGCTATGATTGTCCTGGACGAAATCTACATCAATACCGTATTGAGCGAAGATTTTGGCATTCCATGTTTCCATAAAGAAGCCACGCTGATCGCCAAAGACTTGGGGCTTGATCAGCTTTACATCCGGGATGCTGGTTTCGATGACTTCCACTGTTATTCCTGCTCTAAGATTTTAGTCAGATAAGCGCCATAGCTGTTCTTCTTTAGCAACTCAGCCTGCGAATAAAGCTCTTCTTTCCTGATAAAACCCATTCGATATGCAATTTCTTCCAGGCAGGCTACCTTGAGGCCTTGCCGCTTTTCCAGGGTTTCGATGTAGCCGGAGGCTTCGTGAAGAGAATCGAATGTACCGGTATCAAGCCAGGCGTAGCCGCGCCCTAGCAGTTCTACATTAAGATCCCCTCGCTCAAGGTAGGCCTGATTCACAGTAGTAATTTCCAGCTCGCCCCTATCGGAGGGTTTAACCTTTTTGGCAATCTCAACTACGTCGTTATCGTAGAAATAGAGTCCCGTAACCGCGTAGTTGGATTTAGGTTCTGAGGGCTTTTCTTCAATAGATACCGCACGCTTGTTTTCGTCAAACTCGACCACGCCGAAGCGTTCCGGGTCTGAGACATGATAGCCGAAGACCGTGGCACCACTTTCCTGTTCATTGGCAGCCTGAAGCATCTGTGACAGGCCCGGCCCGTGGTATATATTGTCGCCCAACACTAGGCAAACTGGATCCTTGCCGATAAATTCTTCGCCGATAATAAACGCCTGTGCCAAGCCATCCGGGCTGGGCTGAATAGCATAGGTTATTTCGATGCCGAACTGGCTGCCGTCACCCAAAAGGCGCTGGAACCCCGCCTGATCTTCCGGAGTTGTGATGATCAGCACCTCACGAATACCCGCCAGCATGAGAACTGACAGCGGATAATAGATCATGGGCTTGTCGTAGATGGGCAGCAGCTGCTTGGACACGCCAATGGTAAGCGGATACAAGCGTGTGCCGGAGCCTCCGGCCAGAATGATACCTTTTCGGTTGCTCATGAGAGTTCCTTGTTGGTTTCCTGAAGCATACGTTTCACGCCCTGCTTCCAATCAGGTAGTTCAAGATCAAAGGTTTCGGCAATCGCCTGACAGTTCAGCCGTGAATTTTTGGGCCTCACGGCAGGCACCGGGTATTCCTCACTGGGAATAGGGTTCACGGATTGAACGGCGAGTGGAAATCCAGCGTCTTTCGCCCAATCAATAACGTAGCGCGCGTAGTCATACCAGGAAGTCTCACCACTAGCGGCCAGATGATAAAGACCAGATCCGGTAGGCTGCTGCGCAGAGCGACGGAGGGTGTGCGCGGTGATGTCGGCAACCAGCTCAGCGCCGGTGGGGGCCCCAATCTGGTCATTGATGACATTCAAGGTTTCACGTTCAGCGGCAAGACGCAGCATGGTCTTCGCGAAGTTATTGCCCTGACTGGCGTACACCCAGCTGGTACGAAATATCAGATGATGGCAACCACTGGCCTGAATCGCCTGCTCCCCGGCAAGCTTTGTGGCACCATATACATTGAGCGGTGCCGTGTTGTCGCTTTCGTTCCAGGGCTGATCGCCACTGCCGTCGAAGACGTAATCCGTAGAATAATGCACTAGCCAGCCCCCAAGGGCAGCCATTCGATCTGCCATCAGGGCGGGAGCCTTATGGTTGAGGTGCGCGGCCAGCTCCGGTTCGCTCTGGGCCTTATCCACCGCTGTATAGGCCGCGGCGTTGACCAGCACATCGGGCTTAATGTGATCGATGGTTTCTTGCAGACCATCCAGGTCGGCAATATCACCGCATAATCCACTATGGCCGGCACGATCCAGTGCTACCAGCTTGCCCAACGGGGCCAGTGCGCGTTGCAACTCCCAGCCGACCTGGCCATTTTTCCCCAGTAGAAGGATTGTGTTTGTTGCCTGCGTCCTTGCCATGGCGTCTATTCCTCTTCTATCGAACCGGTTCCGAGGCGCTCGCGCATATAGCTGCCGTCCTGAACCCGCTGGCACCACTCGCCGTTATCCAGGTACCACTGTACGGTTTTCCTGATACCGGTTTCGAAGGTCTCTGTTGGCGTCCAGCCCAGCTCTCGCTCAATCTTGCCGGCATCAATGGCGTAACGGAGGTCATGACCGGGGCGATCTTGTACGTGGGTGATCAGATCCCGGTACTGGCTGATACCTTCAGGCTTCTCCGGCACTAGTTCTTCAAGAAGATCGCAGAGGGTGCGTACCACTTCGATGTTCTGCTTTTCATTGTGCCCACCGATATTGTAGGTCTCCCCTACTTCTCCTTCGGAGGCAACCTTGTAGAGAGCACGGGCGTGGTCTTCCACGTAGAGCCAGTCGCGTACCTGGGTCCCTTGACCATAGACTGGTAAGGGCTTGCCCTCCAGAGCGTTGAGAATCATCAAGGGGATGAGCTTTTCTGGGAAATGGTATGGCCCATAATTGTTG
>CENL01054679.1_pt1 | contig 16667 bp, 17 predicted proteins | sample 530221 | NCBI WGS metagenome assembly CENL01 (sample SAMEA2619791, study PRJEB7988) | marine metagenome | isolation source: saline water (ENVO:00002010), including
TCGTTTGCTTTAATGTTTTTATCAACAACAAGACTTTCTATCATCCTGTCAATTGCAATTCCCTTTTTTAAAAGTGATTTTGATGTTAAAATATCTGTTTCTTTTGCGCTCATATAGCGCATCTCTACTTGTTCCACATTATGTAGTGGATGGTCTGGGGGATAGAATTTTCCTTTTGTTGGAATTGGTACAAATTCTGTTGGTATTACAAAGTTAAGTAATGAATTTGTACTTTCAGAAGACGATGATTCATCTTCTTTACGAACCCCCAAACGAGATTCATTGTTTCGTGGCATATATACCTCTTGTAGTTCCTTTTATTTATTAACCGCTGAAGCCAGTAGGGTAGTTTCGAGGAGGATTAACCGTGGTCAAACCTGCATTATCGTAGCTCAGTGAAATTTCAACATTTAGAATATCTTCACTGTCATACGACAACTGCCCGAAATCGGCAGACTCAATCCAAGCATTTTTTAATCGCCAAGACTCTATCACATCACCCTCTGCGTTAATAGTTTGTATCTGTACTGATTGTAACGCATTTACGGCTGATTTTTTAGAAATTGTTTGAAATGAATTTACTGCTGGCAAATTATACCCTGATGCGTCCAAAAGAGCCATCAGTTTGGCTGAACCGTTGTCTTCATCTCCAACCGTATCAACAATCGTGAAGTTAATTGGGTTCCAAGTTGTTCTTCCTGGGTAGTAAAAAGTGTGATTAAGATACTGGTGTTGCGATTTACCAATCGTGAAAGATGGTTTTTTTACACTCTTAATAATATATTGCGGAAAGCCTGGAATGCTTAAGATAAACCTATAACCGCGTTTAGGTTCTACGTCTGTTGTTTGCCAAAATGCCATTTGTTATTCTCCTTTTGTAAATAGTGCCCTTTTTTATTTTAGTCTTCAAAAGCAGCACCGCTATTGGTAATTACAAAGTCGATTGCAATAAACTCAATTGAACGAGCTGGTTTCAAATAAATTTTGGCGTACATAATGTTTCGGTCTACCAAATCTGGTGTTGTGGTTGTTTTGTCCAACAATACCTTAAAGTCGGTCAACCCTAATTTAATCTTCACATTGTCCAAAAATGGAACAACTTGTGCTGTGAAGCGATCCCATGTTGCTTGAACATTTTGTTCAAACAGTAATGTCGCTGCCATCCGTGAAATTTCTTTCTTGACATAAATCATCAACCGTCGAACATTTACTCTATCCAAGGCAGATGGTGTTTTTTGTAGTGTTTTTTGTCCGAACATTACGATTCCTTCTGCTGGAAATGAAGCGATTGGGTTGATGTTTGCGTCATAAAGTTGATCCCTATCTTTAGAGGTCAATCTTTGGCGTACTCCAATCACTGGAAGTCCTGCTGCACCGTTGGTCAAACCTCCACGCTTAAAGCCTGCTGGAGCAAACCACAATTCTTCGTTTGCTTGAGCACTTGAGTAGGTGCCGACTGCCGCAATTGATGGTGGACCCCAAAAATCCAGTCCGTTGTTTTCATCAACATATTGCAGCCATGGGTAATAAGTTACACCATAACTATTGTTAATAACTCGGTCGTTCAATGTACTAACAGCGGTTGAAACATTGCCTCGAACATTTGTATTTGAGTCACTTGCATAATATGCTGAACGGTCTGCGCGAGGAGTGTAGTTTCCTTCGATGTCAATCACGCCCAAAGCATCTCCCCTATCCTCACAAAGATTAATAATCTTATCAGTCAAGGTACTTTCAGTTAGTCCAGGCATTGTCATCATGTTATATTCAACAACTTCAGGGTCAGCGCATGAATCAACTGCCATCTTAACAGAATTGTAAGCATAGCTTGTAAATTCATTGGCACTATTCCCCAGAGTATTGTTGTTAAACGGATTCAACTCTTTAATGTTAATGCCGTTGAATCCACCAAACATTGGAGCTGTAAATTTATCGAAATCTGCGTCTAAAATTGCCTTGTATGTTGGGGCAGAGCCTGTAGCTGTAATCGAGAAGCCAGCTCGTCTTGAACCGGACAAGTAAAATGCTTGCGTAGTAGAAAATGTTGTTGTTCCATCAACAATTGAACTTGCTGCGGAAGCTGAGTACCTTGTTACATTATCAAGTGTAAATACATACTCATACTCTGTTGGTCCGTTGGTTGAGGTTCCATCTGGGGTTGTGTTTCCTGGGTCTGTCGCCCTAAGAACATCTGGTAAGCCCCTTACTACGTCAACATAGGAATTCTCGAACCGGTTTGAACTACCAGAACGGCTTGTATCTACTCCAAAGTACGCATCAGTAGGGCTGGATAGGTTGCCGATTTCCGAACTTCTACGTAAATGTGTTTTTGGATAAAAGAATGTGCCCCTAAATTGGTCGCCTGCAAATGACATAATACCAGTTGAATAAGCACCTTTTCCACCCACTGACAATACGGCATTGGAAGTATAGGAAGTTGTTGCACCAGAATTGTCCTCTCTGAGGGTGAGAACTTGGGTTGCAGTCGAACCGGTGACTGCAAATCCACGCAGACGAACTGGGCCATAGTACCCGAATGGAAGAAGTTCAGGATCGGTTGCTCCAGCGCGGACATCCGAATGTACATCAACATACACATACTTGGATTTGTTTGGATAATCTCCATAATCCCTATAACTTCTATCGGTGTCACTCCATTCTGCATAGGAATCGCCGATTTTCCGAGCAATATAATCTTCAGAAGAAGGATTAAGATTGCAATTCGTAAAACTCTCTAAAACTACAGGATCTGCATCACTATCAGTTGCGGAACGAACTTCGACGGTAAATGTTCCATATGGTTGAAACTCGTTTGGTGCAGCAGTAATGTCTCGAATTGAAACTTTGATATTTTGTTGGTTCCAATCACCACCTTCAAGACTTCTAAATCTAAACAACTTTTTAATGTTGTCATTTTTAGGATAAAAACTTGAATAGCTATTTAAGTCTTGCGAGATAATCCACCCTGTGGATCCTTTGATCAGGTTTGAGCGGTTATGATTTGTGTCAGTGTTAGAATTCGCCAACGGAACCATAACACCTACAACATTTCCGTTTGCACCTGTATTTGTTACATACTCATCAATTTCTCTATCATAAGTTTCGCCAAGCACATAGGTTCTTCGGTTGGTAGAAGCATATTGTCTCTCACCCGCAGACCCTAAAAGTGTTGGGTTGGTGTTAAACACTTTACGAATGTATTTTTTAGAGTTTTCATCAAAATTGAAAGTAATGGTTTCTGAAACGTTCATTGCTGAACCGCTTTTAACAAGAGCTACAAATTCTTTGTTAGTTCCAGCACTTGTAATCAGTGCATTTGAAGAGCCAGTGGTGACAGTGCCACCCAGTATAGTTCCCGACAAATCAACACGACCCTCGGAGCAATAAAAAATTGCAGCCAAAGTTCCGGTTTGTGGTGCGACGTTATAGTTTGTACTTGAGGAGTTGATTAAGAAAAGACCCATCGCGCCGCCGCTTGTTCCCGGAGCGGAAGTTGAATAGGAAGAGCCGATTTCCCAACCTGCTCTACCAGCAGCAGTCCTGTCAGTATTTTCACGACCTAAAAGGCGAACAAAAGTAACAGCACTGTTGTTTCTGAGCCAAGCTTGTGCAGCGTAAGCTCCATAAGTCGGTGTCAACCCAAAATTACCCTCTCTCCAGATGTCTCCGCCTTTGTTTCCTGCTTGAGGCATTCCAAAGATTTCTACAAACTCTGAAAATGAATTTACTTTTGTGGGTCGCAATGCTGGTCCTTGCACTGCCGTTCCGATAATTACTGGACCTATCTCTTCTGGTTCACGAGGTAATTGAGAATTGTCGATTTCTGCAATTTGAATCCCAGGTGAAATAAATCTAAATTTGCTGACGCCGGTTTTTGCCATTGATGTGTATCTCCTTATTTAGTATTACAATACTTAAATTCTTTAATAAATAGTATCTTATCCGAGCAAAAGACAAATGGAAACACTATGAGCGGTATTTTCCATTTTTCCAATCTGGTATGTCACCAAATATCACTCTTTCCCTAGGAATGCGGACTTGGACTGCATTTTCTCTTATCACTATATTTGGCTGTTCTTGGTTTTTATCTGCCCCAACCAAATAACCTAAAACGTTTACATTTATTTCTGTCTCATAAATCCTTAGCTCTGAGCCCATTTCGGCAACATTGTTTTTTGTTGCAAAATCTTGCTGCATAAAAGCCTCATATTGATGGTCGTCGCGACTAACTATGATTCTAGAGTTGATCCCACCTGTATTCACTACAAAAGGTTGTACTATTTCGTTCATTTGTTGTTGATATTCAGTTCTTACGCTGATGGTGTAAGATACGTCAACATATACAGGCATCGGAATTGTAATTGTTTCATATACAATTTTGGGGTTTTTGTTTTTTTTATTTGGAAAATTAATTTGCTGTCCACCGAATTCACCAGCATTTCCAGCAATCCCAGATTTTTTTCGATAAGTGTCTGCATTTAAAAAGTTGGCTGATTTATTTTGTTGGACTTGACGAGCAATTGTAATTGAGCCTCCTTTTTTATCTGGAACCGGAAACACGTTGCCATAAAAATTTCCTTTTTTGTTTGGATTTTTTTCAAATTTGTTTCTTCGTATAGCGATAATAGGAAATATGAGAGTCCCTTCAGAATCTCTTAAATTTTTATGATTTTTGATCTGTGAAGAGCGTTCTCCCGACACCCATACGCATGGAACTTTTTTAAAGCCTTTGTTGGTCGTGCAGAAAACATCCATCTGTTGTTGGATCCAATCATACATGGCATAATCAATCGTTTCTAATGTAGATGGTTTAAAAGGTAAGATTTGCTTGATGGTTCCGCTAATGTTGGTTCTATCTTTCATTTCTATCTCCCATCAAACAAGCCTTGACGAGATTTTTTACACTTGGCTGAAATCTCTAACATGTAATCTTTATTACCAAACAAGCGTTTTGGTTCTGTCAAAGTAACTATCTCATAATAAGATTCGCCATAAAGAATAAAATCACCCTCTCTTACGTACAAATCTTGATCTTCAGTTAATCGGCGCTTGTGAAAATGGCACGTGACCATGTAATCTCTATCTACACCATATTGGGTAGTATTAGATTCGTTCCCTTCCCAATCGATAAGAACATAAACCCTTATAGGTGCTAAAAAGTTTTTCTCTATTGCTTCTTCGTATAAAGGGTGAAAGTTGGTGTGGGTCTGGCTTATTGGATAATATAAGACAGTCTGACCGATTACTCGCTCCATCAATTCATCATTGACTTGTTTGACCAAATCTCTTTCTTTTTTGTTAAAAAAAAGAGGAGGTGGAGGACTGTCGGGTCTGTTCCATTTATTATCATCTGCCACTTGATTTACCCTCTATAGACCCCTAAAGGAATTTGTACTTGAATTCGACTAGAGTCTTCGGACATTTTAGCATCTTTCTCCATAACTGCCGCATATGTTAATTCATCTAATAACGCTTTTAATTCTTCTTTTAAGCTATTCTGCTCTTCTTTGGCCTGAGAGCCCAACTCAGATGCATTTAGTGTGACCGAATCGCCAGGAATTGGAACTGTGGCAAACTTACCGCGCACTTGTGCAAGCATTTCTTTAGAAATTGCTAAAGCGTATTTCCTAATCCATTGCTTACCCATGCTATTGATGTTGTCGTATGGGATGTTGGCGAATGGTATGGTGTTATAATTGTTGACCCCATCGGCACCGTCTTTTCTTGTGTCGTCTTGAACCCAAGAATCAGTATGAACACTAAATTCGAACCACACTTTTCGTGGTGAGCCTGTACCAGGTTCGGTGGGTGGTGGATAAAGTCGAATCTTGTTGTCTCTTATTTCATAAGAATAGTGTGAAGCGCGGGTGTAAAGGCTGGTTTCAAAAGCCATTGCTTGTAATTTATTTTGCCAAGCCGGAACGACCTCAAATGTGGATTCATCCGAATATTGACCATATGTGTTTAAATTGCCTACAACATTTAATCCGCCGTAGTACCCATAAAATCTCCACATCACACCAGGCGACCGATAATACACTCTTCTAATGTCGATTCTTTTATTATTAATACTACCCGTAAAAGCTATATCATCTGTGGCTGATGAAGATACGGACAAGTCTTGAACAATCTTTTGTAGATCATATTCTTGTTGGTTGTTTTGCACATCGATAGAGGCTGAGTAGATCGTTACATCAGGTCCAATGGCTGCACCGGCTGCGAGTCCCCTACTAACTCTTTTGCCATATTCAAAAGTAAATTTTGGGTATTTAAGGGATGCATGGGTTCCTCCCAAACTAGAAGAAAGTGAGCCGGATTGTATCTTCCCTTCATGATCGAATGTTCCGGTTGCATTTCCCAAGAAATCGGACAAAACATTTTTGGCCTGATGATTGTTGACAATATAAGAATATTCTAGGGTGGCCAACTCATAAGATGTATAAACATTGTCCTCAGTCAACTCGATGTCTAAAACATCGCCACCAAGCATCTTATAAGTTAAAGAAACCTGCGCGACGGCACCAGAAATCCATTCAGTAGATTTCATTGTACCATCAAGATAAACACCATACGGCACACTTGTTGATATTACCTTGTCATAGGAACCGGTTGATTTTAGTACATATGGACTGGTTTTTTGGACTGGTGATAGTTTAGGTGGTGCTGTAGCCATTTTTTTCTCCTCCTAGTTAAATAGTTGAAAAAGGCTGAAACGAAAAAGAAAACCCTGCCTCTCACGAAGAAAGACAGGGTTTTCAATGATTATAAAGACATCTAATAAATTAGAGTAAGTCTTCTACGATTACGAGTCCGTACATATCTGGACGCACCATCTTCTTACCGTAACGGGTCATGACACCCTTACGTGGTACGAAGTCTTCTGGTCCAAAAATGGTTGGAGTAACTTGTAATGGCACATAAGGTGCATATACGTAGCCACTTTCTAGGAAGCTATTGCCCTTACGACCTACAAGTAGAACATTTCGTGGGAAATATGGATCAACATAGATGTCCCATTTCTTGCTCACTTGGCCAACCTTAACTGCACCGGCAGTTCCACGATTCTCATCGGCTGTTGTGTCAGCACGGAAACCACTAGTAAACTCAAGAACGTTTGCAACTTCTGGGCTAGTAACGATAAAGTTCGCCCCGCCGCGAAGTGTCTTTCTGTGAATTTGTGCAGAAACATCATTGACTGTCTCAAGAAGTGTCTCGTACCATTCAGAAACAGTACCTGTGAAATCCGGATACAATGTTTCGTTGGTAGATGAACCGCCTGGGGCAGCTGCTGTTCCGCTACGCGCTACAAACTTACCTGGTTTACGTGACCAGAAGAAAGTTCCTGCTTGTGCGCCAATAATCAAATCTTCAAGAATTTCTTGATCGATTTCAAGTGCAATTGTTTCAGAAAGAATACCAGTCAACTCAACTTCAGCATCCAAGTTGTGGTATGCATTGATGTCTTGTTGCAGTTCTGGTGTCCATTTGGCCTTTAACTTCTTGGTTACAGCGGTGATTGATACACTGTCAACCTTGATGTCAATTTCTGGAATTTGGTTTGTATTTTCAAGTGCCCAGTCGGTTCGACCAACAATAGCACCTTTTGCAACACCAGAGGTGGTGAATGCATCTACAATTGAACCAGTTGCAATATCAACCAGAGGTACAGAAGCGGTAATGTCACTATTTTTATTAGCAGCACCAGTCCACTCAAAGACAAAAAGAAGCTCAGTGCCGTCACGACCTCCACCAACAAAAGAGCCACTGCTAAGTTGCGTTAGGCGTCGAACTTGTCGAATGTTAGTAAGACTACCAACAGAAGCATCATTTACTTCAACCGTGATTAAATCATCAAAATTGAGTGTTTTTTGAGCTGTTTCAAAGCTGGATCTAGCAATTGAGCCAATGCCGACAACACTACCTGAAAGATCAGGGTCATAACGAGTGATCGCATTAGCGTTTGCGGGAGTTAGGCTTGACCACGAGGCTGCATCTGTTGCAGACGCTGTACCCCAACCCAATAGTGTGGTTGTCAAAGATGCAAATGAAGCAGTTGGACTAGAATAGCCATTATTAAGAGCGTAAAAGCTCTTCTCTGCATTAGCACCAGTTAGATCAACACCACCAGTGATTTGATTACCAACTGCACCACCGCCATAGACGGAATTGCCTTTAGTATACTGCGCCTTGGTGTCTCCATAGGTAAAGTCTAGGAAGAAAATAAGGCCAGATGGCAAGCTCATTGGTTGAACTGACACTAGCTCATTTGCGATTAGTCCACCAAATACTCGACGGACAATTGGAAATGCAACCGCAGCGAAGCCTTCAACATCACTACCTTGCATTGTAGATGCTTCACGAAGAAGCTCTTTTGCTTGGTTTTCAAGAAGTGCAGCCATACTATTACGACCGTGATCACTCTCTAAACCTTCTAGAAGACCAGTTTTTTCCCATTTGTTGAGAACAGCTTGACCTTCTTTTTGGACATTGCGACTAACAATACCCTCAGTAAGTTTTTCGATAATACTCATTGTATTAATTCTCCTTAAATAATTTAAATAATTCCTGCAAGCCTCTTCATTCGCTCTGCGGCGGAATCCGAAGATTGCGTTTTTTCTTTGTTTGATTTCAAAACAAGCCTGTTATTTTTACTTATAGCTTCTCTTAGATTCTTCGGAGTGTTTTGATTACTCGAAGGTAAAGATTCCTGTAAGGTTTCATAAATAACCTTGGCTTCTTCAGTTGAATTCGCGTTTGAAACCGCTTCGACAAGATTTTCTTTTTGTCGCTCATTCAAGGAGTTGGATTCCAGTATTCGATTCTTGTATACCAATTTGGCATTTGTTGTGTTAAGTTCAGTTAGTTTTTCACTAACTTGACGGGCAATACTCTTAAGTTCGTTGTGCTCACCTTCAAGCCTATTCTTATCAGACTTGAGAGAATTTACTTGCTCTTCTAATTTTGCGATTTTTTTAACAGCTTCTTCAAAGGCTGCGTTTTCTTCTTCGTTCTCGGTTGATTCATCTGCTGCTGCTGCAACATCGACTGCATAAATTTGTTGAGCTTTGGTTGGATGAGTAGTTCCCAAATCTCCACGAGGCACATTTTCTAAATCAACTTTTAACATTTCTGCAATTGCATCTTTAAGAGATTCTTCATCAAGCTCAATCTCTTCTTCTAGCTCTTCTTCCTCAAAAACTCCACGACCTTTCAAGATGTCGGCTTGTGTAACTTTACCATCTCCTGTTAGGTCTGGGAACTTTTTACCTTCAGCAAAAGCATCTACTAGGGCGTCTTCCACCTCTTCTTCTTTAACGTCTTCGGCGTCCGTATCATCTTCCATCTCTTCATTTAGGAGATTTTCAAGATCAGAGGTGTTTGCTTCAAACATAACTTCATCTTCTTCATCTTCTACATCAGAAGCAGCTTTCATAAGAGCATCCAAGTCTAGTTCAACGACTTCCTTGTCTTCAGGACAAGGACAAGCATCTTGACCATCTAGAGCTTTCATGGGGATTTGATCTGTAAATTCATCAGGTTCGGGTGCTGCTGGATCTATCATGCTTGCGCCTTCAAAATCTTTTTCAGCTTCTAGACCCATTAGATCCTCTTCTTCAGTTTGCTCTAGCAATGTGTCAACCGCTTCTTTAATTTCGCCTGCATATTTTTCAAGAACTTCCTGTTCCGCGTTCTTAATTGCAGCTTCTTTAAGTGCTTGGGCATCTATAACTGCTTGTTCTAACATTGATGATGACATTCAAATCTCCTAATAGTAATAATTGTCTCAAATAAATAGTGTGTAAAATTGTTAAAATACTAAAATTGTAGTATATTAGCCAACTCCTGCTGATCCAGACCAGTTGTTTTGTATGGATCCTGTTGGTATGTTTGTTAGACCGGCAACAAGATCAAATGCTGAATCTGATGAAATTATTCTTTTGTAGTAGAGTTTGGTGACTTTTACATGAAGAGTGATTGAGTTTGTATCATTTTCTACATTTGCAGATAATAAATCAAAATAATTATTTGTATCCATTCCATTTTCTGAAAAAGATATTCTTGGGCCATCAGCAGCAAGGAGTGTTTCAATGTTTCTTATGTGAATCCAATTTGTTATTGTTGGGAATTCTATAACTTGTATTGCTGCCTTAGCGATAAGACTACGAAAATATGGTTTACTTGAAACTTGATACGATCCAACATGTCCTAAGCCGGGTTGACTCAAAGTATAAACGCTCACTATCCTATCCCCGCAGACCCAGACCAGTTGTCTCTAATTGATTCGGTAGGTACACCAGTTAATCCCGCAATTACGTCTACTTTATCCGAAGAACCCGTTAAGTAAATTTTAGTCATTTTTAATTCCATTCGTGGCGTTGTTGCGTTTCGTCTTGCTCCACTTCCGTTATAGTCATCAGAGACTCTAAAGTATTCTCCTGTTATGAAACCATTAGCGGAACCTGCGACTTTAATTATCTTTGAATTATCGGCAGACACGCCCCTATTCCTAACTATAATCCAGCGAGTCACAGAAGGGAAATTAATCTCTATTGGCCCCTCTGTGTAAACAGAGAGATCAATGTTTCCGCTTACAAATGGTTTTCCAGATACTTGATAAGCTCCAACCTGTCCTAAACCGGGTGGTTGCGGGGTATAAGGCATTATCCCACTCCCGATGAACTCGACCAGTTATTTTGTATTTCTTGCGTATCGATTCCAGTTAATCCTACAATAACATCAACTTGGGTTGATGCCCCAGTCAAAAATAGCGATGTAACTTTTAATTCCATTCTTTGAGTCATCATGTTTGCGCGATCATTTGTGTCGCTAGAGACTGTAAAAAAATTATTTGTATCAAATCCAAGTTTTGAAAAGCCGACATCTACATCATTATTGACATCATGATTTGTAACAATAACCCAGCGGGTGACAGACGGAAAAGAAATTTCTAAAGGACCAAGAGCGCCTGCGGTTGCTACATTGACATTGATGCCCCCACTCAGAAAAGGTTTTCCTGAAACCTGATATGACCCTACATTCCCAAGACCGGCCCCATAATTTTTAAAAACTGACATAATTTACCTCACCTTATAAATAGTTACTATTCTTCTAATTCTTTTCTTTTCTGTTTTTCAATCTCAGCCAATCTTCGGAAATGTTTTTCTCTTTTGATTTCTGATGGTTTTTTATAATATTGTCGTTCTCTATATTCTTCAACAATATTTGTTTTTTTTGATTTGCGAATGAACCTTTTAATTAGGTTTTCAACCGTTTCGTTTTTTCTTTTTCGTACTTCCATTACTTCAATTGCTTCCAAGCCCCGCCAGCAATATTGACGATTCCTGTAATATCTACACCGGGATCGCTTGGGTCCATGTCCCGAAGTGCCCCATGGCCTTGAGATTTATTTTTGCCGCCAGATGTCATTGGTTTTACACCTTCGAACACGCCTTTAAGACCGGTAGAGTTTTCTAATTTTTTTCTGGACTCTGCCAAATGTTCATGAAGGTTGCTGCCAGCTTGAATTTCCTGCTTTATTTTGTTAAAATTATTTGAATTTTGTTTCGGTTTTGTTTTCACTAAATTAGCAGATTGGTCGTTATTTAAGCCGCGAGCGACTTCAGTGACAATACCTGATATTGTCCCATCTTCAAAAATCACTTCCTTTATACATTCTTTGATAAGGGGTTTTAATATTTTTTTTAATTCGTTTTTATTCATTTGTTGCCTACAATGTCGTTCAATAAACGGTTTAATCGATCAGCTTTGCTCCAGAGTGTTTTATTCTTTGATTCGTTCATCGTCATATAGGCACCTTGTGTTGAAGGCTCTGAAACAATATCAAAACATATTAGCTGAAAGTCATCTTCCACCAATGTTTGCCCTTGCTGCTCCCGAACTGAACCCAGACCTCGGGAAGAAATACCAAGCATTACCCCATCATTTATAAGAGATTCTAAAATTTTCCCCGAGGGAGTTGAAAGAACCTTAATCTTACCCATAAGATCTTTCCCTTCCCACCACATGGAAGTAACCACATGGGAGGCATTTTTAAGATTCACAACAGAATCTTCAGGGTGATCAAGTTCTCCACAGGCTCTGCTTTCTTTCACAACTTTCATGTAATTCTTAACTTCTCTTTGTAAAATCTGTGCAGGATATACCCTTCCATTTCCGTTTTGCTCGTCACATCTTTGCATAACTCCGGTTAAGAACACAGTCCCTTCTTTAACTTGCCTTTTTTCATCTTCCGTTAAGAGATCGTGGCAGACGCCACCGGCACACAATTCAAAGTATTCTCTTAAGAGGTATTTACTATTCATCGCTTTCACCCTTTTTCTTGGCTTCTTTGAGTGTACTATAAAATTCTTTGGGAGACTCTCCACCACCCAAATCTTCGTGACCATCCAGCATTCGCCAAACATCGGCGACTTTTTTGTGGATAAGTTCAAAATCAGGGGATACTTCCTCTGTTTCGGCCATTTCGCCTCGGTATTCGTGTATTACATCCAATGCTTTTCCAAGAGTCATATAAACAATTGAGGCGATAGGGATCTCGTTCTCTCCCATTTTGTTGTCGGGGAAATCGCCCTCGGTCAAGTCAGAGGAATAGTTGAGTTCCTCTTGAATTATATTTACTAGTCTTGTTTTAGTGATTTTCATAACTTATTCCTTTGCGGGCGCAACCCGCACGGGCTTGCAGCCAGCTTTACATCGACGTGCTGGACGCAACATACGTTTTTTTGATGTCCAAATATTGTCAAACATGGTGACTCCTTATATTTATACCGGAATCCCCAAACACCATATTGAGAGCATAGGAGGTTCCAGAACTCAAACACCCCAGCAAAAATGCTGTAACAGGTGAATAATCAAATGTAAATAGTTCTGTATGTCCGTTAATTGCCCACAAAAAGATTCCTACCCAAAATCCTATACACATGGGGCAAGAAAAGAAGTGATATGATGGACGAATTTTATCAAAAATTTTTCCGTAAACTAAAATTTGAGTAAGCCCGTATGAAGCAAGGGCAAACAAAATTAAATTCATTAATAATATCCGTAGCCGCTCAAGTATGCCCTAATTCGATAAGGTGTGATTGAACCTTTTTTAGGTTCTTCGGGAACCTCGCCCAACTCAGTTGAATCTTCTGCTGTTGGCTCTAATAGGTGATCCTCTAGTTCATTTTCAATGAAATCTTGCATCTCTAAATGAGGTGCCTGAGCATCAATAAATTTTTTAGTTGACAGAAGAACCACTTGGCTGGCATTTACACCTTCGTCTGCTGGTTTTGGGTATGTTGCCTCTAGGCTGCCAAAAACATTGCCACTCCTAATACTACCCGGCAGTACAACACCCTCGTTTACCAGATATTTAAAGTAAGAATTTTGAATCGCATAGATTTCATCACTTAACTCTTCTTTAGGAAAAGTAATAACCTTGCTCAGTGACGTATCAAGAATTATATCGATAAGATTGTGTTCCAGTACCATGATTTTTCCGTCCAAAGTCTTTCGGACTTGCATAGAAATTTTAACTGGATCGTCCTGACGCTCCGTTTCTGCAAGAGCTTCAGTTTCTGAATCTGAATCGACTTTAATTTTGATCGCCATCTTCTTTTAACTCCTCAGCCAATGCTTGAATTTTAATTATTTCTTCTACCATTTGTTTATCGGGCTTTCTTTCTTTGCAAGAATCTAGAATATCTATAACTTTTTGTGCATTTTCAGTCATTTGAGAGTCCGACATAATCTCATCTTTACCAAAAGACATTTGCAATTCTTTTTTTAATCGTCCCACCTCTTCATTTAAATAGTTCTTTAACTCAAGACCGTTATTATGAAAAGAAGTAACAAACTTATTTAACAATTCTTTTTGTGTAGGGAGGAGTTTTTCTGAATATTCTTGATTAAATCTTTTAATGAAAGATTTATACACCAAATTATCAATCGGCACCATTCCTTCTGTAAGTTTTTGGGAAGACATTTTTTCTACAATTTCACCTTCCAAAAGAATTTTAGACTTCACTGGTATTTTGTCATTAAAAATTTGAGCAATAGAGGCCAAGTCTTTGTAACTGGGGACAAAATTATTAAAAGCTTTTTCGCTGGCTAATTTTTTAATTTTTCTTGTCAACTTGTTTTGTTCAGAAACTAACTTTTTCTTGTTAATCGCAGCATGTCGGAGTTTTACCTCGGTCAACATCTTTTCCGCAACAACTGTGTCAACACTTTTAGTATTTATGATGGCTTGGTAGAGTTTCAACTCTTGATACATCATAGAATCTCTTGAGTAAAACTCTTTAATTAAAGAAGTTAAGCTCTCTCTTAGTTCTAAATTTTTAGAAATAACTGCTTTTGTTAATTCCTGAACCAATACTTCATATAAAAAAGCACTATTTTTCTTCTTGTTGTGTTTAAATTTAGCCATTATTTGTTTCCGCTTTTACCTTTTCTTTCAAGATTTTCAATAATTTTTTGAATTTCAATGTCATTTTCTAACACCCTAAGCTCATCTTGAGCTTGTTTGTCATTATAATTAGTTTCAAGTTTTTCATAAATTCCACGAGCAAGTTGATTCAGCTCGGAGGCACCTTTAAATATATTTCTGGCTGTATTTTTTCCTGTCTCTTCTGAGTATTGGGCCTTGTATGAACGATTTCGCGCACCCATATCTCTTTTGTCAGTTTTAACCGGCTTATATTTTTTACCTTTTGCACCAGGTGTTGTATATTCTTGTTGCCTTAATCTCCACTTCATGTCGTTTCTTTTACCAGGTTCGGCAAGATCTGTGGCGGGGGCGGCTGCTTCATCCGGTGATGCGAGAAGTGTTTCTTCTCCTTCTTCGCCCGGAGCGGCAGGCTCGTCTGCGGCGGCATCTGCGCCGAGGGCATCACCCAAACCAGCGGGTCCACCCAAGCCATCAGAACCACCCATGCCGTCCATGAGCCCTGATTCCTCTGCGACAGCATCATAAGCGACATCGAGTTGTTTGTCAAAAAACAACTCGCGTTGGTTACGCACAATTTCTTCATCAGACAAATCAAAAATATGTTTAGAAACCCATCTACGACTAAAGAAGCCTTCTGTTGCTGCACCAGCAATTTCAAACTTTGTACGCCAATGCTCAAGCTCTTGAAGTTCTGCAATTTTAGAAGGCTGATTGAGGCGTATCTTAAATGAAATTAAGTCTTTGTTTTTATAACCTAATGTATAAAGGTGAATAACGGCAATCTTTTCCAGCTCCGAAACGATGCTTCTTTGCAATCGGGAAATAGTACGAGCAAAGCGAATGTCTCTTTGAGCAAGAGTTGTCTTATCTTCGCTCCCTTCGTCTCCTTGAGTGAGATAGGATGCAGGGATTTTTAAAGCAGAAAATAATTTGTCTCGCAAATATTTTACATCATCAATATCTCCGGTGTATGTTCCGCCCGGAAGAGATTCAATTTTTGTTCCACCAGCAGTTCCACGAACAGGAATAAAATAATCTTCATCAACTGACATCGGATTGTAGCGCAAATCAACACGACCTGAGTCTGCATCAATAACTTGATTTCTTTTCATTTGTGTTACGATTCTTTGCATATGTTGTTCAACTTCGCTTTCAGGAATACCACCAACATCAATATAAAAAACTCTTCTTTCTGGTGAACGAACAACACGATACGCCATCATTGCATCCTCAATCAACATCAACTGTCTCCAGATTCTGCGAGAAGACTCTAAAACAGATGTTCCGTATGGTGCATATTTGTCATTTCCTAAAATTCTAAAATGTGCGACTTGCCAGTTTTCAAAAGTAAGTCCACCTGAATTCCATTGAAATTGAACATAATTCGGATTTGTTTTATCTTCACCCTCCATTCTTTGGACTTCCGCAGGCGGCAAACCAATTACAGACTTAACTCCTAGGTTTTCATCAATATCTAAATATAGAAAGTAATCCCCATACTTACACATGCTTCGACACCAACCATAAAGGTTAAAATCTACATTTAAAACACTATAAAATAAATCATTAAGAACGCTTTTAATTTCTTCGTTTGGACAATTGATGGTTAGGATTTTTTGAAGAGGAGAACTTGTAGTCATCTCATCTGCATAAATATCTAAACCTGATGCTAATTCAGGCATAAACTCCATTTGATCAAAATCTATATACCTTTCTGCGCGGGCCATGTTGGTGGCTGATTCGGCATAGATGCCGTCGAATGGGCTGTATGCAGTTTTTTTAAAATGAAGACCACCAGCAGATTGAAACTTGTATTTATCAAGCTGCCATCTTTTTAGTTGTCGTGGGTTTTGTCGCTGATATTGGGTCAAAGGACCGGACAAAAGCCTAGTCAGGGCTTTGAAAAGAAAATTATCAGGATTCCTTGTGTTTGAAGTATTTTTATTATTGTTATTGTTGTAAGCCATTTTTACCCTTTAATCAGCCAACCAAAATCTTTATAATTTTTGTCTGCTGTCTTTATTTTATCAAAAGATTGTTGCTTTTTGTAGCCAAACATACCAGGAATTGTTGTATTTAATTTTGTATTTGAAGAAACCATTGAGTTTAAAAATGCTCTTTTATATTTTAAATCTTTGGTGTTCTCTTCTAATACCGTGTCCCTAACCCAACATGCAATCGCTAATGACATTACTAGGTCATCGTTGTATCCTCT
>CENL01004673.1_pt1 | contig 16663 bp, 20 predicted proteins | sample 530221 | NCBI WGS metagenome assembly CENL01 (sample SAMEA2619791, study PRJEB7988) | marine metagenome | isolation source: saline water (ENVO:00002010), including
TCCCACCATTCAAGCTTCCCGGGTTCAATGAAGGTTAACTGACGCATAACGCCTCCGCTTTCTGATTTCGTTTTCAGAAAATTCTCACGGGGCCACACAACCGACAAACGATCAAAATGCGCGGAGGGTGAAACAGGTTCACCCATACGCGTCACGTCAGAACAACTGCGCGGCAATCCATGCAATTCCAACAACACCACCCAGATACGCCACCGTTCGCAGAACCGGGACACCGCCAATGTAAAAGACGGCATGGGCAATCCGGCAGGCGAAAAAGAAAATGGAGCCGAAAGCCGTCTGCTCATTGGATGCACCGACCACATGGGCGGTTAGAACCACAACGGCAAACAAAACCAAGTTGTCCATCAGATTGGCATAGGCCCTGACGACCCGTCCGCCCCATCCCGTCAGGGGTGGCACCGCATCCCTTGCACCCAACATTGCCTTAAAACCCCATTGCTGACGCATCGCCCTGAAGAGCGGCACGCTGGAGATGAAAATTGCCAGTCCACAGGTCGCAAGCAGAATCCAAAGATCAATGGTCATGGGAAGTCCTCTTTGTTTGTGTGAGTTCGAGGACCCTAGACACGCAAGAACGATGGAAATATCGTCCGATTAGACATTTATAATCCAAAATCGGACATGTCATGACGATATCCATAGGTCTCATCGCTTTTGACGGGTGCATTGGCTCAAGCGTACATGCCCTCGCGGACCTATTCAGTACGGCGAACGCCATTAATCGGCAGATAGGAGAACAGGGCGACCTATTCACCACAAAAGTGCTGACGCCCACCGGCTCTTCAGTGACAGCATCCAATGGTCATGAAATCCCGTCCGATGGCGTACTGCGCGCTGACGTTCCAGCCGACGTCCTCATGCTTCCAGGCATTGGAATGGAGGCAGTTGGTGAGATTGAAGAAACACTCGCACGGATGCGTCCTTTGATCGACACCCTCGCCAAACAAGCAACACACAGAAAGATCACAACCGCCTCATGTACAGGTACATTTTTGCTGGCGGAGGCAGGCGTGCTGGCCGGACGGCAAGCAACGACGACATGGTGGCTGGCCTCAGAGTTCGCCAAGCGCTATCCGTCGATAGATTTAAGATCAAGTGAGATACTTGTCGATGCGGGCTCCGTCATCACCTCAGCCGCCGGCACATCCTATCTTGATCTTGCACTTCATGTGATCTCAAGACTTGTAGATCCACAGATCGCCCACCTCTGTGCCAAATTCATGGTGGTTGACGGAGGACGTACGTCTCAGCGCCCCTACACCATCCCCTGGCACTTTATGAAGAGGGACCCTTTGATCGAAAAGGCGGCTACCTGGGTGAGACAAGAGATTACACGAGACGTTAGCGTCGCCACGCTGGCAGCCCATCTCAACATGTCGCCAAGGACCCTACATCGTCGATTGTCACAGAATCACCAGCAAACACCGCAGGAATTCATTCAGGAAATTCGTATGCTGGAGGCTATGCGGCTCCTGGAAACGACGAAACAAACCGTTGCGCAAGTCGGCGTCCGAATTGGGTATTCGGATGAAAACACCTTTCGCCGAGCTTTTTCTGCTCACATTGGAACAACGCCCACACAACACCGGATGCGTTTTCGAGAAGGCTAAATGGCTGCCGCCAAAGACTTGCACTTTTTCGGGAACCCAATTTTCGCAGGGACATTTGCATAGATAGGTGAATGTGATTCAGCCATGTGCTTCTTACTTTGACACAGGTAGAAAAGGAGCCTTGCCATGCCGCACCGATCCGAGCTGCCGCCGCTTACAAGCCTGCATGCGTTTCATCATGCCGCACGAACATTGAGCTTTAAGCACGCCGCAGAAGCCCTAAACCTCACGCCTTCGGCGGTGAGCCACCGGATAAAGGCGCTCGAACATGCGCTGGGAACGCCACTCTTTCGACGCCAGACACGAGCGCTGGCGCTTACCGAGGCAGGCCGCGCATACAAGACAACGGTCGACGGCATTTTTGCAGATCTCGCGGCGGCAACCGCGGCGCTAAAAACCAAACCAGAGGTGACTGTTTTACGTCTGTCGGTACTGCCGCTCTTTGCCAGCGCTATTCTCATTCCGCGCCTGCCCAAGTTCCGGAAGAAATACCCTCACATCGATGTCAGCATCTCAACAGAAAGCAGCGTCGCCGATTTCCGGACGGACGACGTCGACATGGGCATTCGCAACATGAGGGTGGCACCCACGGGACCGGGTTCGGTCAAGCTTCTGGATACCAAACCCGTGCTCTTGTGCTCACAAGAAGTCGCAGACGACCTCAAATCCATCGCTGACCTCCATAGGCATACACTTATCCACTGTACGCCCCGTCCAAACGGGTGGCAGGACTGGCTGTCGCTTCAAGGATTTGCAGACCTCCGCCCGGCAAATGATCTTTGGGTCGACACCATTCCAGGTGGCCTGGAAGCCGCTCTCCTGGGTCAGGGGGTCGCTCTTTCTCTGTCTCCGCTGGCAGAGCGTACGCTTGCAGGGTCCCAACTCGTTGAGCCGTTCCCAACTGACGGGCGCGGCGGCACGGCCTATCATCTTGCCTACCGTCCTGAAGATGCAGCCTTGGAGAAAGTCCGCGTCTTCAAAGACTGGATCCTTGCCGAAATGAATGACTTCGAGACCAGCAATGAAAAACGCAGCCTTCTCTCCGCTGCTGAGTGATCACGCTTTCACAGGCACCAGGCCAGTGGCTCCTAGCGCGCAAGAACGGGGTAACCGCGCGTGTAAAGGTAATCTGTTTCCTGCGCGGGCTGATGACACCCAAGACAATCACTTTGATAGTCCGTTGTGATCGTGCGTTGCTTCTCTGCGCCCTCGTAGAACGCCCAGCCCCAACCATCACCCCATAAGGGAGACCCATCGGCCTTTCTGTTTTGGCTGTCCTTTACCATCACAAAACGACCGGCAAGATGGGTTGCATAGCTTGCAGTGCCCGTTGTCAGATGCTCAGTCTCAGTTTCGAAAACATCTTTGACAATCTTCGCACCATCAGGAAACGCGCCCGATGCGAGATAGGTCCGAACCGCCTCACGCTCTGCATAGACAGCGTGCATTTCCTTGGCACCCTCTTCGGGGTCATCTGCGAGCACAGAGAAGGACCCAAGGAACACCCAGGTTTCGCGATAATCTTCTGCCGGAACCGAGAGATCAGGATCGACAATGCGTCCCTCGCCTTCCCCTAGATGCATGGCTGCAGACGGTGGATTGTCCATCGCCCAGACGTTTGATCCCAAAACAATCAATCCGAGTGCCACAAGAGCGCCGACTCTGCTGACTGGTTTCTTCATCACGATCTCCTTTGCCTATTTACCCGCAAGGAAACAGATCTGTTTCCCTATGGGTTGGCAAATACCCGGAGGCGTTCTGATTGAGAACTGACATTTTCGTGAAGTAAATGTCGGACAAGCGAGGCCAGGGACTTAAGTCACCTCATCTGCTGCAACGCGAGCAGCACGGGCACCCTCCGCGATCGCGCCATCAAGGGTGGCTGGCTTTGAGATGCTGGTTGCCTCTCCGGCAAAGAACAGGCGATCGGCAACCGGTCTTTTAAGCCGCTCTCTCGCCCGAGCGCGGCCCGGACGCGCCGCTGTATAGGCGCCACCAGCAAGCGGGTTCGCTTCCCAGGGAAAGGCCTTAGCCTTTGTCAGACTCGTCAACCCTTCAGCACCCAACATGTCCCGAAGCGCAGCGCGCGCAAACTCCACCATTGCGCCTTCGCCCTGTCGGGTGAGCTTTGCCCCAAAGTCACCTGCAACATCAAAGTAGGTGAGGCCGGAGCCACCCGCATTCACCAACAGGCCTGCGGTACCACCATTCCCGGCATAACAAAGCATTGTGTCTTCTTCGACTTCAAACAGGTTGCCGGTCATTTGCAGGACAATGTGATTGTAGGACCCGAGAGGCAAATCACTGATCGCCCGAGCAGTTTCCTGCGGCAGATCAGGCCCAAACTTAATCGCCCCTTTTGCGAGCACAGACGTCGGCACCGTGACGATGACAGCATCCGCTTCGATAGTCCCCGAAGACGTCTGAACCTTCACACCTCGGCTTGACCAGTCAACACGGGTCGCCGCTGTATTGAATTGAACGGGCACCTCTGCACCCCACGCCGCCGCAAGAGAGCCAAGCGCCCCGTCGTGGAACATATCCGTGCCTTCTTCCTGGCGATCCCAATCAATCGTCGACAGGGACCCAACAGAGGCGGCGTGTTCATAGGCGCCCACAAGAAACGCCGCCAGCGGACTTGTATCACTATCCATGACAGAACGGAGCGAGACGTCGCGATCTCGGTCTACCGCTCGGTTAATCGCGGATTCTGCATCATCTACTTCGTCCCAGATTTCTTCTTCAGCATCACCTTCCAGCCACTTGCCGCCGGCAAACAACCCTTCGACCTCACCGGCTTCATAAACATCAATGCCAGATCGTCTGGCAAACGGGACCAGTGGATTTGTCTCCCCATTGTGCAGCCAATGAGCCCCAACATCGCACGGCGTGCCAAAGGTCGTACTTTCCGTATAGATACGTCCGCCGATTCTCTCACTTGCTTCGATCACAACATGGTCCACGCCTTCTGCGCTCAATGTCTTGGAAGCAGATAGACCTGCAACACCCGCCCCGATGACCACAACTTTGGGATTCCCAGCAGCGCGTGCCAGCCGAATGGGCCCAAGTGCCGCAAGGCCACCCAGACCCGCAACAAATGATCGGCGCTGCACTCGGAAGCGACGGCGCGAGGTGAGTTGTGTCATGAAACCTCCAAAATGCATTAGGACCACCAGGGTTCCGCCAAAGTCTGACAGATATGCGGCGGATTGACACGCCTGACATTCGCAGCCACTTGCTTTTTTCCCCCCGAGTCGTATTTCACTCCCTAAAGCGCTAAACTTCGCGCCCAATAACCCGTTTCTACCTTTCCGACATTTGGTGACTTGAATGAGCCTTGCAGATGCAACCCGCGCGACCCTCCTCCTCGACAATCTGACCGGCCTGACCGCGGAAGGTGTAGGCGCTGCCGATGCTCTGCTTGCCCGCGCCGCGGCTGCTGTGCGGACAAAGGTCAGCGAAGATGGCAAGGTAAAACCGGCACTTCTCGAACAGGGTCAGTTTGCAGGCCACGGTCTTGCCTGGCTCGCAACTTATGTGGAAGCCCTTCGCCAGCTGCACGCTTATGCAGAACGTATGACCCAGGAAGGCCGGTTTGGCGAACTAGAGACCCTACTCGTCCAGGCAGCCTTCGGCGAATATCTATGGCAGATGTATGGCGGCATCCCCATGAGTCAGGGCGAAATTCTTCGTCCACAAGACTTGGGACTCAGCCAAGACGACCAACGCATGCTGATGGTCCCCGCGGTGCAAACATTATGTGAGTTAGGAAACACCGCAGCAGTCCGCGCACGCATTGCAGAACTCATCACAGAAAGCACTGGCGCGGCCACCTATGGCGACAGCGGTTTGGACGAAACACTCACGGCCGTCCGCGATCAGATGCGCCGTTTCGCCGAGGAACAAGTCACCCCACATGCGCATGAGTGGCACTTGAAGAATGAGTACATCCCTCTGGACGTCCTTTCGCAGATGGCCGAACTCGGCGTCTTTGGCCTCACCATTCCCGAAGAGTTTGGCGGACTGGGTCTCGGCAAGGAGAGCATGTGTGTTGTTTCCGAAGAGCTCTCCCGGGGCTATATCGGCGTGGGGTCGCTTGGCACACGGTCTGAAATCGCCGCAGAACTTATTCTTGGCGGTGGTACAGAGGAGCAAAAAAACAATTGGCTCCCCAAAATTGCCAGCGGCGAAATTTTGCCCACGGCGGTCTTTACCGAACCCAATACCGGATCGGATCTTGCGAGCCTGCGCACCCGCGGTCGATTAGACGGCGACGTCTACAAAATCACCGGCAACAAAACATGGATCACCCACGCCGCCCGCGCTGATGTGATGACACTGCTGTGCCGCACCAATGACGAGCCGGGCTACAAGGGCCTCTCCATGCTGCTCGCCGAAAAGCCACGTGGCGATGATGCCGAGCCGTTCCCGGCAGAAGGGATGAGCGGCGGCGAGATCGAAGTGCTCGGCTATCGCGGCATGAAAGAATATGAGATTGGCTTCGACAATTTTGAGGTAAAGTCAGAAAACCTGCTTGGCGGCGCTGAAGGCCAGGGGTTCAAACAGCTCATGCAAACGTTTGAGTCTGCGCGCATTCAGACAGCAGCCCGCGCTGTGGGGGTTGCTCAATGCGCAATGGATCTGGGATTGCGCTATGCGCAGGAACGCATTCAGTTCGGCAAACCGATCATGAGCTTCCCGCGCGTGTCCGGAAAAATCGCCTCCATGGCAATCGAACTGATGGTCGCCCGGCAGCTCACCTATTTTGCCGCCGGCGAAAAAGACGAAGGCCGTCGCTGCGACCTGGAAGCCGGCATGGCAAAACTTCTCGCAGCGCGCGTTGCCTGGGCAGCAGCAGACAACGCATTGCAGATCCACGGCGGCAATGGATTTGCCCTGGAATATCCTGTGAGCCGTGTCATGAACGATGCCCGCATCCTGAATATTTTCGAAGGTGCCGCAGAAATTCAGGCTCAGGTTATCGCCCGCAGAGTGCTGGACACAGCCAACTAACACCAGCTCAACTGACTTTTGAGAAACCGGCTGCAATCGTGGCCGGTTTTTCCTTGGACGAACGTCACACATCCCCCATTCTGCCTTCCAGACAAAGGGGTGAGGTTCATGAAGAAGATCGTCGTCGGGATCATTGCGGCTTTAGTGGTCATCTGGGGGGTGCTGTTTCTTGGTTTCCTCCCCTCACAGTTGGTGCAAGCACAAAGCGATCCATTCACAGCTGATCCCGCAAGCGTCGGCCTTGAATTCGATGAAGTCTCTATCCCCGTGCCCGCCGAGAATCTTTCACTGAGCGCCTGGTGGATGCCAGCAGAAAACGCACGCTCAGTCGTGCTCTATGTCCACGGCGGAAATGGAAACAAACAGGAATTTCATACCGGCGGTCTCGAACTCTACGCAGAACTTGTAAAGCGCGGGCACCATGTGCTGGCCATAGATCTGCGCAATCACGGGAGCTCGGACAAGACCGAAACGGGCCGCCTAGCGTTTGGCGCAGAAGAATATCGCGATGTCATTGCGGCACTCAACATGATCGAAGAGCTTGCGCCCGGACTCCCCATCTATGGATCCGGGGTCTCCATGGGCGGCGCAACTCTCATCGAAGCAGCCTCGCGCGACACGCGCATGCAAGCCCTTATTCTTATTGACCCTGCACTGGATACAGAAAGCACAGCGCTCGGGGCCATCCACGCAATTCTCGGACTTCCCAAACCGTTCCTGCAGCCAACACTATGGAGCGCCACAACATTCTTCGGGTTAGGCGGAGGTGGACCACGCCCACTTGAAACAGGCAAAACACTGACCTTGCCTATCCTCATTATTCAGGACCCTGGAGATCCGGTAACGCAGATGCCCTACTCACAGGAGCTTGCCGCGGGCAATGCAAACATCACCTTTCATGTCTTGCCCGACCCCGCCTCAGATCACCCCGCCCTGGCTGATACTGGTGGTTGGGGAAGTCACGGCAAAGCGGTTCTGCTGGAAAAAGAAGAAGTGATGGCCCAGATTGATAGTTTCCTCGCGTCTCTCTGACGCATGCACGCGGGGTGGCTATGAGCAAAAAGAAGGGCTAGATAAACCGCATGATCGAAACATTCTTCAATTTCCTTATCCCGATCTCGCTGGTCGCCGTCGTGTTGGTTCTCTTAGCCGGTCTCTGGAATATGATGCGCGGTGGCTCTGCTGGACGCTCGCAAACGCTCATGCGCTGGCGCGTCGGCCTTCAGTTCGTGGCCATCATCATTGTGATGACCGCCTTCTACATAACGTCGAACTAGACCATGAGCCGCTTTTTCGGAGACATTCGTCAAAACGGCTACGTTGTTCCCGACATTGAAGCTGCCATGGACTATTGGGCAAAAGTGATGGGTGTCGGCCCGTGGCTTTATCTCGAACGTGCGCCCATCAAAGATTTTTGCTACCTCGGCGCACCATCAGAGATTGACGTTTCTATAGCGTTGGCCAATGCAGGTCCCCTGCAAATAGAACTCATCCAACAACGAAACGATGCGCCGTCCATGTATCGCGATTTTGTGAAGGCGGGCCACACCGGTTTGCAACACGTCGCCTATTGGACGGAAGACTTCGACGGGGATCTGGCCGCCTCAGAATCGCGCGGCCTCAAAGTGGGCCAGTCAGGTTATTCAGGAAGTCCGGATGGCAGGTTTGTTTACTTCACTGCAGAGGATCATCCAGGCACTGTGATCGAATTGTCGGAAATCAGTGGTGCAAAAGGGCAACTTTTCCGCAAAATTCGGGAGCGATGTGCGGCATGGGACGGGAAAGAAGTGATCAAGCACCTATAGTTTACGCATTGAAATTTTTTCGCCAATATTGTCCTTTGAGCTTGAGAAAACTTGAGAGCAATGGCGTCCAGCCAAACTTGCGCACATTCACGGGGGTTCCAGTGAAAAAAATAACAACAACACTTTTTAGCGGCCTTATGTCAGCGGCCCTCGCCATTGGCGTAACATCAGGGGCACAAGCCGCGGACAATGAAGTCCGGATTGGTGTCCTGAACCACGAAATGTCGCTACTCCGCGACTCGACCGAGGAAGACGGTGTCGACATCAATGTCGAAGTGCTCTTCGACAGCCCTGAATGGCTGGCATGGGCATGGTCACCCCGTCCACATATTGGCGCGACATTCGCGACCCATGATGACGCAACCAGCTTCATCTATTCTGGCCTTACCTGGGACTACAATTTCTGGGGCCCGATGTTTGTTGAAGGTTCCTTCGGCTTCGCCCTCCACGATGGTGAGACAGGTAAATCTACCGTCGGTAACGAACTTGGCTGTACCTGGAACTTCCATGAATCTGCCTCACTTGGTTATGAAGTAACGGACGCGCACCGGGTCATGCTCACCTTCGAACACATTTCAAACGCAAGCCTCTGTTCAGAAAACGAAGGCATTAGCAATGTCGGCGTTCGCTATGGCTACCAGTTCTAGCCTGACTAACACCAGTCTGGCCAACATCGGACTCTAAGGAACGGGACTTCGGTCCCGTTTTCTTTTGGCACTTCACATGATGACCATCATACGATTCTTGACTCTTTTCCGAAGTACAGGCAGCGTGCCTCTATGAGCAAAAGATCAGAAGAAAAACAGGAAACAAGGCAACGCATCCTGTCGGCGGCATCGAGACTGGTGCGGAAGGAAGGCATTGCGGGCCTGAAAGTCACAGACGTCATGGCAGCAGCTGGCCTTACCCATGGTGCCTTCTATGCCCATTTTGCAGACAAAAACGAGCTGATTGAAGCAGCCTTTCATGAAGCCTTTGATCACAGAGAGAACTGGATTGGCTCCGCACGCAAGCGCCCATCCGAGGAACGCCTCTCTCATCTGCTGAACACCTATCTGACGTCCAAACACCGCGATACACCAGAGCAGGGGTGTGCGTTTGCGGCCTTGGCGCGGGAGTTCGCACAAGCAGGCAACGACTTTCCCAAAACCTTTGAAGGGGAACTCCGGGTCTCTGTCGACCGGTTGATCGAATTGCTGGAGGGCAAAACAGACGGCAACGCCAGACAAACAGCCATGGGCATGCTCTCACTTTGCGTCGGAGGCATGGTACTCGCCCGTGCAGTCGATGATCCAAAGCTCTCAAACGAATTGCTTAAAGCCGCCGCCGCCTTTGGCGATGCGCGCCCCTAAATCTCCCACAAAACGGAAAGCCTCATGACCCAGGAAATTTCTACCGCAGAACATCCCAAAAAATCTGTGACCGTTAAAGGCAAAAAAATGACCTATGTGGAGATGGGTGAAGGCGACCCCATCGTCTTCCTCCACGGCAATCCCACATCTTCCTATCTCTGGCGGAACATCATGCCCCATCTCAAGGGCCAGGGCAGATGCATTGCGCCTGACCTCATCGGTATGGGCGACAGTGAGAAACTGGATAACCCAAGCGCCGACAGCTATCGCTTTGTGGAACACAGAGAATATCTGGACGGCATCCTTGAGGCCCTTGGTGTCACAGAGAATGTCACCCTCATCATTCACGATTGGGGCTCAGCGCTCGGCTTTGACTGGGCCAACCGGCATCAGTCGGCTGTCAAAGGCATCGCTTACATGGAAGGCATAGTCCGTCCGATCGAATGGTCTGAGTGGAGCAAGGAGGCGACAGCCGTCTTCCAGGGGTTTCGCTCCCCAGCGGGCGAAGAAATGGTGCTTGAAAAGAACATCTTTGTGGACACTGTCTTGCCGGGATCAGTTCTGCGCGGCCTGACCGAGCCCGAAATGGACGTCTATCGCCGCCCCTTCACCAACGCTGGCGAAGACCGCAGACCGACCCTTACATGGCCACGACAAATCCCTCTGGGTGGCGAGCCCGAAGATGTCGTCACGATCGTGCAGGATTATGCAGACTGGATGGCGGAGAATGAGCTGCCAAAGCTCTTCGTCAATGCCGAGCCCGGCGCGATCCTGATCGGAGCGCAGCGCGAATTTTGCCGTAGCTGGAAGAACCAGCAGGAAGTGACCGTTAAGGGGTCTCACTTCATTCAGGAAGACAGCCCCCGTGAAATAGGGGCCGCGATTGCCGACTGGCGAAAAAGCCTCTAGAAACGTCACAAAGCAGAAAATATTTATTGTATAACAATAATTATTGGGTCATGGTTCCACTTCTTTCCCAGGCGGACAGGAGTAGGACCGTGGCCCCGACTGAACGAACAGAGCGCATCAAACGGATCAGCAACCGGTTTCAATGGCTGATTGCCGCGCTGCGTATCGCACTCCCTTTGTTGATGGTTTTCCTTTGGATGACATTGAGTTTAGACGAACTGGAAGTGGTTGGTCCTCTCTCTGCCTACGGGCCTTTGACGATGACTGAAAGGCTGGGCGCCATCGCGATAACGCTGCTGCCCCTCTTCATCTTCCTCCATGCGCTGGGCAAACTGCAGCTCCTGTTCAGGCTCTACGCGGCAGGCAAATTCTTCGAACGCGAAAACGTGGCCTGCCTCTCCAAGATGGGAAGGGCCCTTCTGCTCTCCGCGCCGGCAAGCGTTCTCTATAAGGCGGCGCTATCTGTGTGGCTCTCTTTCGACCAACCGGCAGGAGAGCGGTCACTCTCCATCAGCATCTCCAGCAACGACATCGCCATGCTCACCTTCGGCGGGGCAATCATTATTGTCTCCTGGGTCATGGCGGAAGCCGTCGAGATATCAAAAGAAAACGCGCAGATAGTTTAGGCAGCACTCATGCCCATTACGGTCACCCTCGATATCATGCTCGCCAAACGAAAAATGCGGTCGAAAGACCTCGCCGCCCGCATCGGCATCACCGAGGCCAACCTCTCCCTATTGAAATCGGGAAAAGTCAAGGGGGTGCGGTTTGAAACGCTCAGCGCCATCTGCGAGGCACTTCAGTGCCAACCTTCAGACCTGTTGAGCTTTACGCCAGAAGCTGGAGGAAAAGAAAAGTAATGCGCCACCTCATTCTACAAATCGTCCTATTCAGCCTACTGACTGGCTGCACCCAGGCAGCACGTGAAAAGGCATTCAAAGGGTGGTGCAGATCCTCATCAAATTGCACGGTTTATGATGAAGAAGGCCGGGAAACGAGTAACAGAGAACTCTGCCGCGGCAACCGCAATTGCGCCGCGCTCTAATTCCACACCCGAACCTGAGACACGGAGCCTGTGTAAATGGAGAATGACTATGTTATGGAATGTCTATGAAACACCCAAAACGCACAGTCCGGCTCCTGCTTAGTCTTGCACGTCATTCTTTTCTGAGCCGCGGTGGATTCCGCAGGAAAATTCTTGGCTACATCGAAAAAAACACACGGGCTCCCTTCCAACTAGACATCCAGGGTGCCCCGTTCCTAATCCACTTTGACAACGAGACGGAACGAAAGTCGATCTTCAACAACTACAACCTTCGTGAAGTCGAGTTTTTGAAACAAGCATGCACGAAGCCAGGCAGCATATTCGTCGACATTGGAGCTAATAGCGGATACTTCACACAAATCCTTTCTCTCTCCATGCCCGCAGATGGAAGAGTGTTGGCGATTGAGCCCAACCCTCAAATGACCGAACGGCTAAAGACAAATCTGGCTCTGGTGCCAGACTCTGTACGAGAGGCCTCAGCCTCAATCTCAATTGTTGAATCAGCAGTTGGAGCGACGGTGGGCTCAGCGCAGCTGATGCTCCCGATCGGTCCAAACAGTTTCGGCGGCGCCTATATTGGCAGCGGAACCGAAGGCGTAACCGTCAAGATCTCCACCCTGCACGAGATCCTGTCGACCGCAGGCGCTACCAAAGTCTCTGCACTCAAAATTGATATTGAAGGACATGAAGACAGAGCCCTAAAACCATTCCTGGAAACAGCACCGCACGAACTCCTGCCAAAAGCAATCGTTATTGAACACACGTCACTCGATGAGTGGGAAGGGGACATCCTCCTTCTTTTAGAGAAGGCGGGGTATCAGGAGACCGGTCGAACAAGAAGCAATGCCCTTCTTTCTCTTTCAGACAGCTGATAGGCCCACAATCCCCTTGATTCAGAGAAGGCATGTGATCATCCTGTTTATTGCATCGGAAATGGGAGGGTCAGATGTCAGACGAAACAACTGCCGCGAAAACCAAGTATGACGGTGTCGCAAAAACACTTCATTGGATTGTCGCGCTGCTCATGATCGTCATGTTGTCCGCCGGTTGGACGTTAGGCGATCTCCCTCAGGACGAAAAAGTGCAGACCCTGGTCATCCATTCAAGCCTGGGGCTCTCTGTCTTCATTCTGATGTTTATTCGGCTCTACTGGCGCCGAACCAACCCACCGCCCGCACTGCCCGACCATATGCCGGGATGGCAGGTAACCGCATCGAAACTCAGCCATCGCGCGCTTTATTTTTTCGTGATTTTGCAACCGCTGCTCGGGCTGGGCCAATCCATGTATGCCGATTTCGACGTGCGCCCCTATGGTGCCTTCAGCGTCAATGTGGGCGCTGATGAGAGCCTCCACGAAATCTTCCATGAATTGCACGAGATCAACGCCATGATCCTCATCGCTTTGGTTCTGTTGCATCTGGGCGCCGCGCTCTATCACCACTTTGTCCAGAAAGACACGGTGCTCAAACGCATGCTGCCCTATGGCAAGGTCTGACTGATTGGGTTAGAACAGCCTTATGGTTGTTTTGAACAAAATCTATACCCGCACTGGCGACAAGGGCACCACAGCCCTTGGCACCGGGGACCGCGTCGCAAAGCATGATGTACGTGTCGAAACCTACGGCACCACCGATGAAGTAAATTCGGTGCTCGGGCTGGCCCGTCTTCACACGAGCGATCTACCTGAGATAGACACTGCGCTCAGCCGCATTCAAAATGATCTCTTCGACCTTGGCGCTGACCTTTGTTTCCCAGAGAGCGACGAGCCTCTCGACTATGAGCCGCTTCGCGTGACCGACGCCCAGGTCGAGTGGCTGGAAGCTGAGATTGATCACTTGAACGGCGACCTGAAACCTCTGAATTCATTCATTCTGCCCGGCGGCACACCTCTCGCCGCACACCTGCATCACGCAAGAACTGTGTCGCGACGGGCCGAGAGGCTTTGCGTCGCGCTTGGCGAGGCGGAGCCCGGCAAGGTCAGCAACGCTGTGCTGAAATATCTCAATCGGCTGTCAGATTATCTCTTCGTTGCTGCCCGCTGGTGCAACGATAAAGGGCGCGCAGATGTCCTTTGGACTCCCGGCGCCAACCGCTGATCACATTGGGTGGAGATTATTCAGCGTCCCTGCGATCATCGGACCAGGCATCTTCAATCTTCTGCCAAACTTCGCTGAGGTAACTCGCACGCGTCTTTTTCGCATGCGTAAGATAGATCGCAAACCCTTCTGTCTCACCATCTGAGCGCTGAACTGGCTGAACCTGAAGATGCCCCCAAAAGGACACACCGGCCTTCGTATAGGCGAGCATATCAAGCTCAATGGCTTCTTCACTATTAAGGGCCGCCTGGAAATCCGACAGCGCAACAGGGTCCGTATCTGGACCGGAAAGCCAATCAACCGGATGGCCAACAAGATCTGGCCCCTCATATCCGGTCATCTCGCAAAACTGATTGGTCGCATAAGCAATCTGATGAGGTTCTCCCCCGCCACCAACAATGAGTAAGGCAGCAAGACGATAATCAACTGGCTGCAGTCGCTGAAGCTCTTCCTCAAGACGAGGCGACAGGGCCCCTTCCAGATTATGCGCCAAAGCACCCATAGCATCCTCCCAGAAGCTGGCGCGACGACAGATCAGGTCTGTCCTGCGAGTCGCGTCAAAAGGTGCATAAAACTACCACCACCAAGTAATAATCAGAAGTTCTTTGTCTTTTGCTGAAATAACCAGTCTTACAAAGTAAAAAACAATAATAGTTTCATGTAGTTGCCAGATGCGGCGTTTGGCGACGCGACGGCCAATTGACAGCCCCGAGGCCTCGGACTAGGTTGCCGCACCGCAAAGACGGCGACCTCAAAAATCGCCAGAAACAGCAGGTTTCCTCCGCCGGAGAGACATAAATGCAGTGCAGAGCACTGGGTCATGCCGGTTGAGTGAGACAGTCAATTTTTTAGGCCCACGCTCAAACCTTGAGACCGACGGTAAGTCTTGAGGCAAACGCCAGGCAACGCGCAGGAGTTCACCTCAATGAAAGTGCTCGTTCCCGTCAAGCGAGTGGTCGACTACAACGTCAAAGTCCGGGTTAAATCGGATCAGACGGGTGTCGAGCTCGCTAACGTGAAAATGTCCATGAACCCGTTCGATGAAATTTCCATCGAAGAAGCGGTTCGCCTCAAAGAAGCCGGGACAGCGACGGAAGTCGTTGTGGTCTCCATCGGCCCACAGCAGGCCCAGGAAACCATCCGTACAGCACTCGCCATGGGCGCAGACCGCGGAATTCTCGTCAAAACAGATGATGAAGTTGAGCCTCTTGGCGTTGCCAAGATCCTCAAGTCAATCGTCGACGAAGAACAACCTGGCCTTGTTATCGTTGGCAAGCAGGCCATCGACGACGACAGCAACCAGACGGGTCAGATGCTCGCCGCCCTCCTGGGTTGGCCTCAGGGCACGTTCGCATCCAAAATCGAACTCGACGGTGACAAAATCAATGTCACCCGCGAAATCGATGGCGGCCTGCAGACTGTTCGCCTGAATGCACCAGCCATCGTGACCTGTGATCTCCGCCTCAATGAGCCACGCTACGCGTCACTGCCAAACATCATGAAAGCAAAGAAGAAGCCGATTGATGAGAAGGCCATCGCCGACATGGGCGTTGACGTAAGCCCGCGCCTCGAAGTTCTGAAAGTAACAGAACCAGCAGAACGCCAGGCAGGCATCAAAGTGGAATCGGCCGCTGAACTGGTCGCCAAGCTCAAAGAAGCAGGAGTGATCGGATGACCAATCTTGTAATCGCGGAACACACAAACGACGCTCTGTCAGACGCTACGGCAAAGACAGTAACTGCAGCTGTCGCCCTTGGCGGTGATGTGCATGTGCTGGTTGCAGGCGCAGGCTGTGGCGCTGCTGCAGACGCAGCTGCAAAAATCGACGGCGTTGCCAAAGTCATCAAAGCCGACGACGCGCAGTATGACCACGGACTGGCAGAACCAATTGCTGCTCTCGTGGTCAGCCTTGCTGGCGGCTATGACGCGATCCTGGCACCTGCCACGACCCGCGGCAAAAACGTTGCTCCACGCATCGCAGCTCTCCTGGACGTTATGCAATTGTCAGAAATCACTGCGGTGATTGATGCCAACACGTTTGAGCGTCCAATCTATGCAGGCAACGCAATCCAGACAGTGAAGTCTTCCGACGCGAAGAAAGTATTCACGGTCCGGACAACTGCCTTCGCCGCAGCTGGTGATGGCGGATCGGCTTCTATCGAAGACGCATCCTCCGACAATCCTGGTCTGTCTGAATATGTGAGCGAAGAGCTCACCGTGTCTGACCGCCCAGAGCTGACAGCAGCGAAGATCATCATCTCCGGCGGCCGTGGCATGCAGTCAGGCGACAACTTCCCAATGCTTGAGAAGATCGCCGACAAGCTGGGCGCAGGCGTTGGCGCCTCACGCGCAGCTGTAGACGCGGGCTTTGTGCCAAATGACTATCAGGTTGGTCAGACCGGTAAGGTTGTCGCCCCAGAGCTTTACATCGCCGTTGGCATTTCCGGCGCGATCCAGCATCTGGCAGGCATGAAAGACAGCAAGGTGATTGTGGCCATCAACAAAGATGAAGAAGCCCCGATCTTCCAGGTGGCAGATTATGGTCTTGTTGCCGACCTCTTCACTGCTGTTCCAGAGCTTGAAGAAGAGCTTGGAAAAGCCGGTCTCTAAAAGACTGCAAAACATCTTAAAGACGGCGCCCTGGGAGACCAGCGGCGCCGTTTTTGCGTCTTACTGCCTCTACACGTTCGGTTTTGATTCCGTACACCTCGAAAAGCCACTAGGCTGGATGCCAGGTGAGATACCAGGCTTGAGAGTAAAGGCACCATGACCATTCAAAAAATCGCTGTTATCGGTGCAGGCCAGATGGGCA
>CENL01017661.1_pt1 | contig 16629 bp, 26 predicted proteins | sample 530221 | NCBI WGS metagenome assembly CENL01 (sample SAMEA2619791, study PRJEB7988) | marine metagenome | isolation source: saline water (ENVO:00002010), including
CTTTATTCATTTGTAATTGACCCAGTAAATCTTCAAGGTCTTCAATAAGTGCTATATTGTCATTATATTGTATCATCATTTAATCCTTTCGTTATTTGTTAATGATATAACTATATTATCAAACACAAAAAGCATGTCAATAAAAAAAACATCTTGACTCATGATTTATGGGAGGCTACTATCAACTGTAATATAATTTTAATTTTAACGAAAGGTAAATAAAATGAGATTTATAGTATCAAAACAAAAAGATATGGTAGTCACCATAAATAGTGTTGATGACCAAACAAAATATAATGTAGAAACTTTTGTGATTTCTAATATGTCTGGAGATACAATTTTAGTAGCCACTGATTCATTAGATGAAGTAATTACTTTTGTTAGAGAATATGACCTCCATGTAGAAACAGATAATTTAGAAGAAAAGGAAGTTGAGGGTTATAATGACTAAAACAAAAGTACAATATTCCCATTTTGAGGAATGCCTTTTTACAAATAAAGATTTAAAAACCAAATTAGCAATACCCATGTTTTGGGAAGACATTTCTTATGGAAATGATGTTTGTCCAAGTTTTGCTTATAAAGGATATCAAATTTGGATTGACCACCCAGATTTTGAGCAAAGAGAAAATGGATTAGATGTTAAAAGATTTCATGTAACACGAGAAAAAGATTATGGAGAAATTGATGTTCCACTCCTTGAAACTGATAATTTTGATATGGTTAAAAAATTAATTCAAATGTTAAACAAACAACCAAGGGAGTAAAAAAATGGAAAAATGTTTTAAAGTTTTAAATGAGGAAGGCAAGACTATGACACCTTGTGGAAATTGGTGGTATGATGAGTGGAGTGATAAATTTAATTATGATGAAATCAAAAGGTTACTCTGTTACGAAAATTACCAAGATACATTTTATACTGATACTGTAAACAATGCCTTTAGTGCCTTAAAAAGTCAAGAAAAAGGTTATTACTATATTGTAGAGTGTGAATCTGACGGCAGAGGAGATGTTGAACCCACTAACAAAACAACAAAATATTATTACAATGGAGAAAATAAAAATGAATAAAAAAATGAAAACTAAATTTATAAAAGAAGCAAAAAAAACTTTTGAAGACAAGAAAAAGAGGTCTATGAAAGTTGGAAATGTAAAAATAGATATAATCTCAATATGATTATATGATTATGTGATTATGGCTCAGACAAATCTTTTATTTTGTCTGGGCTTACATCTATGATTGAAGCAGAATCATTAATTTTTGTTTCTAATTCATTTAACCTTTTTTCTAATTGATCCCTTGACATTCCCTCTAATGTTGAGTGTGTTATTTCTTTTTTATCTACAAACATTCCAGCCATTTGACCAGACCTAAATTCGGCATTTATAGCTCCAGTATATTGACCTTTAACTTCTGCACCATTTCGCAATCGTTCAAATGTTTTAAATCGTCTTAATTTATCTTTTTCGTATTTTTCTGTCTCTTTTTGTAATTTTTTTTCTAAATATCTACAAACATGTGGATTTAAATCTGGATTTAACAACCTACTGGCGATTTCATATGGTTTACCATTTTTAGATTTATATCCAGCTTGCTCTGCTGCATCTACTTTTTTGATTTGACCCCAATTTGCGACTAAAATATCTACAAATTTTCTTTGTTGGGCAGTTAACTCAATAGTAGTTTTTAACGCATTTGGTTTTTTTCCCATTTTTCTATTTTACTCTATATACATTACTTACAAAATAAAAAAAATAAAAAAAAATGCAACATTTCAGTAAAAATTTTATAAAATATGATTATTTTCCTGTTTTTTAGGAATTTTTCCTAAAACTTTCCTAAAACTTTTTGCAATATTTCCTTGTTTTCTGCTTGTTTTCCTGGTTTTCCTAAAATATTGCTCTATTTTACCTTTTACTTTTTTTTTTAATTTGTAAGGAACAGTATACTAGGATTTTAGGAAAATGTCTTGTATGCAAATATATTTATGATATGATTATTGGGAGATATAAAATCTCACCTTTCGTTTAAAAGAAGGGTAGTGTGATTTATATAATTATGTTACCCTTTTTTATGACAATTTTCCAAATTCTTGAATTTTCGGCGGCGATTTCTGCAATTGTTTCAGTCTATTTTTATGGAAACAAAGTATGGTATGCACCATTAATTGGATTTGTTTCACAAATTATATGGATTAGTTGGTGTTATTCTATGAATCTATATTCAATGTTTATTTTATGTTGTGGTATGATATTTGTACATTATCGAAACATGATTAAATTTGATACTATACTAAAACTGAAACTACTACTGTTGAAACATAAGTTGTAGGAGTATTTTGGACCTCTTTTCTAAAATCATCTACTTTTTTTCGTTTAATTTTTCTATCAAATTTATCTTCTGCACTCAACATCATTTTGTATAAATTATCATATTTTTTCCACATAAGTTGTCGTTGATTAAACTTAACATCATGGTTTTTTAAAGCTTTAACATAACATTCCTTCATATCATCTGGATCTAATTTACCCCAGTAACAAACTAATTGAAATTCTTTTGAATGACCTATAATCCAGTTATGTGCAGATATTTTAAAAAGAGACATTTTTCTATCGGATAATTCAATCAATGTGTCATCAAATGCATTGACCACAACAGCTCTCCATAATTTTTGTTCACCATCAATTTCTTTATCTAAGATGCTTCTGGCAAATTTTAAGCCCATGACTTGAAGTAAATGTGGTGAGGTAGACATCAGTGAGCAAAATTTTTTACTAATTCTGATATTATCATTTTGTAATTTTTAAGTATTTTAAGAGGAGGTTTTTTCTGCGCTAAAAAATACATGTAATCAACATATAAACCTTCTATTAATTCATGTCTTTCATCAGAAGACATTTTGGTAGGATCTAAAAACACTGTTTCTTTTGTCTCTGTCACTTCTTCAATTATTTTTTTCCAATCAAATTTCTTTGCCATTTTTTCTATCATTTTTTAAAACCATCAATCACTTCAAACAATTTATGAGCCGTGGGCCGTGTACCAGGTTTCGTTTTTATAGAATCGGGGTGCTCGGCATATTCACTCATGTCTAAAAAAAGTGGATGTCCTAAATTAATTTCTAACATTAGGTCTACAATATCAACATAAGTTGTATGATCAAGATTCTCGGCTAATAATTTAAAAAGTTTTTCTATATTCTCCTGGTCAGACATAAATACTCCTTGAAAAAAGGTTTATTTTGATTCGTCATTCATGTCTCGTTGGTACTTAATATTTTTAGACTTATAGGTAGGCAGTTGACTATCGCAATTTGAACAAACAAGTCTTAGGTTATTAATCCTATTATCTTTATTATTACCATTGATGTGATCTAATACAAGAGAAAGTTTTTTTCCTTCCCAAACCCCTTTATTTTTACAAATAGAGCATTCATATTTAAAGTTAAATTCTTTAAGTAGACGTTCCTTGATGCGTGTTCGATTAGTGTAAGTAGAATTTTCTACAAACAAATCTTCATTAGAAATGCGATTATGTTTATTGTACCCCACGTCTTCCGGACCCTTTACATTGGTCACATGCGATCGTTTGTAAAATTTTTGGTTTTCGTATTCTTACACGTTTGGTAATAAAGTACCCATAACCTCTACAATGGCTGCAAGGTTCATAGATTTCATCTTCATCTCTTCTTACCATTTGTTTGTACTGTACAAAAACGACATGTCACCCCATTTTTTGTAGTATAACTACTTAAGTGATAGTCTACCTTACAATTTTTACAAGTAAACATGCCTGTCCAACAGTCTTTGGAGGACATTACTTGTTTTTCAACACAGTATAGTATTTAAGGTATTCTTTGGGCACTTTGACATAACTGCCAGAACTTGTTTTAGCTCTATGTCCTCTTTCATCACAGACGTAATGATCTTCGGTGATGTAAGTTAAAGTGGGTGTTAATGAATAAACCATACTTACACATACACTCTTGACTTCACTTCGTAAAGCAAAGATTTTTCTTTTAAAAATCGTGCAGAGATTTCTGCGATTAAAAGGTCGGCTTGTTGTGATGAAATTTTACCAGAATCATAGAATTCATAAATTTCATTTACAAAATAATGCATGGTATCTGCGCTAACATGTTTATGTTTTTTGATTCGTTTTTTGTATGCTTGTATCATTTTATTTCCTTTCGTTGTAAAGGTTGAAGTGGTTTGGGCATGGGTGTGGGCAAGTGTTCTCTCATATCGTTTATGAACTTTTCTTCTGCCGGATTTGGTTTTCGTTGAAATTTTTTTCGTGCAGTAAACGATTGACTATCAATACATATGTACCCAGAGATTATTTTTTCTCTATATTTATGACTTTGTTTTGCTTTTTTTAAAACATCGGCCGCATCCAAACAAGATGGAATGCGACCAATGTAAGCCTCTTCATAAGAGTTACCTCCTCCAATTAAGAGAAACAAAAACATGGATGTTTCTTTAATCATCGTTTTTCACACATTTTTGTTTAAAATAAACTTTTCCAAAAACAGTAATGGCAGGATCTTGAGGGGGTCGTGCCTCAATATTTACCCATTCACAATTCATGGTTTTTTCGGCATGTGCTTTTGCATGAAAAAAATCAATGTTTTTAACTGTCCACATGTTAAGGATGGCTCCTAAAATTAACGATTCTAACATTGGTTAGCTCCTTCTTTAAGTTTACAAAATATATATTTATGATTTTGAAAATGGACACAGTTTTGAACATGTATGGCTTTCATGGAATTACCACCATAATCAAATTCAGAATCCATTTCAATATTTAAATAGTTAGGCGCAGAGATATGAATACCTTTTTTGTAATCAGTATGCTCTAACGAATCATCTCTATACGATTGAGCATACTTTCGATCCTCACACACCAAAAGAAAAGGTGCCCATCTTTGATCAACCATTGACATGACCATTCATAAGTTTCTTTTTTAAAGCTTCAGGTTTAATCTTATCCTTTTCTGCTACATAATTTATATAATCGTTCAGTAATTTACCAATCATCGCTGCTGGCGCTCTATATTTAAGGTCACATAAACCTTTCAATAAGTGATAGTCTTCAATGCGAACTGCAACTGATTTCCATTTAGTAATATCCATAAGGATTGTCCTTTCTTGTTAAGTTATAATATATCATACAATCAGTTTACATGGGATATGTCAAGGGATATTGACAAAATCAAATTATTTTGTATCATGAACTACGAAAGGAGTAAAAAAATGGAACCATTAGTCGCACAAAAAATGCTTTTAGAATCGCAATGGAATGCAAGTTATACTACAACTGGCGTATATTCTATCGAGATGAAACATATTGAAAAAAAAATTGATGCTATTAAACAAGTTTTAATTTTAAAAGATATCAGTAAAGCAAAACAAATTAGGTAGCTTCTCCGAAGTCTTTGCCTAAAGCAATGTCTATTACACTTGGAACCTTCAGTTTCACGCAACCCTCCATCTCTCTCACGATTTTATCTACTTGCTCTTGACTCTCAATATTAAAACACAGTTCATCATGAATTTGTAATAAAGGAGTGAACCCTAACTCATGACACGAAACAACTGCTTGTTTTGTTTGATCGGCCGCAGATCCTTGAATCAATCGGTTTAATGCTTTGTAAGTAAAAGCCCGTTTTATATTATGTGAACCATATTTTGCAGAAGCATTCTCAAAAGTTTCTGGATTATAAATGCCAAAGTCTCTGGGTTGCCACATATTAAAACGACACTTACGTCCCAGTTTTGTTCTAATAATGCCTTCACTCTCAGCTTTTTTCATACACCGATCTGATAACAGTTTAACAAAAGGAACTTTTTGATTGTATTGATCAATTAAATTTTTAGCCTCCACAAACTCTAACCCTAACATATTTGCTAATTTATTTTTACCCATGCCATACATTAAACCTAATCCAATTGTCTTTGCTTGTTTTCTTTCAATACCACAAATGTCTGCAACAGTTTGGTGAAAATCTGCATCGGCATTTGCATAAGCTTCCACTAACTCTTGCGAACCTTGATACCCTTCTCCGATAGAAGCAGCATAGTGAACCACGAGCCGTGGTTCTTGTTGCGAGTAGTCAAAACTGCCCCACTTACATCCTTCTTCCGGTAAGAAGAGACCTCGAATCAATGGACCAAACTCTTTGTTTCTTGCCGGTAATTGTTGCAAGTTTGGACTAGACATAGACAAACGACCACTTACTGTTCCTCCAGAGTCTGAGCGCAATTGATTGATTTCGGCATGGATTCTACCTTTATGCGCAAATTTCATAATAGAATTTAAAAATGTGTTATGAAATTTATTGACCTCCCTTGCCTGGACAATCAACTTACTAATTTCATGAGGGTTATTACTCAACCAATTTTGAGTAAAACTAGGTTCTTGAGTTTTAATTGTTTTAGGATATTCAATATCTAATTTATCAAAAGCAAAACCAATTTGTCGAGCATTCCAAATATCAATGTCTTTGCCCACTAATTTTTTTATTTTTAATAAGATTGTTTTTTCTTTAGAAGAAAAATCTTTTTGTAAGATCGATGCTTTTTCTGTATCCACTCGAATACCTTTCATTCTCATTTTAATAAGTATAGGCAACAGTTTACTTTCTAAATCCCAAATAGTTTCTAAACTTTGAGAAACAATTTCATGTTTAAAGCGTTGCCATAAAAGATACGTGAGCCGTGCATCTTGTTCTGCGTAATATCCCACATGTTCTGCCGGTAACATCCACATTTCTCCTTTTGGATCTACTCCATGCGCTTTAGCGGCTTCTCTTAAATCAGTTTCAGCTTTTAACTCTCCTAAATAATCTTTGGCTAAAGCATTCAACTTATAAGTATATCTATTCTCATCAATCAAAGCGCCTGCAATCATGGTATCAACAATCGAACCTTTAACATCTATTCCATAAGCTTGAAGCCATCCTACATCGTATTGAGCATTGTGAAATATTTTTGTGCAAGGTAGTTTACAAACATCATGCATGTAGTTTAAAACTTGTTCTTTAATTAAATTACCCCCTCCAAAATGACCGAAGGGATAATAACCCTCCCAACCTTCGGTAGCAACTGCAAACCCAATAATCTCTCCTTTTTTAGTAGCCCAACCTGCTCCTCGACCACTGTTAATCCCTTCATCTCTTGTTTCTAAATCAATTGCAATTTCTTTAGCCTCACGCAAATCTTTATACTCAATTGGCGCGGCCCAAATATTTTTTTTAAAATTAAAGTTTAATTGTAATGCTGTCATTTCTCTGCTTCTATTATAGCTAAACCAAATTCATAAACAACCTGGGGAACTATAGAGTTTCCAAGGGCTTTTATTCTGTGGACTCTATTTTTGTCCAAGTCGTAGGATATCCCATGAGGAAGCTCACGAAGTCTGCATTCAGCTTGCCACCATGTGTATTGTTCTTTAGAACTTGATTGGGTAATGTTTTGTCTCGATGGGGTCTCCAATTTGGATTGTAAGCTATATCCTTGTAGTCCCTTGCTCTTGGAGTGGGTAGCATCTCTGTCTCCAATTTGTTCACTACATCGTTTAGTTTTGCTCCGAATCGTGTCCCTGATTTCTTTCTCGTTACTGTCCAACCGCTTTTGTTTTGTTTCACTGTTTCCGGAGATGCCACTACATCCATTTGACAACTGACTGTCGGTGTTGGATACATTGTATGTGCCTCTTTCTGAACTGCATGTCGTAGAGCATAATGCAGATTGATCCCCTCTTTTTTCTTCTTCTCTGCTCTCTTCTCCCAATTCTCTATATCCTCTGCTGGATTGGTCGCTCCATCGTTGGTGTTGGGTGTTGGATACATTGCCATTGTCTGCGGAGTAGCCAATAATCCAAACTCTGTTTCTTTGGTGCCAAGCACCTTTGCCTGAAGCTGGAATAACGAAACATTGGACTTCGAAACCTTCACTTTCCAAGTCATTGTGCACCTGTCGGAGAACCATGCCGTTCTCGATGTTAATAATACCTTGCACATTTTCCCCAATAACCCACCTTGGTTTAACCTCGGAAATGACTCGAAACATTTCTGGCCAGAGATAGCGCTCGTCACTTGTTCCTTTTTGTTTTCCTGCTTGACTGAACCCTTGACATGGGAACCCTCCAGTAACGACATCTGCTTTAATTTCTCTTCCATTGATACTCCTTACATCTTCATATATTTTAATATTAGGAAAATTTTTTGCCAATACTTTTTGACAAAATTTATCCATCTCACAAAATCCAACAGTCTCAAAATGACCGGTAGATTCTAAACCATAACTGAAACCACCAATACCAGCAAACAAATCTAACACTTTAAGTTTCACTTGGATAATCTCTTTCTTTGATAAACTCTAGGTAATGAATTGCTTTATCAATATCTGCTGCTCCTTTGCCAGTAGGCTTATCATGCCTACATGTATATTTTATAACATTACCCTCTGCAAACAATAATTTATTTTCATTTATAAATTTAACAGGTTGTATTTTTAATAATTTGTAGTGTGCACTACCCTTTTTGTATAGGCTCATAGTTTTCCTTTATTTCATTTAATAATTGATCGTAAGAGAGTTTTGTTTTGTCTTCATCAAACTCTATTGTAAATAAGTATCGAGTCTCTGATAGGTTAACAACCATGTGATCCATTTGATTATTAAATAAATATCGAGCCCCTCGTATATATTTTAATTCAGTAAAAAAATGCGCTACTTCCTCACTATCTCTAAATAAACAATGACTTTCGCCTAAATTGTAGTCAATTAAATGGTTGATGCAGACTCCACGCATAGAATCTTTATGCCAGTTATAAACAGTGTTTGGAGGTAATCTTAATATACCTCCTGTAAAAGTATGCTCCTCATAAAGCCATTCATAAAAAGGATCTTTTGTAATTATGTTAGGAAACACACGAACTGCGTCAAAATTATAATATTTAATCCATTGTGTTTTAGGGTTTTTAATTATCTTTATAAACTTAGGTTCATAATAATCGTTAAAAGGTAATTTACAAAAATATTTATTCATGCGCTTTCCCTTAAGTAAGTAAAATAATCTTTGCCTATTGGATAATTGTATCTGTGGTCTGTACTCAATATATGCAAAGTATCCCTCGCTCTGGTAACTCCAGTATAGTATACCCTTTTTTCGTCAGACTGTTCAAGTGTGTTTTTGTGAGAAAAGGAGGCAGGCCAATTTGTTTTTGAATAAATTAAAACATTGTCGGCTTCACCACCTTTTACGGAATGAATAGTATCAATCACAATAGAAGGTATTTGATCTAAAGTTTTTTGACCATATCTTTGTAGTAAACGTGTAAAATAAACAGTTTGTTCTGGTTTAAAATTTCTTTTTAATATCTTCCACCAAGGCTCTCTTTGAAATTCATCTGTAACATCTAAACCCATCCATTCTTTCAACTCTTTAAAATTAAACATATCTTCTCTAGGAATATCTTGCCAAAATTTAGGAGTTCTAAATTTTAAATCCTTTAACTGCCTAATGTACCTATACATATTTTCAGCTTGATCCCTTGTAATTTTTTTGTTGTTGGCTAAAACAGTCCATGCTTTTATACTTTGCCATTGTTTAGAATCAAAAGATTTATTTCCTTTATTATCCGCATAATATAAACCCAAACTTTTTGCAGCCATTTTTAATTCAAGAACTGTAGAATGTACTCTACCTAAAAGATACCAAGAACCTTTTAACTTAGTAAAGGGAACTTCATTAAAGTTTAGATATCTTTTGACATATCCTTTCTTGTTTAAATACTCATAATCTTTTTTAACACTATCTAATATACCCCTTCTAATAATTTGAGAAAAGTGATGAATTTGTTTTCCAAACCTTCTTGTTTTTCTTAAAATAACTTTTCTACCCGGAAAGTAAGTTGTAAAATATTTTGGATCTGCCCCATTCCATTTGTAAATACCTTGATCATCATCCCCGGCTAAATAAATTCTTTTTACTTTATCTGACATTTTATAAATTACAGACCATTGTAATGGAGTAAAATCTTGAGCTTCATCTAAAATTAAAACCTCTAAAGACGGAAAGTCAACTTCGTTAATAGTTCTCTCAATCATGTCAGTAAAATCTATAAAAGAGTCTTTTTTGTAATGTTCATAAGTATCTATTTTTCGTAGGAAAATATCCATATTGTCTTTTTTGTAAGACTCTTGTTTATAAATAAGTTTTGGATCTTGCAACATGTTCCTAGCTTTGTCGTAGACACCTAAAGACCAATCTTTATATAAAAACCCATCTTCTGATAATCTACTATCAGAACCTTTAATAATTTTTGCTTGTAAGGCATAATCTAACATACAGTTCTTTGGATCAAAGACTTCTTCATCAAAGTATCTTCTACAATATTTGTGAAGGGTCTTGAACCGAGCAAAGTCATCCTCAGTGTATTGAGTAAAGGTAGCTAATGCTCTGTCCATTGCAGTATTAACAGCTTTATTTGTAAATGAAATAAAAGCAATATCTTTTGGATGAACTCCTTTTTTTAAGTACCCTTTTAAAACTCTTTCAATTAAAGTATAAGTTTTGCCTGTTCCTGGTGGACCAAAAATTTTAATTGTTTTGTGGTGTAGAACTTTTTGCTTTAAATTTTCCATGATAATCTTCATCCATTTCGCTTATTTCGTCTTTAGCTATAGTTTTTTTAATAGATTGATGGTTTACAAATTCTGGCATATCTACAAACCAAACATTCTTTTCACCCTCTTTATAATCTGCCCTTTCACATCCTAACATACGAAGCGCATCGGCAGTAGTATTGAAGGTCCGAGAGGCGTGTTTCTTTAAAAACCTATCTAAAGTCAATTTTTTAAAATAACATATATTACTCTTAGAATCTAAGACTACATACCCATCTTTTAACTTATCAAATTTATCTTGTTCAATATGCGATTCAAAAAAATCTTTTAAAACCATATAACGCTCTTCCTCAATAGTATCTACATATTGATGATCTTTTGATTCCTCGGCTTTTTCTACTATTGATTTCATTAATAGTTCAAAAGGACTTGGGCCTTTCCTTGGTTTAGGCAAGGTCAACCAGTACAGTCTATGCTTTAATAGTCTTACCCTAAATGATTTTTCATCTTTCATGTCTTCTGGAGTTACTGTAATTCGAACTCCTTTGAAGTCAAACTCATACCACACATTTTTAGTATCTTGGATATAACTGATTTTATCAAAAGCGCTAATAATTTCTGGAACAGCTTCACCAATACCTAACCTTCTGGATTTACATAATTCTTTATTACAAATTGGATTATACTCTGGGTGTTTAGGAGGACACTGAAATTGATAGCCTCCTTTGTGAACTGATTTAGCTAATTGAATTACTTCATTATTATCCAAGGGTTTATTAAATATCTGGCGATTACGTTCTTTACCTACTTCTTCTAAATTCTGTACTGTCAATGTACTGTTTTTTTTCATTTCTAAAACAAGAACATTAAACAAAAAATTATTTCTATTGTTGCCGGACCAACCCTCTTGAATTAATTTTTGCACACATGGAGGGTAATGACTCCATTCACTTTCTGCCTCATACTCTTTGACCTTCAAACTAAAAAAATCTTTAGGTTTAATTTTTTTTTCTGCAGCTAATTCAATAAAACGACCGACCATAATTGGTGTATTGTTATTATCAAAACCAAATTCCATTGAAGCATTCATGTTGTGGTAAGGCATATTTACGGCTTTATTACACGGAAACAATTCTTGCGCTAAAAAATATTGTTCGTTTATCTCTGATAATTTTTTTAATACTTTTTCACATTCAGCTTTTTCTGTAAAAAAAACAAAAATATGCAACCCTCCAGATTTAGACTTTACTGGAATAAACGGCAGAGTATATTTATTAATTATCTCAACATATTTTTTTTCTGAATAATCTTTATAATTATTTGGATCTACATCAATACATGCCCACTTGCACATACCCTCTATTTCTGGGCGCAAACCTAATCTTAAACTTCCCTCTAAATGTTGTTTCCAAATGTCTGCATTCACAGATTCGTGCACAGTAACATAGTTGGCATTTCGTTTTCCTCTCTCGTCATCCTCGCCAGTTAGCGAGGATTTGAGATAGCGTGACGAATCACCTTCAAACAACTCTAACAGTTGCTTGTGCATTTAAAAAGGAACGTCTTCTTTTATCGGTGCTTTGGTTTGTGTTTTTTCATCTTTAAAATCCACTTTACCAAAAATATCAGATTCCATAGCACTCTCATAAAAACTTTTCGTAAGTTTTAAAATACCAGAATGCTCTGGTTTATCTAAATAAGAATCAAAAGCCACAGACCATCCTGGCCAGTTGCCTTTTGAGTTAGATTCTTGAACAGTTCCTAATCTGTATACTGTTGCCCAAGAAGGTGGTGTAAAAAAACCTTTTTTGCCTTCAAGTCTCCTACTTTGCATCATTGAATTCCAAAGTTTAGATTTCTTTTTTTGTGTAGACTTCATTGTAATTAAAGCTTGTTCAATTGGTGTATAATTTTTATCCAATATATAAACAAAGTGATTACCAGTGTCTTCTACATAATTACCATTTTGTAAACGATCTCTTCCATCATCTCCTCTTTGAGTTTGATTTATAATAGAGGCATCTCTATGTATTTGAATAGGTCTGCCTGGACTATCTCCTCGATCTGCCCATTCGTTAAAGGTATTCATATACAAACAAGGCACCACTAAAACACCTTCGTTACCTCTGTATAAAGAGTTTGTTATTTCATTGTATATATCTCCTTGTTTTGCTTTTTCATTATATTTTGCATCACTTGGATTTAACACTGGAGAGTTGCTGCTTAATAGTTTAAGTATTGGCAACTTTGTATCTCTAGCTGTAATATATTCTTGCCCTTGACCGGAAAACTCTTCTAAGCTTACTGATTGAGGCAAGGTTTGTTTTTTATTTGCTACTTGGTTCATTGTTAGTCCTTTCTTGTTATTTTAGTTTTGTTAGCAACATATACCCCAAATAGATCCATTGGCATTTCTTGACCCCCTTGTATTTGTTCTCTTACAAATGCTTTAAGAGTCATTGGTTCCACTTTTTCTTTTTGAGATACATTATGTCCTTTACTTCTTAAATCTTGTACAAGTGATTTAGCCACATTGTCTTCAGATTTTCCAAACGATAAAGTAACATTATTTTTTATTAAATCCCCATATCCTTTACCTCTTAGCCAATTAAAAGCTTCTTCGGTTCTAGATGTAGGAATTTTAGCGGCATAAAAAGGTTTAACTTCAACGGCAGAGCCGTCTGAAAGTTTCAACATACTTATACCAGATTGTTGCATCAAGTTAGGAATAACTTGCTCAGAAAGATTTCGCTCTGTGTCTTCTAGCTTTGCCAGATTTTCTTTACACTTCACAATTTGTTTCTGAGTATCCAATAACTTGTTGCAAGATTGAGCTATATCCGAAGATAAGCCCGTGTCCACTTTGATACTAGCGGATTCTGCTTCTAAGTCCATAAGACCTCCTTTTCATTTTAGAGATTAATTTTTTTTCTTTACATTGTCAAATAAAAAATTTAAGATGTCATCAATCGTGATAAGATATGCAGAAATACACATATAAAACAAAACCTTTTGAACATCAAAGAACAGCTCTTATACAAGGAGCAGAAAAAAAACTGTTTGGATATTTTATGGAAATGGGCACAGGTAAAACAAAAGTCTGTATTGACAACATGACTTATTTGTACCAAACAAAAAAGATAAATTTAGTATTAGTAATTGCTCCAAACTCAGTGTATTTTAATTGGAAAACTGAAATACAAACTCATTGCCCAGAAGACGTTTATGTACATACATATAAAAAAGATAAAAAATTTGAGTTTAAAAAAGACCAATTAAATTTTTTTTTAATTAATGTGGAGGCTTTTTCGCACTCATCAGGAGTTAAAATTGTTAAACAATTAACAGATCAATTTTGTAAAACAATGGCCATAGTCATAGATGAATCTACAACTATAAAGAATAGGTCAGCCAAAAGAACAAAAAATATAATCCAGCTATCCACAAAAGTACCTTACAAAAGAATTTTAACAGGCTCTCCAATTACTAAATCTCCTTTAGACCTTTATAGCCAATGTGGATTTTTATGTCCATCTTTATTAGGATTTACTAATTTTTATGTATTTAGAGCAAGATATTCTATTATGAAAACCATTCAAGTTGGAGGTAACAAAAATTTGATGATACCCTTATACTATACCAATTTAGACGAGTTAGAAAATAAAATAAAAGGGTTTACATACAGAGTAAAAAAAGAAGATTGTTTAGATTTACCTGCAAAAATATATCAAAAAAGGTTGATTAATCTATCTAAACAACAACAAGAAAATTATGATGAATTAAAACAATATGCAAGAACTATTATTGAAGATGAAGAAGCTTCTTATAATAATAAGTTAACAGAAATAATTAAATTACAACAAGTTTGTAATGGTTTTATTACCACAGATGAAGGAGAAATTAAAGAATTAAGCAATGCTAAATTAACAGAATTGTTAAATATATTAGAAGAAATAGACGGAAAAGTTATAATTTGGGCAAACTATATTTATAATATAGAACAAATTATTAATACTTTAAAAAAAAAATATGGGGAAAGAAGTACAGTTGCTATATACGGAGCTGTTTCTGTAGAGGCAAGAAACTCTGCTGTAATTAATTTTCAAGAAAATAAAAATGTTAAGTTTTTTGTAGGCAACCCCACTACTGGAGGTTACGGATTAAATTTAACTCAAGCAAATTATGTAGTATATTTTAGTAATTCCTATAATCTTGAGGTAAGACAACAATCTGAAGATAGAGCCCATAGGATAGGTCAAACAAAAAATGTTACTTATATAGATATTGTTGCAAACAAAACAATAGATGAATTTATTTTAAAAGTTTTAAATAACAAATTAAAAATTAGTGCTCAAACACTTGGTGAAGAAGTTTCCCAGTTTTTATGAAACTCATACACTTTTGTAAACCATTTATCTTGATATTCTTTTAAAAGATCATCGCTAATTACAAACTTTTGAAACAACAAATCTTTTGTACAGACAAAAACAACACCTTGATATATGTTTTCAAAACATAATTTATGAGCCAAAGAATAAGCAGCAAGTTGATAATAATAATCTTCAATCCACTCTTCTCTTTTAGGTTTATTAGATTGTTTAAAATCCATAATACTTGGTTTACCATCATACACACCAATTAAATCTGCAGTGCCTGCCCATTGTGTGTCAAAATGTAAGTTTATTTCAGTGCCCCATACCTCTGATAGTTTTCCTAAATTTTCTACTATAGTATGCGCCATCATTCTTGGTAAGATACCTTGTTGAGATAAATTTAAATACCCTTTACCTTGGCAATACTGTTCAAGAATGTAATGCATTTCAGTGCCACGAGTTGCAGCTTGAGTCGTGATTCGTGCGGCTTCTTGATATCCGACACGTTCTCTCCACCGATCTAACCCTGCTTTTTTTTCTTCGCTTTGGGTTTCTCTAAGTATTGTGGTAACAGAAGGGACTTTGGATTGTCCAATATTATATGTTCTGGGGCCTTCGTTGTCGTTTTTTGTATAGTCGGTGTAATTGTGTCTTTTAACAATTTTAAACGCATTGATTTTAAATTCGGAGTCATTTCTCTGTATTTTCATCGTTATATAAATTATCAAAAGTTGTTTCCCAATCCATGTAACTATCATCTTTTTCCGCTGAATGTAACCATTGTGATGGAATAAAATCTGGAGCGCCTTTTCCAGTCACCCACATTGCTGGACTGGTAACTCTGACTCTGTTATTAGGTAATGCAACAATAGCGCCTTTGTACTTACCATCAGTGAGTTCAAGAATGTGAGACTGTTTGTGTTGTGCCGGATCATCAGCTATTTCTGTACCAGTATAATCCACAGTCATATAATATTTACCTTTGTAAAATTCACCATCCACTTTACACAACCACGGACTAGAACTTGTTCTGTCTAATGCCATGACTTCGAAGTTTCGGGAACTACAGTCCCAAGGTTGCGCAAAGTGGGTAGGTAGGGGAGGGGGCATTTCTTCTAAGGGCTCATCTGCGATTAGTGCAGTTATTGGAATTCTTGCCCACATGGCCCCACCATGTGGGTTTTCTAGTCTATTCTCTTCGTCTTCACATCCAGTAAATATTACTTGAAAACTTAAACACCGGTCAGGTATAGAAGTAACGGCCACAGCTAAACCATGTAAATATTCTCCGTGATACTTGCGATGGTTATGTGTAAACTCTTTTCTTACCCAACATTTAAAATAAGGTATGTTACTAATTAAATGTGACACACCCTAATATTAATTACTAGGAATGCAAAATCAAGTTATTTTTTTTTCTTTGTAAACAAAGCAGGGCCAGGTGGTGTTTTCTTACCAGTCTTTTTTCCAAGAGTATATCCCAAAGTTTTAGCCGCTAATCTTAAATCACTTAAACTAAAACGACCTCCTTCTTCTCTTGCTCTTGCTGTTTGCATAGCTTTCTTCATTACGGCGCCTTTTGAATAGCCTTTTGCCATTTTACCACCTTTGGCTTTCATCATT
>CENL01000781.1_pt1 | contig 16561 bp, 21 predicted proteins | sample 530221 | NCBI WGS metagenome assembly CENL01 (sample SAMEA2619791, study PRJEB7988) | marine metagenome | isolation source: saline water (ENVO:00002010), including
TGCCTTATTTTTATCCATTTTTTGTTAATTGCGCCTGTACCCAAATCATTTCATTCTGAAGTCTATTAATCTTTTCATCATGCGACTTTATCCAATCATAATTAAGTTGTTCATCAAATGATTTTTCAGGTAGATTATATTTTGCAATAATATTTTCAGGTGGGGTATCATTTTCATCTTTCCAAGGATAAAGAGTATATTCTAAATCGGCAACTATACCCCATAAAAAAATTCTAAGTTGTTTAATCATAACTGATTACCTACCCAATCTTCAAGTTTCATATTTGGTCTCCACCCAAAAGTATCATAAAGTTTTTTATTATTTGCAAGAGTTAAACGTGATTCTGCTAAACGTGCTGGAATATTTACAGTATTATCAGAAATCATAGCAGCAACTTCATTCACAGAATAGTTGGTGCCAGTTCCAACATTATAAACTTGCCCAAATGCTTCTTCATCAGGATTACTAATTGCTGCCATAACATTTGCACTAACAACATCACCAACGTATGTGAAGTCTCTACGCTGCTCTCCATCACCCACAATAGTAAGAGGTTCACCAGCAGCACGTTGACGTAAAAAGATTCCTATAACAGGCGCATATTGCCCTCTGAGAGGTTGACGTTCTCCGTAAATATTAAAATATCTAAAAATAACCGTATCTAAACCATACAGGTCAGTATACATCGAGCAGAGTTTTTCTCCGTTCGTTTTAGAAATTGAGTAAGGATTTAGACAATCATCTGGTTGTGTTTCAACATTTGGAATTTTATTCTTCAATCCATATGCAGAAGAAGTAGAAGAATACATTAAACGTCCTACTCCTGCTTCTCTGGCACACTGCAAGACTGTACAAGTTCCTACAGAGTTAATGCTAACTGCCTCAATGGGATTTAGAATAGCAGGTTGAATACGTGCTTCAGCAGCAATATGAAACACATAGTCTACTCCATCATAAAGAGGACGTGTATTTTCATAATCACGAATATCGTATTTGTGATTACTCGCATTATCATTCCAATAGAATTGATCATGAGCGTCAGAATACTCATTATCAATTACGACAACTTCATGACGCAATTCTAAAAGTTGGTCTACGAGGTTAGAACCAATAAACCCGGCTCCACCAGTTACTAAAGATTTCATACGATTTTTAATGGATGATATGTACTTGGATTTCTATTTAAATCAGGAACTCCCTGCAACCTAGCAAGATCAAATTTAACACTGTCAAAAAACCTTTGTGAGTCACTCACATGAATTCCAACATCAGTTATTTTACAAGTTGTAACTGCTTCATTGTATCCATCTTGCTTGAAGAAGGGATCGTTCACAGAATATATATTGAAATACTTTTGAACCTCTGCAAATCCAGGATCTTGATTATATCCAATCACTTCCGAAGCATGATGACTAATCCTCTTACACATACTAATATACTCTGTAGTCAAATACAAGATCGCATGACCGCCAAGCATATTATAAGTGCGAACAATATCATTACTAACTTTTTCATAATGAACAAATGGTCCAGAAAAAGCACCTAAGTATCTTGCCCATTGAGAAGTTCCAAGATAAACAGCATCAGCATCATCAGGAACTTCAATTACAGGATTGAAATTATGAAGGTGACAATCATCCTCAAATAATACGAAAGGTGGATCTATTTCACAAAGACCATTGTAATGAGCACCGGCACACCCTGCGGGAGGGTTGTCAGGTCTGTAAGGACCCTCTACTCGGAGAATATTCTCGAATCCACATTCGGCGAGAAGATTCTCCATGAATTTCTTTTTATTCACATCCTGCGGAAGATTCATATAAACCGCAGGAATTTTTCTCAAATCAATTTTCATCCGTATTGCCCCATATTAATTTTTTCTTGGTTGAAGTGACTCTCTTTTTTAAGAGCGACAATCTTCGGTTCAAAGGGATACTGAGGATGGTTAATAAGTTCCTCAGGAAACATGTAACTTGGACTCAATGCAGTAGGAGGGTTTTCATTGAAATACTTATTAAGATGACTTTCATCGTGCCATTTTGCAATGATACCATTTCTTTCATCCTCTTCAACTCTTCCTGCAATAGTCTTTGCCATATTTAAGAAAGTTTCGGACTTTCCTCCCACAAATGCTGCAGCATAATACTTATCATGATTTTGATCTGAGATATATGCCGTAGACTTAGAATTCTTTTCATATGGATAGATTGATTTATCCTCAAGAATTTTATAAGGATGCAATACTCCTATAAGGTCTTGCAGAACTTCATCTCCAACCTTATCAACAATACCAACATCAGCATCAAAAAGATAAACATAATCAAAATCTTTTAAAAATTCAGATTCCGAATTGATGTAGTTGTACTTTTTAAGAGCAGGTTCTGGCCAAGGTTTATGTTCAATTAAAGAAACCTTGACGTTATCTGATACCTCTACTTCATGGTCAGTGCAAAGCAAACATTGAAAATCATTACCAGGAAGAAAATGATTCTCAATGTCAGTTAGTAACCTCTCAACAAACTGAAGGTATTGATTAGTGGCGATAGTAACAATACAAATTTTCATTTTTTAAATAATGCCCAGGTTTGAGATTGACAGTGTTCAACATTTTCAATTTGATTATCTACCATAACATTAAAAGTATTTGGCCAACCATTATGAGTAAAGATATGATTAATATATGATAAGTTTCCCCAATGTCCAGATTCCATAATATCAAATCCAACACTAGCACCTAAAACACATAGACCTGTTGGAGTCATACCCCAAAAGTGAAATGGTTCTTGATGAGGGATATTAATAGTAGGAACTGTGGTATAAAGATATCCACCTGGTTTCAAATGATTGTACAAGATCTTCATTGCAATGAAAGGATTATACAAATGCTCCAGAGTCTGGTTGAAAATAATCATGTCATAGTCTTTATCTTCTAGATCCATTGTATGAAGTTCATACTTTTTATCTACAAGATAATCACAAATAAAGATCTGATCATAAGTAATACTTTTCAGTTCAAAGTCTGTTTCGCATGTGGAAAGAAGTTTACCAACATGATGTAAATCATACTTCTCAACCCATTCTTTATAATCAAATAGTGATGCTAGTCTAGGAAAATCTCTAGGAAACCACTCTCTCTTTTCAGCATCAGAAAGTTTATGGTATTCATCATTTGACTTTCTGTAGTATTCATCTGATTTTACTACATACTTTTCATAAATTTCTTCAATCTCTTCTATGGAGAGTAGGTTTACTCTAAGGTTAAATTTTTTCATTAATATCAAACCTCAACATACCAAACATGTACTGGACCAGGAACACCCTTTACAGCATCGCCATAGTGTTCTACTACTGCTTTCTGGACACCAGGAAAACCAGAATGTTCCCAGTCATGACCCATCACATATCCGCCTTTACGGACACGGTTGTGCCAATAGTTAATATCATTATAGCAGTTTTCATAGTCATGAAAAGCATCGATGAAAACAAAGTCAAGAGATCCATCTTCAAAATCAGGAGCAACGTCAGTAGACTTTTTGCGAATAAGTTCCACACGATCTCCATAAACACTCAACATATCTTTGACTTCACCATAAAGACCATCAAAACTACCATAGTCTTTATCAACATCAAAAAATTCATGCATATCCCAAGAATCATTAATGTATGGATCAACACCATACATTTTTTCAACTTTAGTCTCTTCCATGATCGCCTTAATATGCTGACCACCAGCAACACCAATCTCAGCACCAACCTTTAATTCGGGATGCTCATTGAAAAAGTTAACAGTCCAGTCATAGGTATTTTCCCATATGAGACGAGTTTTACCTCTGGTTGGATCGGGAATAGATTTAGTTTTAGTCATTAGTTTCTTCCTTTTTTAATATAGAGTGCATCACCCCATGTGTAATACGTTTCTGGCCATTTAGTTTCTACTCGTTCAAAACCATATGTACCAAGGAACTCATCAAGTTCTTCGACCATTGCGTTTCCTTCATAGACTTCATCGCGATTTACTTCACAATAAACATAATCTATTTGCTCTAAAGTTTTTTTCCCACCCTTAAAAACTTCTAACTCATATCCCTGAACATCAATATTGATAAAGTTTGATTCACCAATGTCATAATCATCCAGAAGAGACACTTCAACCTCTTCAGTTCCATCAAATGAAACATCAGGATGCAGTTCAAGATGCTGCTTTGGTTTCAGAATTGAACTACTCTGTGCTTCATTACTACTTAGGAACATTGTAGCAGTGCCCTTTTTACTTCCAAGAGCAACTTGATGTCCTTGAATATCAGCATTCAGATTAGAAACTCTTTCTTTTAGAATATTAAAAGTTTTTGACAATGGTTCAAAAACCGTAATTTTTTGAATACCATTATCAATATATTCCTGAAGTTCTTCACCATAGTGAGCACCAATGTGGACAATCCCCTTGATATCCATCTTGTATTTGTTATGGATATTTGTAAAACTTATCAGCATTTTATTTTGAAATTGATTGGGCGATTTGATTCATGGTTCCATCCCACGTTAGATACTTATCATAGACCATTCTACCATACTCCAAATACTTTCGAAATTCACCAGTCTCCAGAAGATTATCAACAATTCCAGGAATCTCATCGATACGATCTGGAGTAATCAAAATCGCTGCCTTGTTCCAATCGATCACATCTTCAAAAGGTAACCAAAATACATCACTGACATATATAGGAACCGCATCCATCTGCATGGTTTCATACAACCTAAACGATGTAGGACCATATCCTCTAGGTGCTAATCCAAATACAGAATCGTAAATAATATCACAAAATATTTCTGAGAGAGTTGCTGTTTGGTTTACGAAGAACTTATATCCTTCAAGTCCTTCCAACTTATCACACATTACCTTTCGCATTGGGTGAGTATCATTTCTACCAGCAAATCCAACCTTATTCATCCGCACTTCTTTTGGAGATCCTGGATGAGGATCAGAAAGCAATGGGATAGGAATGTATTCTTGCGTATCTGCTTTGGGAGACTTGGGGGAATTTGATGCAGCAAACACCTTACAGTTATCAATAGAAACTAGGGTACCATCGTCATATTGAACAACGGTAAAGAACTTCTCACCTGGATACTTATTGGGAAGTTCGTTTGCCCAATTTTGAATCTCAGCAATCTTTGCAGTATCATTTCCCCAGTTGTTTGAACAATGATACTGAGTCCACTGAATAGGAATATAAAGGTAATCACTATCAATATCCATTGTAGTGAAATACGAAAATGCTCTCTCCTCAATCAAAGGATTCAACCCTTGATGTGGAGGATATTGAAATGTATTTTTGGGGATCCACTGTTGTGGAGTATCAACGACTCTAATCATAGGTTCACCATTTGATCTTTGTAATATTCAACTGACTGCATAGATTGTGCTCCACAAGCATTCCAATTGCTTTGAGGACGTAAACGATGATTGTGACGCAGATCATTTACAACTACAAACTCTCCACCATTCTTCAACCAGAAGTAATACGCTGCTGCAGTATCAGCGTGAAGTAATGGAGTACTAGTATCTAGAAACGCTTCAGAAAGTGACTCCAAATACATCTGCTTGTTAATAACATAGTTTCCACTATTCAAGAACCAATCAAACCATTTGGTTCTTTTGAAGATTGCATCTTTGCTTTCTTCAATACCAATAATATCGTACTTGAATGTATAATCAGAAATATTTTCATAATCTGCTTTATCATCATTCTTACAAAACAACTGTCTTGGAGAATAACAGATAGCAGTATTATCATCAGGGATATCTCTAATCACCCGATAAGTTTCTAAGAATGGATGATTATCACTATCAAGAAGATAAACCCATTCGTTTGTACAATTCTTTACTGTAGTGAATTTATTTCTGAAGGCACCAAGATTTTCATCGTTTCTGAACAACTTGATCTTATCACAATCAAGTTCTTCAACAATTTTGCAAAGATTGTCCCACTCATCTACTTGTGAACAATCATCGTTGACAATGATTTCAGAAACGAAATCATCATCAACAGCATACTTAATACAGTCTAAAAAGTATTGGGACGTATTATAAAAAGGTATAGCGAGACTAATTTTTTTCATTTCTTTAATATAAAATTGGAAAGTAATTTTGGATCAACTATCATATTATCATGAAAGTCAACTTTAGAAACATCATAAAATCTTCTAAAAGGAATGTTCAAAGATCTGCAAACATCAATATACTGATCACAATATTGATGTGGGTTAGGTGGATAGATCTCTACAATATCTGCATCCTTATTTGCAAATAAAGTAAAGGTGAGTCCTCCACTTTGAGGAGCAACTACTAAAGATGCATCTCTCATAATTTGGATCTTTTGAGACATTGTATAGTCTTCAAAGAAGATTGGTTTGATTCCAATCTCTTCAAGAGATTCTACAACCTCACCTTCATTTACAATCTGCCTACGACGAACATTGTTATCTTCACGATTACCTTCACAAAGATGAGAATTACCTCTGCAAATATAAATCTTACTATATTTGGACGTATCAAAATCACTCCCTACACGAGAAAGAAAAAGATCTCGGAGAAAATGATATGTATCATGTTCTACACAAGGTCGTCCACTACCGTTCTGAAAGTCTACTGGTTTGATCGATGGAAGTAGAGTCCACTGACAGGTATTTGGAACTACATTAATAACATCGGACAAAAGTTCAAAAGATTCTTTCTGATATTCATTAAAATCTTCACGATCAAAACAAACATCAATCCTTGAAGAAAGATCTACTTGTTTCAAAGCACCGAGCATAAGAACTACCCAGTGAAACATAAATGTTTTTCCTGCTTCTTCGATTTTGTATGTCATTTACCTATAAAATTGCATATAAGAACGTTACTACTACTTATACAAGTAAGTTTGACTTATACCGATATCATTGATGGGTAGTCAGTACAAACTCCATAACAATCATGAATACAATCAATGCGATCATCCAAATCTTTTTTTGAGAGTAATGGAATGATTGTTTTATCATCAACCTTCTGAGAAAGGTCATGCAACCAAATCACCTTTCTTGAAGTAAATGTAAACGCATCTCCTTCATGAGAAAAAGACTGAAATACCTGGCATATTTTAGCTGCCTCAAGATCTTTACAATGCAACCACAAACTATCTTGTCTATGAAAAATCCAATTCCATGTTACCTTATATTGTGGTTCATCATGACCTAACCACAGTTCACCAGCAATTACCCTAACATCAATCTCCACATCATACCCATTGCCAAGGGCACAATCAATATAACTAGGCGCATTTTCTCTTCCAGGTACTGGACCACGGATATTACCACGATGAGATATAAGTTTCATAATTCTTCTATTCTTAAAGATTTATCTTCTATAAACAAATCATAAAAAGGTTTATCAACACGAAGTTCGTGATATTTGGCACCCCAATCTTTTAGTTGTTGTTCAGTTAAATTTGTCCAATCAATTTGTTTTCTTGATCCACGAGCAGTCCAATAAACAATAGTGTGCCCCTCATCATAGAGTTTATTGATCTTATCAATATTTTCTTGAATTGGTTTTGCCTTTGTATAATCGTGAGTTGTTCCAAAGTCTACTGAAGTTTCTCTGTGGCAAATAGTTTCATCAATGTCAACATAAATTACTTTCATTTCAATAATTCTCTCCTGTACTTTTCATTTGGACAATCAAAAACTTCATTTACTAAATTAGAATCTAAAAAATTACACTTTCCTAAACCGATAGATCCAATGAAAATTTGTGCAGATTTTTCACACATAAACGTAGAAGCAATACACTCTTTGTATGAAGAAGATGATACTATTATACCATGATTTTGAAGCAATATCAATTTAGGAAAATAACCTTCATTATCTATAAAAGAATTTACCGACTGTTCAATCTCAATTAATAACTTTTCTCCTGGAGTTGCATAGGGAACTACACAAGACTTTTTACCATTACGAATAACTTGATCTGGAAACAAGCGATTGATTGCAAAACTATAGATATGATCAGTGCATAATATTTTATTTGTATGTGTGGGATGCGTATGTGCAATATAATTTACTTCAGGAAAGTTTTTCATAATCCAAGCATGAAATAAAGTTTCTATACTAGGTTTTTTATGATCAGAGTTTATCTTTTTTCCATTCAAATCACACAAAGTAAGATCAGTCTCAGAAAGATTATGAAGACTAGAACCACTCGCTTTAACTAAAAAAGATGTATTACTCTGCCTTTGTGAGACATTACCTTCCCCACAAATTGCATATTCGGAAAGTGTGTGTGCTAATTCTAATAACATTATTCAATAAATATCCAGTTTTCTAATTTAGGATTCACAAACCATTTATAAAAATTTTTTCTCCAACTATCATATTTTCTTACATATAAATGAAAATGCACTTTCTTTTTCTCAATTTTACCTGATAATTGAAGAAGATATACAAATATCGCTAAAGAATTTTCTATTAAATGTATTTCAGTTGCATTCTCTATTAATTTAACAGTGTCAAAAAAGTTTGATATATTGTGCAGATTTACTATGTGTTCTGAAGAAATATATTTTTTATTGATTTTATTTAATCCATATTCACATATGACTGCATATTCTTTAGGAAGATTTAATTTTTTAAATAGTTTTTCTTCTTGCTCATATAACCTATCATAATGAAAATTTCTATATTTTATTTCTATAGGAAGTTTGTCTCTAACCACTACAAATTGATTCAAATCTTTATATAATTTAGTATCATATTGAATATTAAGATGAGTACCAATCGGATTACATTCTGAAAAAATATTATTTGGTGTGATTCTTTCCAAAAAATCTGTGGCGCATATTGTATACCCTCTTTTACATAATAATGTATTTCCAGACTTACAAGTATCTCTCCACGTTGATAATTCTAAAAGATATAAAAAATCAATGTCATCATTAGAATGATCAAAGTTATGTCCGTTTATCATAAAATAATCATAACTCATAATTTCAACTTTCGAGTTGTAAGAATATAATACTTCATAGCATTTTGAAAAGTTATAATCCATAAAGATTATTATCTTTTCATAATAATATGATAGGAAATTAACCATTCCATTTATTGATAAATTATCACCGATCGAATCATAAGTAGAAATATATAATATTTTCATAATTCAGACAAAAAATTTCTTAATTTATCTATATCAACTTTCCAAGGAGAGTTTAATCCTCCAGAGATGGAAAGTGATCCTTTGTTTTCTACACTCTCCCCAATCTCATCAACAAATTCTGTGTGGTCAAAGTGATGTAAATTGGTATGAGACATTGAATATTCAAACCTACTATTAACATCAAAGAACTTTGGACTATTAATAGAGATTACCTTCGTCTCTGGTGGGGAAAAAATTACATTACACATACCTCCTCCAATAGGACCTGCTATGACTTTAGCATTACTAAACATAGCAATCTTTTCTTTCATTGACAAGTTTTCACAAAACACTTCTTCAAATCCCTCAGAGATAAACAATTCCGCCATCTCATCTTCATTTACACAACGTCTGCGTTCTGTGTAGTTTGTTCCAATGTTTTTTAAATTATTATGCAACCAAGTACGACGAGAAATATAAATCTTCTCTGATCCTTTACCTTCACCTTTCATACGATTCAGAACTTCAAACACCTTCTTATGTGGTGGTAAATTGGAAAGACGGTTGTGAGTTAAAGAAGAACCAACACAGACCTTATTATACAAAGTATTTTGATTCAAAAATATTACATCTTCTTTATTGATACCTAAAAGTTGAAGACATTCCCAAACAAATAGATAGAGATCATCTTGACCCTCAGGAGGACTGACAAGTAATTTTAAATCAGGATGAATTTTTTTCTCATTAAAATAATGAAAAAGATAAGGTAGAGTATCGTAGATAAAATGATAGTAGTTCGCCATATTATAGACGAAATAAAATACTGGAATATCACAGAATTGAGTAAATCTTACAGGCAACCAAATATCATATTCCATGGTCTCTTCATAAACAGTACCCCTATCAAGAGACATAAACTTTTCAATGGTAGGAAGAATAAGTCTTCCTGTTTTAGTTGACCACATCAATGGTTGCGGATAATGCTTTGAGTGTCCGACAAATCTTATTTGATCAAAATATGCAACTTCAAGTATTCTATGATTCTCATCTACAGGAGCGACTCTTCTTGTTTGTCCAGAGTCCCAATATGAAATTGGCAATACTCTTTTATTCATACTTTACCAAGATTCTGAATTAAAATAATTTTTATTGTAAGCAACAATATTACACCACTTCCATAATACTACTTGATTATTATATCATATGAACTGCATTTATGTCTTTTTTAGGTGGTAAAATAGTCATTTTTATAGTGATAATCGTGCCAATCAACTTTATTGAAGAATCTTTGCCAGTATTGATAAGTCTTTAAATCGTTAGGTGTTCCCCAACAAATATAATTATCAATCTCAAAGTTTTTTACCTTATATCCCAGTCTAATTGCCTCATTGAGCATCGTATCAACATAAAACTCCCCATTTGTTCTTATATTCTTATCATAAAGAGAACTTAAAGAATATGCAAAAACTTCTCTTGAGCGAAAGAACATTGTTCCTGTGATTGCAAACTCTTCTATAGGGTTAGTTCCCTTAAAATCTTTTACATCAACATTAGAAACATTACCATCTTCATCACAGTTTACCCATGAATATGCATTTGGTTGTAACTTACTAGTATAGTTATTACGATATGTCCATACAATTATATCATTACTTTCATCATTTACCAACTCCATGAACTTATCTGCATCATAAAAGACGCCGTTATCACACGCAGATACAAGAATTGAACCATCTTCACATTGTTCTACAATCTTTTCTGTGGTACATGCTTGACCTTCTAGTACCTCATCAATCCACACAACATCATCACCAGGTGCTTGATGTCCTTTCAGACAAGCATAGATGGTTCTATCAGTCTTAGGAAGACAGCGAACTGCTTGTTCAACCATATTCTTTCCATTTACAGGAATGAATGGTTTGGGATGTGCATATCCCTCCTTGGCAAAACGACTGCCAGCACCTGCCATAGGAAGTGCAAGAGTACAGTTCTCTATCTTAACCTCTTTCTGACCTTCAAGAGTTTTGCGATAATAGTTAGACCAACTGTTGTAAATATCAAGATCTCCAGGAGTTCCCCACTGCAACATATAAGGAACCTCATAGACTCGATTGTCAAGTCCATCATGAATGAGAAGATTATAAATTAAGCTCACATAATATTCACCATTGATGTTGATATCTTCATCCATCAACTGCTTAAAATATTTCTTGACGTAACTACCTTTCTTGAAGTAGTAGTTTCCAGCAGAGGCAAATTCAGACATCTTATTGTCTGTAAATGGTTGTTTCTCTCTAACTTCTAGAATTTTATTTTTATCATCAGTGCGACAGAAAGCATAGTTATCACTACCCAACATGTGAGGATGAAATCCTGTATAACAAATTACACATCCATCACACTCTACGGCATCAACATATTCCTTAAAGTGGCGATAGTCCCAATAAATGGAAAAGTCGCAGTAGTTGATAATGACCTCTTCATCATCATCAATAAGTTCATCAAACTCAGATACTGAAAATACTGGTCCCTTCTTGTGACGAGGAATAGTTACTATTTCTTTCTTCTCCACAAGTTTATCCAGAACATCCAAAATATCAGTCTCTTCCCTGTGCTTATCATTGATAATAAACACAAACTCACTATTTTCAGGATATAATCGAACAATGTGTTCGATTACTCTTTTACCATCAACTTCAATAAGATACTTTGGAATTTCATATCCAGCGGCAGCAAACCTGCAGCTCATACCAGACATTGGAATAACAACTTTCATACTTATAGCGTTTCTATGTATTTATTGATATTTTCCAAGTTGACCTCAAAGGCACCATTAGTGCCATTTTTCGGATCTATATTATGAGGTAAAGAAGGATATAAGAACAAATCCTTACGCTGGGTTAAATTTAACTTATCAAGCAAACCAAAATAATAATCTTGTCCTACTGGTTTATCATTTGATAATAATAAAATATTATTGGATGTATTTGAAAAAATTAGATTACAAACATTTGCACCCAACTGTGTTATTAGAACATCAATATCTTTCAATGCTTCCACTTTTTCTTGTATTGTCTTATCACCCAATTCAATAATCTCAAAACAATTTTGAACTAACAGTTCAATTAACTGGTCTTCATTACTAATACATCTATACCTACCAACCTGACTATTATTATGCTCTAAAGATACATTTTGATTTCTTTTGAGATAAACTTTCCTAGTAGCATTTTTGCTTGGTATTATACCCAAAGCATTATGAAGTTTCTTACAGACTTCTACACCAGCAATATTTATTTCTCCACCAACTCCGTTCCACTGCAATCCTATATGGGGAATAGTATCTATATTTTTAAAGACATATTTAATATTATCTTCTAGGACTAGAATACGATCTTCAGGTATTCCAAGTAATTTAAAGATACTTTTAGATAAAATATTGTAAGTTGACCTGGGAATAACTAATTTCTTTTCTGAATCATAGTAATGCAATTTAGGAAGACACTGAGTAAGATAATGGGCATAACTAACCTGCAAACTGAAAGCATAATAAAGGAAACAATCTTCTTCAATATAAATTGTTTCTTCAACACCTCTTAAAATCTTTTTAAAGTCAGCATCTATACGAACTGGCCAGGTAGTATTTTTCAAAAACCTATCAGCATCATCATAAAAGAATAATACTTCCCTATTCTTTCCTGTAGGATAAGTTATTTCAACCCCATCCTCTAAATGAACTAGCGTTAAATTAAAATATCTCATGACATTGGGAAAGTTCCAATATGTTCTGTAGTCTCTAAATCTTTAGAGTTGATTGGTGGATGAGCACCCCGAATATTATGTATTCTACTATCTCCATCATTTTCCCAAACCTTATCAAATATTCTGCGGTTACCATCTAGTTTATACGAATAACTAAATCTCTCCACAGGAATATTCTTGTCATATACATTTTGCGTCAAACATCTTTCAAAGTGAATCTGATATTTCTTTTCCCACAAGGAATTGATTTCTAAAATGAATTCATATGTTTCACAATATACTCTCATTGATTCCCTATTTCCATAAGCAATTGCGTCAGAAACAATAGGAACATGAGTTCCAAGAGATATAGTATTTCTATCAACTAAAGGAGTAGTAAAATCACATACTGGAACCGTTGAAAAAATTTTATAATCACTACTTTTAACAATATTTGGCATATCATCTGCAATTAAATCACTACGATACTTTAAATATGCATCATACTCAAATCCATTGTTATCGGCATAGTTTGTTGCCATATTAAATGCATTCATGTCATTATAAAACATTGACATAACATTCTGCGGAACAAATTTTCCGTTGACACTTTGTCTAACAGTTCCAGGATGATGATTCTCAAAGTCATCTGGAAGAGAGAAAGGTTTTATCTCCAAACCCCTTAACCAAGGTTGAAGACTTTCCTCCATCACATCATAATACTTACACGGTTCATCATTCACGGAAATGAACAAATCATATTCATGCTTGTTTTTTTCCAGGAGACGTTTCAGACAAACTTCATATCTAGCCGCTCTACCGGATATTAAAACTGCTACTCTCATATGATTGTCCACCCAGAACAATAAAGATCACTCAAATCTTTTTGAGAATCAGGTCCAGCAAACCAAACATTGGGGGCAATAGTCTTCTTACTCTTTGCCAACCAAGAACCCCACCAAGAAAATGATGAATTTGCGATAACATGGTATGTACATAAAGTTTGGAGGAAAAGATCAACTGCAGTATTATTTCCTTCAGAAAAAATAAATCTATCTCCTTGAAATATCTCTTGATCTTTACACCAATCAATACCATCAGAAAAAATCATAACAGGAATATCATCTGGTAATTTTGATAATGCTTTTGAATAATATTCTAATTGTTGCACTGGATGATGTGGATATTTAAGATAATCACCACGACGAAGATGCACAGATATTACTTCAGCATCTTGAAAATTTTCTTCAAATGCTTCTTTCGTTGGTTGAGAGATTTCATCAACAAACGTGAATGCTTCTCGGATTTGCTTTTCAATATGTTTAAAATATTTTTCTGTTTGAAAATACCCATAAAGACTAATATTATTTGGACACCTTTCCCAAAGATTTTGGTCTAAACCAAATCCAGATTCCATTATCTTAGGAAAATTACTTACTCTTTTTGGAGCATTGGGAATTTTAAAACACTCAAACATCGTAATATCAGATGCCACACAGTTAGGATCTCTAGTAGCAACTACACTTCTAGGTGGTAAACAATATTCATAAGCATGTCTTTGTGCCAATCCACGAAGTGCTGCATATTGAAACATCTGGTTTCCAAGTCTCCCCAGATTTCCCAAGTCATCATTTGCAAGCATAATCTTTATACCACTCATAAGTTGTTTTAATCCCATCTTTGAGTGAGATTTTTGGTTTCCACCCAAGAGTTTCAATCTTCTCAATATTTAGAACTTTTCTAGGAGTTCCATTAGGTTTAGATATATCCCATACAATCTCACCTTTGAAACCAACAACATCGGCAACAGTTTCAGCAAGTTCTTCAATAGTTACATCTTGACCAGTCCCAACATTAATGACATCTGGACTATCATAACTCTTCATACATTCAAAACATGCTTCTGCAAGATCATCTACATGTAAAAACTCACGCATAGCAGACCCATCACCCCAAAGGGTCACAGTATCTTTTGCCTCATGAAACTTCCGAATAAATGCAGGCAGAACATGTGAACTTTCAAGATCAAAGTTGTCATTAGTACCATACAGATTCGTAGGCATCAAGGAGATAGCATTGAATCCATACTGCTTACGATATGCCTGACACATCTTGATACCCGCAATCTTAGCGACAGCATAGGCATCATTGGTTGGTTCCAGAGGACCAGTCATTAGATACTCTTCCTTAATGGGTTGTTCGCACATCTTTGGATAGATACAAGAAGACCCAAGGAACAACAGTTTCTTAGCACCAAACTTACGTGCGGCATGAATGATGTTTGACTGAATCATCAAATTATCATAGATGAAATGTCCAGGATAATCTTTATTTGCACCAATACCACCAACCTTCGCGGCAGCAAGATAAACGTATTCAGGTTCATTATTCTTGAAGAACCTTTCAACATCGTCTTGCCTCCGCAAATCAAAGTGACTTGATGGTGTTGATAAGATATTCGTATATCCTTTCATATGAAGCATACGAACAATTGCCGATCCTACAAGTCCAGTATTACCAGCAACATATACTTTACTATTACTGTCCATAGATACACATGTCCTCAACTAGTTCTTTAAATGATGTTTTGGGTTCCCAACCCAGTTTTTCCTTTGCTTTAGTAGGATCTCCAAGTAACGTCTCTACTTCTGCAGGACGAAAATACTTGGGATCAACTCTAATAACTGATCTCTTTGTGTTCCAATCATATCCAACTTCCTCAAGACCCTCACCCATCCACTCAATCTTCATACCGAAAATAGGTGCAGCAGCATCAACGAAATCACGAACAGAGTATTGTTCTCCCGTAGCAATGACATAATCATCTGGTTCATCTTGCTGGAGCATTAACCACATTGCTTCCACGAAGTCTTTTGCATGACCCCAGTCCCTCTTTGCATTAAGATTTCCAAGATATAAACAATCTTGAAGACCTACAGAGATTCTAGATAATCCTCTCGTAATCTTACGAGTTACAAAGGTTTCGCCACGTCTTGGTGACTCGTGATTGAATAGAATACCAGAACTGCAGTGCATTCCATATGCTTCACGATAGTTCTTTACTATCCAGTACCCATAGAGTTTTGCAACACCATAAGGAGAACGTGGATAGAAAGGTGTGGTCTCTGTCTGTGGTGTTTCTTGCACCAGTCCATAAAGTTCACTAGTAGATGCCTGATAGATACGAACCCTATTCTCCATACCAAGCAAACGGACTGCCTCAAGCACTCTCAGGGTGCCTATGGCATCTGTCTGACCCGTATACTCAGGCATCTCAAATGATACCTTTACATGACTTTGTGCCCCAAGATTATAAATCTCATCTGGTTGAACCTGCTGAATAACCCTCACTAAATTTGTAGAGTCTGTTAGATCACCATAATGAAGTTTTAGTTGTTCATAAATGTGATCAATTCTATGGGTATTAATTAAAGAAGCACGACGCACAATACCATGAACCTCATACCCTTTTTCAAGGAGAAGTTCTGCTAAGTATGAACCATCTTGTCCTGTAATACCAGTAATTAAAGCAACTTTCATATACTATAATATCATCATTACATTATACCAAAAAAACAGGGTTTATGCAACCCTGCTTCATACGGTCTTGCCATGCACGCCACTTACTCTTTGACCAGAAGCAAGAAACT
>CENL01054382.1_pt1 | contig 16409 bp, 17 predicted proteins | sample 530221 | NCBI WGS metagenome assembly CENL01 (sample SAMEA2619791, study PRJEB7988) | marine metagenome | isolation source: saline water (ENVO:00002010), including
ATTATGAATGATGTTCCAATAACAATAGGAATCAGTACAGACAAAGCTTGTTCTTCTGCTAGTGTTTATGGTGACACAAAATCATTAATGGAAAAATGTTTTATGGAAGCTAATACAACAAAAAACAGATTTGCATTAACACGATTTGCAAATGTAGCACATAGTAATGGTTCTGTATTACCATTTTGGTTAGAATCTAAACGAAAAGATGAACCTATTAAAATAACAGACCCTAATATGAACAGGCTAATATTTTCGAAATCAGATGCTGCTAAACTTATCAACAAAGCTATCAACAAATGTGACTCAGGTGATGGTGGTTTTGTTTGTTCATATAAAATGAAATCTGTTAATATGTTTGATATGGCTCAGACAATAGCTTATGAAGGTTATATATCAGAGATACAAGAGGTTGGTAAACGGCCTGGTGAAAAAGTAAATGAAGATTTGATAAGTAAAGAAGAATTACCATTTACTTATGTGCATGGCGATATGATTTATATTTACAATCAAGAAAATTTAGATGAAAATACTTTATCAGAACCTTATTCATCTGCAACTGCTGAAAAAATGACAGAAGAAGAAATTAAAGATTTAATATGGCCTTAAATATATTAATACCAGCCAGAGGGGGTTCTAAAAGAATACCTAAGAAGAATTTAGCTGACTTAAATGGTAAGCCTTTGTTATATTATACTATAAATACTTGTAGAAATATTACTGATGAAATTTATGTGAGTACTGATGATACTGATATAAAAGAATTTGCAGAATCTATGAATGTAAATGTTATAGAAAGGCCAGATAGATTATCAACAGACGAATCAAAAACTGAAGATGTTGTAGAACATTTTTTAGAAGAAATAGACACAGATTTGTTTTGTGTTGTACAACCTACATCACCTTTATTATCATTTACATCTATATTAGAAGCTATTGATAAGCTTGTATCACCTTTATATGGTGTCGAACAAGTAAAATCTTATGATTCTGTTATATCAGTATGTAAAGATGTAAATTATTATTGGGATTCAAAAGGTAAACCAGTAAATTTTGAATTAGGAAATAGAAAAAGAACACAAGAACATCAGGGATGGTTCAAAGAAAATGGGGCTTTCTATATGACAACTAAAGATAATTTTTTAAAAGATAATATTTTACAAAATGGTAATGTTGGATTTATAGAGATGAGTGAAAGAGAATCAATTGACATAGACAATAAATATGATTTAGAAATAGTTAGGAGAATAATTAATGATTAAGATAAAAATTTTAAACCCTGGAGTGTACAGGAATGAACCTACATTTAGACCTTTTGCTTTTATACAGGAAAAGTTATATGCTGATTATAGTATTCAGTTTACAGATTCAGATGATTATGATTATATGTTTGTTGGTATGCATGATTTTATAGATAAGAAAAGAACATTACAAGAGAGTATTGATTATGGTTTAGAAAATGTTTCTAAAATAACAGGAGATTATTTTTTATTCGAAGGCTCTGATTCAACATCTTTAATGGGTGGTTATGAAGTATTTGAACAAAGTGATGCAATGTATTTATTTAAAAATCAAATGTTACCATCTCAAGAAGCATATAAAGTTCCATATGCTCATAATAAATGGTTTTGGGGCAGTGGTAGTGATTTAGATTTATCATACGATATTCCAGATGATATGTGGGAAAGAATTAAATTTACAGGATGGAATGTAGGACAATTAGTACCAGATTATAGAAATTTTCAACCAATAAATACTAACAAATCATTAGATATATGTGCTATATTTCAAGCTAAACACGATTATAGTGAAGACCATAAATCTCAAAATAATCAATTTTATAGAGAACATCGTGGAGGATTGTGGAACAAGTTAGATGATTTAAAACAAAGATATAATATGGTGTGTGATAGATTACCAAAAGATGTATACTTAAAAACTATGCATGATTCTAAAATATCCTTTTCTCCATTTGGAATGGGTGAGATTTGTTTTAGAGATTTTGAGTGTATGCAGTTCGGAACTATTTTTATCAAACCCAATCAAGACCTAGTACACACTATTCCTAATATTTATGAAGACGGAAAAACTTACATTGGTTGTAAATATGATTGGTCTGATTTAGAAGAAAAGATTGATTATGTGTTATCAAACTTTGATGAATTAAATGTTGAGATAAATGAGAACATAAGAAAGAAATTCATAGAAGGATATGACTACGACAAATTATGTTTACATTGGTATAATATCTTTAAAAATCAAAGTGATGTGGAGACAAAATGATTAAAGACAGCATAGCAATATTGTGTAGAGGTGAGTCTTTAAAAGAGATAGAGCTATTACCTGATGTTGAAGAATATATAATAGTCAATGGATTTTCTGATGAATTTGAATTAGACTATATTAAAAATGTGTTAACTGATAAAAAAATCACTCATCTTATCAGTTTAGGCTCATTAGCTCACGGACACCCATCTGGTGCTAGAAATGGTTGTTTTGGTGCTATGATAGCTAAGAATAATTTTAAACAATTCAACATAGAAAGAATAGTTTTATCTTACATAGAAGAGTGTTTACCTCACAATGCTAATAGTCCAGTCGTACACAATGTAAAAAACAAAGATGAAAAAAATATACCTGTGTCTTGTTTAGGAGATGAAAATAAAACACTTATGATAAAAAATCATCCAAGATATAAATTTACATATCCATCGTGTGGTGTTGGGGCATTAGGATATTCTTCTGTAGATTTAAAGAAAAAAAATATCTACATAATTGGTATGGATTTTTATGATGGTAGTGGATATTTAGAGAGAGGTATTTACAAATCACAAGAAGCTGCTATAAAGAGAAGTGCAGATGAAGGAAAACAGATGAGAGAGTTTTTTCCAGGTTTTATAGAAAAACAACCTGAAATTAATTTTACTATGTATACATATTCAGATTTTAATACACAATTAAATAACTTAAATATTATCAATTTAAGACAATAAAATTAATGTTTTAGTAAACTTATATATACTTATATATATACATATGAACAAAGAGGTTACATGCTACAGGAAAAAAATAACACACAAGGAATAGACTTTATAATAGTTGTGTTTTATAGATTTGGATATGCACAAATATTAACTGAAAGTATAAAAAAGTATGTAAAAAATATTCCATACACTATCAATATCGTAAACAATGGTATAAACACAGGTGAAAATAGTGGTCTTGAAACATTAAAAAATATGTTTAAAGATGAACCAAATGTAAATATTATTGCCGGTATTGAACAAACAATTGATTCAAACAATTTAGAACCTAACACTTATGAATGTAAACACGATGGACGGAAAGTTTCTATAGGTAGTTATGCTAAAGCTGAGGGAATGAAAAAAGCACTCTTAAATAGTAATCGAGAATATGTGTGCTATCTTGATGCAGATACGGTATTTTTAGGTGAATGGACTGATGAAGTATTGTCTTTATTAGAAGAAAATGTCTTTGTATCACATAAATGGAGAGAAGACATACAAATGGATGGTAATAATTTTTGTATTGTAAAACGAGAAGTGTTAGACAACAATCATTTATATGAAGAGCATGACTTGTATCCAAATTTACATTGGAAAGATAGTAATGGTATGCTGTCTCATTGGGCAAATACAGAAGAATTACCATATGTGATTCTAACTAATAGTCACAACAATCGAAGCCTTAAATCTCAACACACTTTAAATTTTTCAAATGGTGAACAAGCATGGATAGACGACAGACCGGTGTTTTTTCATCATGGTCGTGGTTCTGTAAGAGCAGACAAATTGTATAAAGAATGGATTGAAATCACGAGTAATTATTTAGGACTAAAAATTGAAGACATTACATTGTAAAGAAATAAAAGGTGTAAAAATATTTGAACCTGATGTGTTCACAGACTTTAGAGGTGATTTATGGACAACTTGGAAAAAAACTGAGTTTCCATTTGACATAGAATTTATTCACGACAAAGTGTCTACATCGAGAAAGAATGTTTTAAGAGGTATTCACGGAGATTTTAAATCTCACAAACTTTTTTCTTGTTTATATGGTCAATTGTTTTGTATATTAGTAGATAACAGGAAGGATTCAGAAACATATTTAAAATGGACCTCTTTGATATTAGATGATAGAAAAAGAAAAATGGTTTTGACTCCACCAGGTGTAGGAAATGCTTTTTTAGTTTTAAGTGAAGATTCAGTTTTTAATTACAAATGGGCGTATGAAGGAAAGTATCCTGATGTAGAAGACCAATTTACAATTAAATGGAACGATAAAAGATTAAACATAGATTGGCCAATAGATAATCCAATTTTACAGAAAAGAGATAAATGAAAACATTAGTAACAGGAGGCACAGGGTTAATAGGTTCACATATAAAAGGTGATTATAAATTTTCAAGTAAAGATTTACCTCTTACAAATTTACCTGTGGCTAAAAGTATAATAGAAAAACTAAATGTAGATAGAATCATACATTGTGCTGCTGTACAGAAAAATGGTTCTACGATTGAAAATAATCACTTCAATCATTTTTATGACAATATGATAATAAACTTTAATATGTTAAAAATAGCTTCTGACCTAAACATAAAAGAGATATTATCAGTAAGTACTATCAATGCACTTCCTGATATTGATGATTGTAATGAGTTAGAATTACATTCAGGAGCTCCAAGAAAAGAACTTTATTCAGATGGTTTTGTCAACAGAATGTTAGTCACTGCTTCTCAAACTTTAAGTGAAGAAAGTGATGTACGAACACTATATCCACTTTTAACTAATATTTATGGTCCGTCTAATAAACCTATGAATGGTATAATTCCTTTCTTTATAAAAAAATGTATAGAATGTAAGAATGAAAATAAAGACTTAGATATTTTAGGTGATGGTAGTCCTGTTAGAGATTTTATTTTTGTAGAGGATTTAGATAACATATTTAATTGGATGTTTGATAACTATTTTGAAAATGAACCTTTGATAGTTTCTACTGGTGTAGGTGTAACTATTAAAGAAATTGTCAATTTGATTGTTAAGTATGTAGATTTTAAAGGTAAAGTAAATTGGATAAAAGATGAAAGATTTACTGGAACAGATGTTAAAGTTTTTAACAACAAAAAATTAAAAACAATAAATCCTGATATTAAATTTACATCTTTGGAAGATGGTATAAAAAAAACGGTAGGATGGTATATAAATAATGGTTGATTTAGAATCGTCAGTAAAACAAAAAGGAAAATATGTTACACAGATAATTCATTTTGTCGGTGGTGAAAAAAGAACTTTTAATGGAGTTTTAACTGAGAGTATAAAACAAGGACAATTTACTAAGTTTGAATGTAAAAATGGAGCAATGATAATGATAAACGATAAAAATGTACTATGTATAGAAATTTTTAAGGAGAATAAATGAAAGATAATTTTAGAGAAGGTATAGATTTTGTTATAACCGTGTACACAAAAAGACATTACTTGAGAATGTTAGTAGATAGTATTCATAAGTATGTCAAAAATGTCCCATACACAATTAACATAGTGAATTGTTGGCATGGAGATAAAAGTGAAGGTTTGAAAGAATTAGATGAAATGTTCGGTGATGACAAGACGATAAAAATAATAGAAGGGTTTGACCAAAGTGAAACTACAATTTTACAAGGTGATGGTTCTGTTTTTCAATCTACGAGAGCAGAACATATGTTTACAGGAGGAATAGATGGTAATCAAAAATCACCATCTACTTGGTTTAAAATAAATAGTGATATTAAAGCATTTGAAAACTCAGATAGAGAATATATCTGTATATTAGATTTAGATTTAATATTTTTAAACGAGTGGGTTGATGATATATTACCATTACTTGAAGATAATTTATTTATATCAAACAGATACGACCCTGGACAGATATTTCACGATGCAGAAAATCCAGTACCAGAAGCTGGGTTAGCTAAAACAATGTTTTTTATATCGAAAAGAAGCTTATATACAGAACATACTGGATGGCCTAATTTTGATTATAGAGACGGAGGTGGTAATATTACTTATTATGTTCAACAAAACAAATTACCACACTTGATTTTAGATAACACTTATTGGAATAAGAATAGAAGAGCTAGTTATGTAAGAGTAACTCAACCAATTACATACGACCATATAAAAGAATGGCATGTAGGAGGTGATGTTGATGGTGCTACTATTAATCGTGAACATCATTTGATAGATATGGTTTATGGAGAACAAATGTATGTTAATGGTAAACCATTCGCATTTCATCAAAATCGAGGCGTGAGAAACACTACAGCAAAAAATGACGAGTGGGTCGCAAAGGCTACAAAATATTTGGAGGAAAACTAAAATGCCAGCAGATAGTAAATCAAAAACAACGATATTAAAATTAAGAAGACACAAAAGAACAGGTGAAAAATCTGTGTTAGTTACAGCTTATGATTATCCACAAGCTATGATAGCTGATAAAGCTGGAGTAGATGCGATTCTTGTAGGTGATTCTTGTGGTATGACAACACACGGATTCAAAACAACAATACCAGTAACTATGGATATGATGATAACACATTGTGAAGCTGTAGCTCGTGGTGCTAATGATGCATTTCTAATTGGAGATATGCCATATATGTCTTATCAAGAATCAGATGAATTAGCAGTAAGAAATGCTGGTAGGTTCATTGTTGCTGGAATGGATTGTGTAAAGGTTGAAGGTGCTATGGTAGACAGAGTTAAAGCAATTGCTGACTCAGGTATTATGGTAATGAGTCATTTAGGATTGACACCACATACAAGAGCTAAGATGGGTGGATATAGAGTTCAAGGTAAAACTGCTAAGAGTGCAGAAGTTGTGTTGAAACAAGCACTGGCACTACAAGAAGCCGGATGTTCATTTCTGTTATTAGAAGCAATGCCAACCGAACCAGCTGAGATGATTGCAAAAGAATTATCAATACCTGTTTATGGTATAGGAGCTGGTGATAAGGTTGACGGTCAGTTAGTTATCTTACACGACTTGGTTGGATTGTTTTGGGAGTTCAAATCTAAGTTTGTAAAAAGATATTGTGAAGCTGGTCAATTGATACAAAGTTCACTTGAACAATATAGAGATGAAGTAAAAGGTGGCCAATTTCCAGCAGAAGAAAACTTTTATGCAATCAAAGAAGAAGAATTAGAAAAACTACTTGGTGATTCAAGTTGGAAATACGAAGATTTAAGGGTTGAAAATCAAGCAAAACCCAATCATAGTGCAACACCAAGAACAACTAAGAGGGAGAAATAATGAAAGTAGCTGATTATATAGTTAAATATTTAGCCGACTATGGTATAAATGATATGTTTATAGTTTATGGTTCTGCAAATGGTGATATGGTAGATTCATTTGTACGAACAGATAATACAAGATATGTTGCTGTAATGCACGAACAAGGTGGTGGGTTTGCAGCTGAAGGATGGACTAAAGTTAAAGGGTTACCATCTGTATCTATGGCAACAAGTGGTCCCGGTGGTATGAATTTTGTAACACCGATTGGTAATTTCTTTTATGATTCAGTACCAGGATTGTTTATAACTGGACAAATCAATTCACAATTTATGAGACCTGATGAAAGTATAAGACAGATAGGTTTTCAAGAAACAGACATTGTAAGTATTTGTAAACCGATTACTAAATATGCTAAAATGATTGAAAGACCTGAAGATGTAAAATATGAAATAGAAAAAGCATTACATATGGCTACAGAAGGAAGACCAGGACCTGTGTTGTTAGATATACCAATGAATGTTCAGAAGGCAGATATTGATGTAGATACATTGATAGGATACGATAGTGGAATAAAAACAACATTTGATAAAGATTTAATTATAAAACAAGTTGATAAGTTTATTGAAGATTTACAGAATAGTGAAAGGCCTTGTTTGATGATTGGTGGTGGTGTGAGATTGAGTGGTGCTATTGATGAATTGTTAGAAGTGGGTAGAAGATTAAAAATACCTATGTTTCCTACTTGGAATGCATTAGATGTCGTATGTTCAGACTACGAATATTATGGTGGTAGAATTGGAACATATGGTGGTGCAGGTAGAAACTTTGGTGTTCAGAACTCTGATTTATTACTTGCAATAGGTAGTAGAATATCTGGTAGAATAACTGGTGGTAACATACATAGTTTTGCTAGAGAAGCTAAAAAATATATGGTTGATGTTGATAAAGCTGGTTTACAGAGATTTTTACAGCAAGTTCCATTTGAAGAATGTATTTATTCAGATGCTAAACTATTCATTGAAATACTAACTATGAGATTAAATGGTATTAAGTTACCAGATTTTACTAAGTGGACAGATAGAGTTATGGAATGGAAAACTAAATACGACCCTGTAACAAAGGATATGTTTAAACCTACAAAATATCCACATCCATACGCTTTCTCAAGAATACTTTCAGAAGAAATGAAAAGTGATGATGTTTTCTGTGGTGATTGTGGTGGTAATATAGTTGTGACAAATCATGCATTTGAAACAAAGACTGGTCAAAGATATTTTACTAATAATGGTAATTCACCTATGGGATTTTCTTTTGCTGGTGGTATAGGAGCAGCTATAGCAGCTGACAAGTCACAGAATGTAGTGTGTGTGATTGGAGATGGTGGTTTTAATATGAATATACAAGAGTTACAGACATTGATAAATTACGATGTGCCTCTTAAAACTATTATTATGAATAATCATATCTATGGTATAACTAAGGCATTTCAAGAAACAAATTTTGAAGGTAGAGCAGAAGCGTGTGGTCCTAAAGGTTACGACCCACCTAACTTTGTAAAAATTGTAGAAGCTTATGGTATAAAAACTATGACGGTTGACGATGGAACAGATTATGATAAAGTAAGACAACAGATAAGAGAGTTTTTAGATTATGATGGTCCTGTTGTTTTAGATTTAAATTGTCACGAGTATCATACATATGACCCAAAAGTTATCGGATGGAAAACACCTATTGAGGATATGTATCCTTACTTACCAGATGATGAATTTGATGATAATATGTACATAGAGAAAATAGGACAAGATAGAGTTTATCCAACTTTAGTTAAGAATGAAACTTGGGATAAAGATTAATGACAGATGTGTTATTTATAGCACCAAGTAATTCAAAAGGTATTTATCAAGATTTAGCAAAAGATTATGCAGGAATTGAACCACCTACTTGGGCGTGTTTGTTGGCAGAATCTTGTAGGTCTATAGGCCACAAAGTTGATATATTAGACACAGGTGCCGAAAGACTTACACACGAAGAATCATTAAACAGAATAAAAGAAATAAATCCAAGATTGCTATGTTTTGTTGTTTATGGACAAAATGTTAATGCAGGTACAACTATGATGAGTGGAGCAGTTTCACTATCAGAATATATAAAAAATAATGATGTAAACATTCCGATAGCGTATATAGGTTCGCATGTTCAAGCTTTACCATATGAAACACTCAGAAAAGAATCAAGTATTGATTTTGTATTTACTAATGAAGCTGTTTACTCTTTAAGAAAATTGTTATCACACTCAGATTTTATGAATCAATTACCGAATATAAAAGGTATAGGTTATCGTGAAAATGGGAAACCCACATTAACTACACCAGAAATAGGTGTTCCTAATGAGAGAATGGATATTGATTTACCTGGCTATGCTTGGGATTTGTTACCATATAAAGATAGACCATTTGATTTATATAGAAGTCCAATGTGGCATGCAGAGTATGATGAAAAGAAAAGGTCACCATATGCAGCTATAAACTCTTCATTAGGTTGTCAATTCAAATGTGAATTTTGTATGATAAATATACTTAATCGAGATGATGATGAGGAGATAGGAGTTGCAGGTAACTATAGTAAAATGAGATACTGGTCACCTGAGTTTGTTTTAAAACAATTTGATAAATTGGTAGAGATGGGTGTTTACAACATAAGAATAATTGATGAAATGTTTTTATTAAATCGTAAATACTATCAACCATTATGTGAGGGGTTGATTGAAAGAGGATATGGTAAAGATTTAATAATGTGGGCATATTCAAGAGTTGATACGGTTAGAAGACCAGAAATTCTAAAATTAGTCAGAGATGCTGGTATAAGATGGTTAGGTATAGGTATTGAAAGTGGTGATAGACAAGTTCGATTAGAAGTATCTAAAGGTAAATTTAAAGATGTTGATATAAAAAAAGTTGTCAGAAAAGTAGAAGAAGCTGGTATAAATGTTATGGCTAATTATATATTTGGATTACCAACAGATACACACAAATCTATGAGAACAACTCAAGACTTGGCATTAGATTTAGCAACATTAGGTTGGAATGGTTATTCTGCTATGCCTTTACCAGGTAGTCAGTTGTATAAAGATGCAGTAGAAGCTGGATGGGAACTTCCTTCAGATTATGAGGGATATTCATTTCATGCTTATACTACCGTTCCAGTACCTACTGATAATTTAACTTCGAGTGAAATATTAAAATTTAGAGATGAGGCATATCTGGAATATCACACATCAGAAAAGTTTCTTTCTAAAGTAAAAGCAAAATATGGTCAAGACGCAGTGGACAACATTCTAAAGAATTGTGAGATAAAATTAAAAAGAAAAATATTAGGAGATTAGGACGGATGAAATTTGATTGGCAACTTATAAATGATAGTATAACAAAAGAAGATAAAAAAGCACTTACTGATTTTATTAATACAGATGGAGTTAGATTTACACAAGGTAAGTATGTTAGACAATTTGAAGAAGAATGGTCTAAATGGGTAGGATGTAAACATAGTGTTTATGTAAACTCAGGTGCTTCTGCTAACTACATTATGGCGTCAATAATGAAAGAGAAAAAAGGTTTAGGTGAAGTAATTGTATCACCACTCGGATGGGTTTCAGATGTGTCACCATTAGTTAATCTCGGTTTTACACCTGTATTTGTTGATGTTGATTTAGAAAATATGTCAATTACATTAGAAAACATCAAGAAAGCTGTAACAGATAAAACGGTAGGAATTACTTTGGTGCATGTTTTAGGATTCAACGCAGTTAATGATGAGTTGGTTGAGTTCTGTAAAGATGAAGATTTATTCTTTATTGAAGATTGTTGTGAAGCACACGGTGCAACTTATAATGGTGAGAGAGTTGGTAACTTTGGAGATGTATCTAACTTTTCATTTTATTTTGGACATCACATAACATCTGTTGAAGGTGGAATGGTATGTACAAATGATGATGAGTTATATAATTATGCAAAACTATTCAGGTCACACGGAATGGTGAGAGAAGCATCAAAAGAAACTCAAGACAAGTTTAAAGAAAGTCATCCAGGTTGTAATCCATTATTTACATTTGCTGTTCCAGGATACAATTTGAGAAATCAAGAGTTTAATGCTGTTTTAGGTTTGTCTCAATTACCAAGATTACAAAACAATGTTGAAGTTAGGTCTGAAAATTTAGAAATATGGTTAGACACATTAGATTCAGATATATTCTTTACTGATTTTGACAGAGAAGGAAATAGTAATTTTGCATTACCTTTAATTTTATTAAAAAAAGACTTGGAATATTTCCAAAAAGTTTGTAAATTATTAGATGAAGAGAATGTTGAATTTAGAATTGGTACAGCAGGCGGTGGTAATCAATCAAGACAACCATATTTAGAAAAATATGAATTTGTTACTCACGATTTGAGTAATGTAAATCACATTCACGATTACGCTTTATATGTAGGTAATCATCCAGAACTAACAAAAGGACAAATAATTGATTTGTGTAGGAAATTAAATAATGTTTAATGGAAAGCGTTCAAGACCAATACCTAATAGTGAAGTATTTAACTTCGTAGGAAAGGCTCTAAAACAACAATATTTATATGACAAAAATGTTGTGGATGTATTTCTACATACATACCACGAATGGTTACAGAGTAGTAAATTAAATACATTACACGGGTTAGACAAGTTTGATAAACTAGGTTTTGTCCATGGAACATCACAGGCATTTGATTTCTTTTATGCAGAAAATAAAGATAGAAGAATGAGATGTTTTAAAGGTGATTTTATATATCACGGAGTTACTTGGAGAAATAACTATCCAAACTGGAAATATTTAGAAGACGATGAAATATTAGCTAACGATGCAGTAATCATTTCTTTACCATTTAGTGATTATGGTGCAGAACATCCAGATATGCAAAGTATATTAGATAAATGTGATGAATTGCATGTGCCTGTTTTTGTTGATTGTGCTTATTATTCTATTGCTAGAAATATAAACTTTGATTTAAATAGAGAGTGTATAAAGGGAGTTACATTCAGTTTAAGTAAAGCCTTTTATGGTGCTGAAAGAGTGAGAATAGGTATAAGATGTAAAAAAGAATACAATGATGACCCTGTAGATTTATTTACAAGCATGGGTATGATTTCAAAAATATCAGCAGGAGTAGGGTTAGAATTATGTAATGAATTTAGTCCTGATTACAATCACGAAAAATATAGACTTTCACAAATTGACATTTGTAAAAAATTAAACATAGAACCAAGTGATTGTGTTCAGTTTGGAATAACAGATGAAAATCACAAAGACTTTGGAGATTACGATAGAGGTAGTAGATGGAGAAGAGTTTGTATATCAAAACTATTAAGTGATATGGGAGATGATTATGAGTAAAGATTATGAAAGTCTATTAGACTATAAAAAATCTTTAAAAGATTGGCACTATGACCCTTCTGTACCATCAAACGATGCTGTGTATATAGGTAGAATAACTAACTTAGACTTTTCTTCAATTAAGTTAAAAATTAAACAAAAAGAATCTGAGAATGGGATAAAATTATATGAAGATGACTTTAAAAATGGTAAATTGATTCCATCGCAACTTAGTCCAGACTCAGTTGGTGCTGTTAAATTAGACCATATTAGGCACGGTTATAATAAATATAATAGTAGATATACACAATGGATTGATAATAGAGACGATTTACCAACAGATTTCAATACTATAAAAAATCTTTGTTCATTAAAAGATGCTACAATAGCTTGTTTTAAACAAGAACCTGGCCACACAAATCCTTGGCACTTTGACACATATCAAGGTGCAGTGGAGAGAGGAAATCTTACAGATGAAGAAAGAAAGAATGTGAAAAGATATTTGTTGTTTTTAGAAAATTGGGATTGGGGACATTTTTTACAAGTAGGTAATTCTGTTTTAACTCATTGGAAAGCTGGTGATATGTACACTTGGGATTATGGTATGTATCATCTATCATCTAATGCTGGTATTGCACCTAAGTGGACTTGTCAAATAACAGGATATCCTACAAAAGAATCATTACATAATTTATCAGAATTTGAATTTAAGCTGGGAGACGAATGAAAATATTTATCACAGGAATAACAGGTTTTGTTGGTAGTCATATGGCCGATTATATATTAAAAAATACAAATGATGAAATAATTGGATTTAAAAGGTGGATGGAAGATACAAAAAATATAGACCATTTAGAAGATAATCCGAGAGTGACAATGTATGGTGGTGATTTAGTAGATTATGCTAGTGTAGATAGGGTTATTAGATTGACTAAACCCGATAAAGTATTTCATTTTGCCGCTCAGAGTTTTCCAGAAACAAGTTTCAGACAACCAGTAATAACTTTACATACGAATGTTATAGGAACTACTCATTTGTTTGAATCTATAAAAACAAATGAATTAGACCCTGTAATAGTGAGTGTATCAACGAGTGAAGTTTACGGTAATCCGACAGAAGATGAGATACCAATAACAGAACATAATCCAATTAGAGCAGCTAATCCATATTCAATATCAAAAGTTGGACACGATTTGATGTCACAATATTATTATAATGCATATGGTATGAAGATTATAACAACACGAATGTTTAGTCACGAAGGTGCAAGAAGAGGTAAAGAGTTCGCTGTATCATCATTTGCACATCAGATAGCTAAAGGTGAAAAGAATGGTAATTGTGTAGTCAAACACGGTAATTTAGATTCAGTTAGAACATATAGTCATATAGATGATGCTATAGAAGCTTATTGGCTGTGTTCAGAGAGTGATAAATATGGTGAAGTATACAATATTGGTGGCAATGAAACTTGTAAAGTTGGTGATGCTTTAGATGCATTAATATCAAAATCTGATAAAGATTTTGTTAAAGTTTTAGATGAAAAAAGAATGAGACCAACAGATATAACTTTACAAATACCATCTACTGCTAAATTTAGAACTGATTTCGATTGGGAACCTAAAAAAACTATGGATGATATTTGGAATGATTTATTAAATTATTGGAGAGGAGAACTAAAAAATGGCTAAGAATGTTTTATTTTGGGTTGGAATAAAAAGTGAAAATCCTCATTTAAGAGAAAAACACGGAGACTTTAAATATTTAGATATTTCTAAACCTTGTTGGGAATGGTGGTGTAAGAAAAACGATGTAATATTTTTTCCATATGAAACTACTGGTAGAGAAGATACAAATGCTCATAAAGCTACTTGGCAAAGATGGTTCGATGTATTTAATCAATTAGAAGCAGCTAATATAGACTATGATAAAATAGCAGTTATAGATGGTAGTACTTTAATTAAATGGGATGCTCCTGATTTCTTTCAATACGCACCAAATGGGAAGTTATCTTGTTTCAGAAGTTTAGAAAATCTTAGATGGATTACACAAGGTGTAGATGGTTACAATGATTTCTTTAATGGTTATGATTTTAAATTAAATAAATATATTGATTGTGGGTTTCAAATATTTGACAAGGAACACAAAAACTTTCTAATTAAATTAGAAAAATTTTATGATAATCATTACGATGAGATAATGGATTTACAAAATAATAAAGTAAAAAGAGGTACAGACCAGCCAGTATACAATTACTTACTTCAAATTGAAAATGTAGATGTAGTGATGGACATTCCAGCTCCTTATATGTTAACTCATTTGACAAGATTTGATTGGTTCGGGCACAATTGGCAACTCGAAGGTGCTGACAAGACATCATTTTTTATTAAATATGGATATATTTGGAAGTATAGTGGATTCCCACAGAGAGGTCATCGAGAAGAATTAATGGACAAGACTTGGAATGGAATAAAGGATAATTACAAATGAAAAATATAGTATTTATACCTAAAGTAAAAGGTACAGACGAGAAAAGATTAAGAGAGGTCGCATATGACTTATCAGTAGAGAGTTGGAAAAGATGGTGTGAAAAAAATGATTGTCAGTTGTTTGTTATGGAAGATTTAATACACGACTATGATTATATGAAAATAACTTGGCAAAGATATTATTTGTTTGATATGTTAGATAACAACAACATAGATTATGACCAGATTCTTATGGTTGATGCTGATACAATTGTACATCCAGATTGTCCTAACTTTTTTGAAATGAGTGAACATAAATATTGTGGTGTCAATGCATTAGGTAGTATGGATTGGATATGTAGGAGTATAGAAAATTATTCTCATTTCTTTTTCAAAGATGTAGAACTACCATACTGGAAATATATAAATGGTGGATTTCATATAGTAAATAAAAAACACAAGGATATATTTAAACAGGTTATTGATTTTTATTTACAAAATAGAGATAACTTACTTCAGTTACAGAGTAACTGGCATTGTGGGACTGACCAAACACCAGTTAATTTTATATTACAGAAAAATAATGTAGATATGAAGTATTTACCTTACGAGTATAATATGCAAGATATGATGAGATTTGAGGTAATTGGACCAGATATGTTACATACAAGACATGGTTATGTTTATCACTTTAATTGTGGTGTACAACCTCATCCTAGATATTGGATGGAACAAACTTTTAAATACTTATACGGAGAATTATAATGATAGTTAAAAACAAGTACATAGTAGGAACTCACATTATGTTTTATGAGATTGAAATGGTTTCTGAACATATTCAAAGTTTATTGAATGCTATAAATACGGTAGATAATAAAGAAAATATTACGATTGATTTATTTTACAACATATCAGAATTTTTTGAAAAAATAGACAGAAGTAAAATATCAAAAGATGAATTGATAGAAAAATTTATGAATCAAGTTAAATTAGTACAAGAAACAGGTTGTAATGTTACATATAAAATTTATGAGGATAATGAAAAACCGATTACAATGGTTGATTATAGAAGGGATTTAAATTACTACGGTTGTGTTGACAATGATTATGTTATATGGGGAGAGTCGGATGCTTTATTACCTAAGGAGGCTTTTACTACATTAGAAACGGTCAAAGATTATGCTAATCAAAATGACATTCATAGATATGTTGTGACATTTGCTCTTAGAAAAATGTGGGACCAATCTTG
>CENL01000377.1_pt1 | contig 16277 bp, 19 predicted proteins | sample 530221 | NCBI WGS metagenome assembly CENL01 (sample SAMEA2619791, study PRJEB7988) | marine metagenome | isolation source: saline water (ENVO:00002010), including
TAGCACCAAATGCCTGTACCGAATCAGTATTACAAACTGCTACACCACTTGTATTAATTAGTCTTTTGCCTAAAGCCATATTATTCTATTTCATCAGATGGGAAAAACTGTACTTTGTATTGCAATGCAGTCTTGTAAGACTTCTTAGCATTCACTTCGGCTTCTAATCTATCGGCTTCTGTAAGTATTCCTGCTCTTTCTGTTGCAACGTCTGTATCAATATCTATATCCCTTTCTGCTTTTCTTATAACTTGCCAATCTGTAGGCTCTAACATTTTACCTGCTTTGGACTTTATCTCTGAGATTTTACTTGCTTTGATGTCGGCTATCTTATATCTCTTTTCTGTTTCACCTGTTGGCTCTCCATCTTCTCCAATAATGTCTACATCTTGGCTAAAATCTACATTGGTAACGTCATAGGTTACTATTTCATTTTCTGAATCAAAGTATAAGCCACCTTTTGTTTGTGTTTGTGGGTCAAAACTTGGCTTCACAACATCGTAGAACCCTGATGACTTTAATGTTTCTTCATCAGCACTCCTGAAGTTTAGAATTACACTACCATCTTTATTGGTAAATTGAGAAGGTAAACTTCTATATACTTGTACTTGTCCGTTTTTAACTCTTGCTTTCATAATTAAGGGGTTGTGTCTGCTACAAAGGTGTTAATAGAATAATTTACAATTGCTGCTGAATCTGTGTCATCAACACAAACAACCTGAATCAGGTTAGTAGCAGAGGTATCTAAGTCTGAACTACCTACTTTATTTATTGTAGCACTTGTAAAATTTGTTGCTAGTGTTATAACAGCACTAGTTAAAGTCCCAGATAAAACTATATCAATCACCTGACCAAGTTTCATATTTTGAATTGTTAAGGTTGCAGTAGCTACATTTCCTGTAAGTAGAAAAGTTGTTGCTGCAGATGCGTCTAAGTTTTGACTTCCTGTTGCTGTGCTTGTGGCTTTTGCAGTATATCGGTTTTCAAGTTTTGCGTGTGTTACACCGTTATCATTTAAAGATATGGTAACTGCTCCTGTGGCTTGATCCCTTGCTATTGGAGCGGTTGCTGTTATACTACCCACATCACCAGCATCATCTGAATACAGTTCTGTAAAGTTGTCGTTTACTTTGTCAAAGGCACTACGTAATTGATCGCCTGTTCCATCATTAGCGGTAGTACCTATATTAATTGTTTGCTTTGCCATCTTTTAAAAATTAGTATTGTGTTGCATCTGCTCTATATTGTGTTGTGTCTGCTGTTTCTTTTGTTGTGTCTACTGTGAAATAACTACCATCAGCATCAAATGGATAAACACCACCCCAACCATTTGTAGCATTTACTTCACCAAACCAACTTATACTATATATTATTCCAAACATTCTGGTTGACTATCTATTTGAATTGAACCTAAATTAGACGAATCACCAAAATAGGATACACAATATATTTCACCCCAATTTATAGTATTCGCCATATTATATCAATAACTTTTTTGTGTTTTTGTTATATGTATTTTATTAAGGTATTTTTTTAACCTTTCAATATTATAACTTTTTGGTTTATATGTTCTTTTTATAATACCCATCCTTCAAATGATGCGTCCTTATCAGGGTAAACATCGTCATTATTGTTAGTATAATATTTTGGAAATTTACTTGAGGCATTAAAAGACATATATTCAATAAACCTCTCAGTATAGTATTGGGCAATATTTCGTTCTTTTTCTATTAAAAAATCTATTTCGTTTTTATCTACGTTTTGTGCGTTTTCACTACTGTGTTTAAATACGCCCTTATTAGCGATTGTATAGGCTGCAAAGGGTAAATATTCAACCATTGCCCAATGTATCAGCATAGGCTTTATATAGGTCGTTACAAGTGCTAAATTATCCCCAGCTAAACTGCTGCCTTCTATGTGTCCTTGTAAATCTTCAAATAAGTCAGTACCTAAATAGTTTTGTATGTGTATGTCTTGTGCAATTTTAATAAATTGTATAAATTTATCTGTATCCACATTACCATTTACAGCAGTAAACTTTACTAAATCTTTTCGTGTTATGAATAATCCCTCTGCCATATCTTATTTATTTACAAAGCCTTGATTGGGCATATCTTTAGGTTTCATTGAAACTTCTTTTTCGTTTATAGGGTTAAAACCTTCTTTTCTTGCCTTATTTGTAGAAATGTTTGGTTCTTGATTTGCAAGATTGCCTTCTGTTTTTCCACGATAAGTTTGTCTTAACCATTTATGATGACAATTACCACCTCCTTTGAACTTCCAGATAGAATATGTGGCAGCACCGCCTAAACCCCATCCTTTATTTACAGGTCTTTTGCCCATATTTATAATATCTTCTTTCCTGTATAGCTTGTTTTGACTTGTCATTAATTTACAAAACTTTCTACTGTTAGGGGAAGTTGTATTTGGACTGTACCTATAACGAACTTTAAATTGTACTCCATCAACTTTTTTATCTTGTTTAGATTTTGTGTTTGGTAAAGCAGTACCTGTACTTGCTAAACCTATCATTTTGTCTAACGCTTCTTCTTGGTCATAATCTACCTCACGTTCATCTACTAATTCCCACTCGTCAAGGTTTTCATCTTCGCCAAATTCTTGAAGTAAGTTAAACATTTCGTCATCGTCAAAGTCAGGCTCTTGTTTAGCCATTTTAACGCCTGTTTCTTCCTCCCTTGCTTCGTCTGTGATGGCATTGTCAGTTTCTATAAATTCAAGCGGTTGTAGTGTCTTAAAATACAATTTAAGGCTAATACCATTTACTGCAAGTATATCATCAATACAATCAATTATTAAATTTTGGTAAGGTTTAATAGTTACGTTGTTAAATAACAAAGAAGCTGTACGTATTTCGTCAGCATTGTTGCCTAAACCGTTGTTACCATCTCTAATACCTAAAAGTAAGGGTGATGTAATCCTGTGTGCTACCATTAACTTACCTGTACACTCGTTAGATAAATACTCATAGTGTTGTGGTGCATCTGTTAAAGGTATATCGTCTATAGATGTTTTGCTTTCTGCATTGTTGTTAAATGCTATAATTACTTTTTCACCTCTTGCTCCTGTCAGCTTGTTCATTACATCAGACTTAATCTGAAGTTGTTTGTCCCTGTCAGGTACGCCATTATTAAAGTTGACTACCTTAGTTCCGCTGAAACCATTTTGTACATCGTTAATAAGGTAATCGCTTATTTCACATTCAAGATCAGCGTAAGCTAATCCACCCTGATAATCTACAGGGCAATAGTAGTCATATCCAGAAACATACTTTTTAACCATTTTAATTTCCGGTTCTTTACCGTTGCCAAATCCAAAAGCTGCAATACGTTTAGGCTTGTCGTTTGGTTTAAGTTTTGACCAATCATAAAAATAATAATACCCTTCTATATCACCATCTTCGTTACATTTTTCTGCACGTAGTGTTTGACGTGGAAAATGCTCTGCACGTTTTACCTGACCATCTTGATACAATACTTGGAAACTTGCTTCGCCTAATAGCTTTAAATCAAGTGCTATTTTCTGTAAACACTTGTCGTGAAATATAGACCTTAATGAAGCGTATTCATCTGTTTTTGTACTGCTATCTAAAGCATCTAAACCCTTTCCGTAAATCATTTGACTTACTCCGTTAATAATTGCGTTGTTTGTTGTTGAATCAGTAAACAAGCCTATTAGATAAGAGTAATAATCGTTATCTTCTCCATAATTTACCCAATCACGTTTTTTATCTTCTGTGATTTTAGGCTTATTATAGGATGATAAATTTATTATGTGTAAATTTTCCATTAAGCAAATATAAATTCGTTTGTTGTATCGTTAGGTGTGTACTGACTATTGTTTACTGTGTAATCTGCTACTGTTTGATTTGTACAGAATATTTTGTCTTTAAAAACCACATCAGCACCTGCTTTGATTGTAAGCATATAAAAGTTATCTACCTTTAAACCAAAAGCTGCGTTGTATCTATTGTAGTACAATACTTGTGATATGGCTGTTGTGTTTTGATTGTAAACCGTTGTGTTGGTTTGTTCGTTTACTATTGATACATTATAGGTCGCGCCACTTGTAAAACTTCTTGGTATAAAATCAAGGTTTTGGGCTGATCCTGTTTCTTGTAATATAATCATATATATACAATACAAAAACTTAAATTTTGTTATTTATAAAACAAAAAAAAGGGTAACATTTCTGCTACCCCTTCAAAACCAAAATTAAAACAGATTAAGAATTTGTTCCTTCAGTAATTGTAATAGTACCTGTTAAACCAGCGTAATCTACAACACTAAATGGGAAGTCTATATCTTTAGTATCTGAATCCATAAAGTTAGCAGGTGCAGTTTCTTGTGCATTTAGCGTTAGTGTATAACCACTTAAATCGCCCATTCCAGCCCCCGTAACAATACTACCGCCATTTACGTCTGCTCCGTGTTCTGTACCCATCATAAATACATTACCATTGTAATCCTCTACAGCCACGTGTGGTCTGCCATAGGCAAGAAGTTTTAACTCTTTGTTATCTTCTTTGGTAAGTTTTTTAAGCGTTAAGTTTAGTGTTTGGTCAAAAAATGTTGTACCGTTTTCTCGTGATGCGTTAATAGTTTGCTCAAAACTACTATTGCCCTTTAATTCGTATTTAAACGCTGTAAGGTTGTTAGATGAATCTCCTGTTAAGTTTGTTATTTCGTCATTAGTTAGCGTTACCGTTCCTAATTTGCCAAATCCAACAAAATAAACATTTTTTAGTCCACCTACTACATCTTTACAGGGTTCTTTACGCCCAAGTGTTAAATCGCAAGCCATAAGTTATAGTATTAAAAAAGGGTAGGTAGGCACATCGGCTCACCCACCCTTTATGTTAGTTTATTTATTTATTAAGAATATAGTACAATGTCAGAACCAATGGCGTGTTGAATACCAGCAGTAAATCTCATTACAACTCTTACATTTTGACTACCATCAATGTCAGCCATATCAATAACTTTTACTTCGTTTTGGTCTGATAAAAGACCTGTTCCAAAGAAAAGGTTAGATTTTTCAGCAGCTACCATAGTGTTGGCTGCAAGACCTGATGCTAATACAATATTTATACCATCAAAAGTCAAAGCACCACCGTTAAACCATTGCGTACCTTGATCGTTAGTACCAGCAGCACCAACGTTTGTGGCAAAACCGCCCAACGCACGTACATAGGCTCTATATACATTAGATGATACATATATAAACAAATCGTCAGCACCATAAACAGCTTGTGGAATAGCATCTACTGTTAAACCAATTTTATCTACAACGTTTGAGGCTGTTACCGCAGCACCTGCACCTACGTCAGTTACATCAGCGTCAGCAAGTAGTGTAGTTCTAAATCCGTCAAACTGTCCAGCAGTTGCGTTACTACCACCCCAGATGTTGTTTTCCATTCTTTGTGCTACTTTAGCAGAAACGTGTGCAATTAGAAAATCTGCAAAACTTGAAGGTAGATCAGAATAAGCTGAATAACCCATAGAAATTGCTTCCCAATCGGTAATAAAGTCTTTTTTACAAAGTTGCAAATTAACCTGAAATTCTTCTGGTTGCAATATTCTTTCAGTTAAAGTCAAAGTTGAAGTAGAATCAAAGTCGCAAGATCCATTTTTGACGATGTCATCAGAAGCTACTTTTTTCATCACTTCTTTAAATTTGATATTTGGCTTGATAGTGATTAAATCGTTAGCCAAAGTAGTACCACTTAGCAAAGCTGCGGACACGTATTGTCCTGCAAACTCACCAGCATAAGTAGTAGTAATTGATGTTGTTGTTGCCATTTTTTAAATATTTATTTTTTTAATAATTATGCTTCTGAAGCCCAGATACCTACACCACCTGTAACATACCACGCAGTTGCAGCTACAGCTTTTAGTGTAACAAAATCTCCTTTGTTAGCAGTTGCTTTTGTGTTTACCCAATCTTTATTTACAGTACCACTTGCTACTGAATCAGCAGCAGCGTTAGCAATACTTCCATTTACACCATCTAAAGCGTTTGGAGAAAGTGTAATAATATTGTTTCCATCAGCACCTGTATTTCTAAACGTAAACTCCATACCTATATTGTTTGAATCAATAAGGGGTAGAGTAATAGTTAGAGCATCAGTTGCAATGTTAAATTCTGTACCAGCTTGGTTAGCTTCTACAGCACCAGACGTTGTCAAAGTTTCTTGCTTTGATCTTGCCCTTAATACATCATTTGAAGTTGTAATTGTAGCCATTTTTTAATTTATTTTTATTTATTATTATTTGCCATTCTTTGTAGTACCCTGTCCATTGTAGACATAGCCCCTTTGTTTTTGCTTAAAAGGTTTAGTTGTTTGTCTGCAACTGCTTCAGGGTTATGTTTTACCTTTTCAGGTTCTTGCTCACTCATTTCTTCTTTAGATGAGTAAACAACCTTTGTGGTAGTTTCTTCAGATTTTACTTCAGTAGAACCTTCTTCAGACATTTCTTCTTTTTCAATCATTGACTTAATTTCTTCAACCATTGATTTTAATTCTGCAAGTTCTTCTTTAGTAGCATAAGCCATTTCTTGTTCTTCTTCTTCGGCTTTTACTTCTTCAGATGCTTCTTCTTCAGCAGGTGCTTCTTCCTCAACTGCTACTCCTATAGATGCAATTATACCTTCTTCTTCAACGGTTAATATTTCACCATCTTCAAGGGTATATTCGCCAATAGGTAAAGCCACCTTTTCTTCTTCGGTAACGATGAATACTTCGCTTCCTGCCTCAAAAGTTTCACTTTCAATAACAGTACCGTTTTCCAAAGTAGCCTGTGCTAATTTTACTTCTTGGGTTTCTTCGGATGCTTCCACACCAACAAGTTCTTTTACTTTGTTTAACATATCTGTTGCTTTCATATATATATCAATAAATTAATATTCTTTTTGTTAGGTTTTTAATCTACAAATCTTTTTAAATCTGTATATCTAAAACTGTTTACTTCTTTAATAGCACTTTCTATTTTAGTATATAGCTTGTCAGCTTCTTTGTAAAATTTTATGCTGCTTGGAGGAACACCTAATTCCCTTGCACTTTTATCAGCTTTATCAAGTATATTAGCAATTTTTGTAGGTATTTTTTCAACCTTGTCTATTGACCTTTGTAATTTTTGGGCTTCTGAATCTGCTTTTTTAACCACCTGTACTACATTTTCTATAGTTTGCTGATCTAACCTTTCTTGCCTTTCGTTTACAGTTTTTAATATACCCATAGATTCTTGTCCTGTAGTTAAAATTTTTGCAATATCATCCACAATAGCTAAATCTATTTTTTCAGCAGCTAAATCAACTTTGTTTTCGCTTAACTTGGTAAGTATCTTTTGTACGTCTGGTTTCATAATGATTATTTTATTTTCTTATCAATTTTATTTTTTTAACTTGTGGTTTCATATATATATCAATAAATTATTAATTGTTTTGTTATATTTTTAGTTTGCTGCCTCACAAGCTGCACAGTCATTATAGGCTACTACAGAATTTACTTTATGTTCTGCTGAGGTTTTAACGTGTGTAACCGTATAACAATCGCTATGGTTTGTATTGCTAAAATTAAAGTAGTAAATATTATCTACCGTCAGTTCAACATCATTTATGTAAATTTCTTTGTGTGTACTATGGCTACACTTTTGTAGCTTATAATAATACGTTATGTGTGGTTTAGTAATGTTACCTATGCCTTGTGCCTGTAAACTTCCATCACAACATTCTCTTGAATATGTATCATCTGGACATAAACAGGCTCGTTTGTCGGTTGTGGGGCTTGAATATCTTCCTTTTCTATATTTCACTTAACAATGATTTTAATTCATCTACTATCTTTTGTGCATCAAACTCTAAATCATCTTTAATTGTTTTGTCTTTTGGTCGTTCTAACTTGTCTGCAAAGTAGCCTTCTATACTAAATCCTTTTACTTTGTTTGTCTTGACGTAGTTTTCCCAAATGTCATCGTTTAATACCTTCATAGATACCATCCAAGTGCCTACAGGTACGTCTAAACCGTAGTGTCTTGTCTTATCCTGTTCGCCTTCTACGATCCAACTCTCAACAACCGACAATCCTGTTAATGGTACTTCGTGTTCTAAGGTAGAATTGTTCTGGTTGCCATTTATAAAAAACAACTCACTTGCTTTGCGAACTGTTTTACGTGAAAAGTAGATATAATACTCACTATCGCCACTCATTCTAAAAATAGGCTTGTTAGGTATTAGTGCAGCACCCATTAAAATGCGTTTTTCTGTATCTATTTCTGCAAATTTTACTACGTGGTTTTTAAGTGCTATAAAATCTTCCTCAATAGCTGGTGATTCTACCACAGAAATGGCTTCTATGCCAATAGCATCTTCATCTTCGTCTATAAAAAGTTCTATTATGTCCATATTATAACAATATTATATTTATTATTTTGTTTTAAATTGATGCACCTTCTACAATGTTGCGTTCTAACGATTGTGCAGTACTAACGTCTGAAGATACTACAAATGCTTTTACAGGTCTTTGCTCTTGTCCGTTTATTGTTTGTGCTAATTGGTTTACAGGTGCTTCACCTACAATATTAAATGCAGGGGGTGCTGGGGGTGCTGTACCTCCTGATACTCCACCTCCGCCTACTGCTCCACCAACAGAACTTACAGATGAATTAGCTGCTCCTGCTGCCGAACTTACTGCTGCAATAATGCCTGCTGCTTGTGCTGCAAATGCAATTAATAAAGGCACGTTTTGTGGAAACCCTACTTTTGCAGTTGATGCTGCTCCTTTTGCCACATCTACACCTGCTTCTGCTGATCGCATTGTAATTCTTGCAAGTGTTGCTTTAGCTTCCATTATTTGTTCTTTAACAAGCATTGCCTGTTTAGCTATAAATATAGCTTTGCCTATTTTTGATTCTTCACCTGCAACTGCCCTAACTGTTTCAAGGTTATCAAGTGCTTGTTCTTTTTCCTTTTCTTTTAATTCCGCTAACGTTTCTTTACGTTCTATTTCTTTTTCCTCTGCTTCTTTTAACCGGTCTGCTTTTTCCCTTTCTAAAGAATTTATGTTAATTAACTGCTCACTTCTAAAACCTTCTATCTGTGCAAGAACTGCTGCCTTTTCATTTTGTGCTTCAAGTAATGCTATTTCGTTTTCTTGATTTGCATTTTTGTCAAACTGTGCTTGTGCTGCTTTAATCTGTAATTCAACATTAGCTAACATTAATTTTTCTTGTTCTTCTAATACCTCACCAAGTTTGTTGTTTGCAGCAATACGTTCTTCAATAGTTTTAGACTCGTCATCTCTTATCTGGCGTTGTTGTTCAGCTTGTCTGTCGTATTTTTCTATTAAACCTTGATTTATTACTGCTGATAATTCTGCTGCTTTGTTTAATTCTACAGTTTCATTTGCAGCTTGAGCTGTGCTTTTAGCATAATCAGTAATACCCTTTACAACTTTAGGTAGTATTTCAGTAGCTTTATCAAAACTATCATTTACACCTGTTAAAACATCTAAACTTTCTTTACCTGCTTGTTTAACAGAATCTAAAGCACCAGCAAAATCACCTTCAAATACTTTTTTAACAGCAGTAGCTAAAAACCCAAGTGTGTCTAAAAGGCTATTAAAGCGTTCTGTGATGTTATCTTTTATCGCAATGCCAAAATCTACTATGGCTTGTTTAGGATCGCTAAAAATACCTTTAAAATAATCTACAACAGTACCTACATTTCTATCAAGGAAATTAAAAAAGTCATTAAATGCTAAACTTAATGCTTCAAAGGCTGTGCTAAACGCATCTGTTACCTTTTGATTTTCATTAAATACCTCTGTTAGTTTAGCAAATGCAGCAATAGCTAAACCAATACCAGCAGCTTTCAATGCGTTACCAATAGATGATACACCTTTAGCAGTTTTTTCTGATGCCTTTTCTACACCTTTTAAACCTTTTTCAGTTTGTTTATTGCCTTTACTAACCTCATCGTTTAACCTGTTAATTTCTTTTTTTAAATCTTCAAGTTCTGATATTGCTTTGTCAGTTTTTGCTTCAAGTTCTACTGTTACTTTTTTTGCTGCCATAATTCCTGTCTAAATATATTAAATGCTTCACGTACTGATTCAGGGTATTTGTTTTTACCTAAAGCTATTGTTGTGTATTCGCCTGTTTGCTTTTCCTGTTTTGCTATCTCTAAAAGATTGATAATGTTTTCTATCATTAGTAAAATAATTTAGGTTCTGTTACAACTCCATTTATTACGTGTGCAGATACGCCTGTTGTTCCATTAGGGCTACCGTCTAAGTTATACCCCCAATAGGCATAAAAACCGTCATCTGCTTTTGCTAATGTACTTGCTGCTGCGTTGTATCTTATTTGTAAAAGTTTATAAACGCTAAAGCCTTCTCTAAATGGAAACACATAATCTGTAGCTGCTGCTCTGTTGTTTTGGAAGAGTCTATCTCCTGTTACTTTAGGTACATAGGTTGGTTTTACTACATCTAAAAAACTTACTTGTCTTTTTGCTTCTGTTTCTGCTATTGTTCTTGACGTTGCAGAGTAACCTCTATCTGTACCTGTTCGCTTTTTTAATTCTCCAGTTAATATTTGGAATTGGTTACTGCTTCCAAAAATACCTGTGTTGTATTGATTTACTCCTGTTTGTGTAAACGTGGCAGATTGTCCGTCTATAACAATAGGTACAATTTTAGAGAAAAAATGTTGTGATAAAACAGAACCAGTAACAGCATCACCACCAAAACCTGTAATATTTTCAAGGTCTATAAGTGTACCATCGTAATGCATTATTCTAACAGTTTTTCTTTGCGTTACATTATCTGTAATTTTATACCTCCTAACATCATCGGTTTGTGTATAACTATAACTAACCGTTGTTTCTTGGAAAAACACAGGGCTTATACTATCACCAAAAGCAAAACTTGTATTAGTGTTGGTTCTTGCATAAAATCTATAAAATATCTGTGCATTACTTAACCCTGTAACTTGATAGTTTACCTGTGGAGGTAATGTAAACTTGTTTTCTGCTGTTGTTGGGTAGGATATGTTAGTAACACTTCCGTTAGCTTTTAATGTATCTATATCTGTTGACGCAAGGTCTGATTCTGTTGTAGAATAAAAGAAACCATACTCATCAATTTGTTTAGTTGTGCCTATTTTACCTAATTCTGTAACATTAAATGCCATATAAATAGCACTTGATGTAGCTGTGGTTGGTGTAACATATTCTATAATAGGTAATGTAACCACCAAAGGCACTTCCTCATCAACTATATTTGGATTGTTAGGTAAAGATGTATCTTCTGGCACAACATCTTTTGTAACTGTGCTTACTAAACCGTCAGTTCTTGCAGATTTATCTACCTTAATTGTACCATCGTCAGCAGTATATAAAACGCTATCAGCAGTAATATCAGAAAGACCTGTCTGCACAAACCTTGCAGGTATTATTTGATCTTTATCAGAAGTAATATTAATTAATTCTATATCACTTAAAAGCGTTTGAAAGTTAGTAACCACTTTGTTTATCTTATATGCCTCATCAAAGACCACAACCTTATCAGCTAAACTATACTTATATAACATACTAATAGGCAAATAAGCCTTTAGTTTTGTAAGTCTACGTTTTACGTCAAATATTTCTTCTATATATGTACTGTAAAACTCATTAAATAGTGTTTTAGTATATTGAAATTCAGGTCTATATTCGTTTAACTCTTGACCAAAGTTTATATTTTCCGACACTATCTCTCCCCCTATTTGAGATGATACATCCATAGAATTAGAAGGTATGTAGTAACTTGATTTAAAAGCTAAAGTTCCGTCTGTATTTACAATACTTAAATCTGTACCAGAAGCCAAAACAGGATAGAATATTAATGGCTTGCCTAAAAGTGGTGATTGTGCATCATCTACTGACCACCCAAATTGTATATTAGTTATAGTACTGTTATTTACGTTTATTAACCTTTCATATTTAAAATGTTCAAAAGGCACTTCTATTTCATAAACACCACCTGATACTTTATCTGTGGGGCTTTGCTTGTGATCCCTTGCATCGTATTTTAACCCACCCCATTCTTTTCTAAATTGTGATAGATGGTTACTTGCTAAAAAACTATCTGTACCTTCATAGCTAAACTCTATCTGCTTATAGGGTAATACAGTATTTACTATACTGCTTTCTTTATCTATATATTGTGTAATATCCCAAGTTGTTGTGCTGCTTCCGTAGTAGTCATCTAAGGTTGCTATAATCACATTTTTATCTCTATCAATAAACGATGTTAGGTTAAACATCTTAAACAAACCTGTTAAAAAGTCTATAACCTTTATGTCAGGCATAAAATCAACTGCTGCTAATTTAGTACCTGTACCAAAATTTAAAGTTGATAGAAAGTTTAAAAATTGAAAATCTACCTGCCCTGTTTTCCAATAACCCCTAACTGATAATTCAAACGTTGTAGCATTATCTGCAATAGCTTCAAAAGTATAAGTACCATTAGGTACAATATCATTGTGTAAAGAAATATAACCTGTGCCTGTGTTGTCTTTAAACTCTCTGTATAACTCTCCATTTTTATACATTAAGATTGTATATGTAACATCAGAAGAAGAAATAACGTCTATGTGTAATGTTCTGGTTTGCGTTTTAGATTTTTTACTTGCATCAGGATTTGGTATTATAAAGGAATTGTTTTCTAAAAGCATTGTCATATTAGACTCTGCTCCCTCAAACTTACTTAACGTAAAATCAGTAAATTGTTGTTTCTTAGTATTGTCTGCAAATAGTGATCCTGTTTTATTATGTAACCACATATACAAATTGTAAAACTGTGGCTGGTTAGTTGAAAAGAATGTATCTAAAAATGTAAATCCATAAGGTTTAAAATACCTTGCCTCTATTGCTTTAACAATAGCATACAACCTAATAGCAGGCTTTAGTTCTGTAAGTTTAACTCCTTTTATATTGCCACCAGCATAGTGTACGTTTGCAAGTGTATCTGTATTTGCGGCTGTACTACCTGAATCATATATTAACCTTTGTGTGTGTGTAATTAAAGGAAATAGCAAAGCATCAAAATACGTTTTATCCCCTATCTGAATGTCCAATCCGTTAGACATATAGGTACGAATATTGGCGTCTGTATATGTAAACTCAAAATCAGCAAGTAAAGGCAAATCGCCCAACATAGCATCACCTATTAAATCTTTAAGGTTTACTGTTTGACCATAAAAGGTAAGTTTGTATGTGTGTGGTTTATTTAATTTTAACGTACAGCCTTCAAGTTTAATCTTACCCTTACGAAAAAAGGTATGATTTAAAAATAGTTCAGCGTCCTGTTTTTCTCTTGCGTCAAATGCTTGACCTTTGGAAATGTTGAAATTGTAAAAGTGTTTAAATAGTTTGTTGTTTGTTTTACTTGCAGGCACAGAAAAGGTTTGACTAAACTCTAAGAATATTTTAGATATATCTTTAACATCCTGTATAGATTGTGAAAGGGTGATGCTTTCATCCTTAAACATTTCTACCTCTTGCCCTTCTATATAAAGCTGTAGTGCTATCATCTAACGTTGTTCATTTTATTAAATGCAAAATCAAAATCAATAGTGTAATTTATTAGTTTGTCATTTAAAGAACTTTTAACTGTAAAACTTTTAGTTGTTGGTATAATTGGTAAGGTTTTATTTTCGTAACGTATCCATACATTTTCTGCTAAAAACAATTCCTCTATAACCTCAACCATATCCTCTACTACAAAACCTGTGTTTAGTTTTATAGAACTAACTGCGTTTATGTTGTACCTTGTTTGCTGACCGCTATATGTATTGTAGGTAACAGAACTATTTTGTATAGTATTGCTTTTGTATTTTTCATCTGTTACGTTAAATGTTTCTACTGTCTTTTTAAAGAAGAAAAAATCCCGAAATGCGCCATAACGGTTTATAAATGTAACCTTGTAAGGCGTAAACTTTGGCTCACATATATTATTTACAGTAATTGTTTTTTTAAGTGTTGTATCGTCTGTAGCATATACTTTAATTTCAGATGTGTTTGCTGGTATTGTAACGTATTGTATTTTTTGGTTACTGTTACCACTATCTGTAATTTGTGTTGTTGTACTATCTATTATAACCTTACCTACTGTGGCCGCATATAAAGGCAGTTTACCAGCAGTATTTTCAGGTATGTATATGTTTGTATTACCAATTAAATCAAACGCATCTGTAAGCTGTGGGTTAATTTCATCTTCAAAATATCCATACCCATCAAATGCTAAATATGTATTTGTAACAGGACTGCCATAAGTAAACACTTGATCCGTATCGTCTGATAAGGTTGCAATAGTTGTAACCCATATTGTTCTTGAAACATAATCATTGTTAAATGTAATATCTATATAGTCCCTAACCATTTCAGCTACCTCAAACAGTATATTAGTTTGTCCAGATATTATTTCTTTTTGTAATTCATATACTAAATCAGTATCAGCATAACTTCCTGACGTTCCTGAATAAATGTATATTTTTAAATCTACTGTTTTTAAAGTTGCCATATTATTTATATTTGATAACCATCACCATTTCCACCTCCAGCACAATCCCAGATGTATACCTCGCTAACTACTCCACTTTGTGTAATCTTCCATAAGAAAAACTGACCTGATGAAGATGTAATTGCAGAGGTATTAAAAAAGCTATCTACAGCGTAGTAATCATCCCCTCCGTTAAACAACCTAACAGCATTACCATTAGTGTCTGTTGAAGCTACTGTGTTATTTTTACCACTACTAAGGTCTGAAGCAGTTGATTTTACGTGTACTATTCTTGTTAAAGCAGCACTTTGTGTACAAAAATCTGTTACACTTGTAGAAGTAAACCCTAACGATAAGTAAAAACTTGTATTTCCAAAAGGTGATAATTCAGCAGGTTGTAATAAATTTAAATCACAGACCTTAGTTCCTCCTGCACTTGCAAATCCACTTGGTATAGTAATACTTACGCTAACTGTTTTTAATGTATCAGATTGTACAGGATCAAACTTAATAGGTGATACGCTTAAAATTGTGCCTTTTTCTGCTGTACCTAACTTAATTGCTCCTGAGTCATATATTGCTTGACCTGTTAAACCAGCATCATCACAAGTAAAAGTAGGATTTGTTGTGCCTGCTTGGCTAAATGTTTTGCTACATTCTACTGATGCACCTGCATTACTATAACCCTGTGGAACTGTAATTAAAAAGAACAATGTAACGTTCTGTGCTGAACTTCCTGTATTTGCTGATACTGATGTTATTGCAGATCCTCCTGATGTTGCACGTATTTCTGATATAGCACCAATTAGGTTAGGGTTTGTTATTACCCCTGCCTGTGATATACCTCCCCCTGTTAAACCTGCTGTAGTACAATCAAAAGCACTTAAACCTGTAATTGTTACCTGTATTGGTTGTATTGCGGTACAAGTATTTGCATCGTTATCAAATGCCCTAACATAAACCTTATTTACACCACCTACATTTAAAGAGGTAAGCGTAAGTGTAGAACTTGTTATACTCATCTGCACAAAACTTGACGTATAATTAATCGCTGAAAAACCTGCAATAGCAGATGTACCTTGTGTAAAGTAAGAGGCTAAATTAATTGTTACGGTATTACCTCCTGCTGCAATACTTTGGTTTGGTATTGATCCATTTAAAGTCGGGCCGCCTGAACAACTTGGCGTAGCACCACTTGTAACCTTTGCAGGTTGTGATGCTGTTAATGAACAGTCTATTGTGGCTGCTGATGTGTTGCTAAATCCTGAAGGTATGTTTATTTTAAATACTACTGTACGTGTAGTAGGTGTTGATACGGTTGCATATTTGCCATTACTAAAACCTGAATCACTACTTGTAAATGATTTTATTGTGCCAAAGGATAATCTTGGACTACTAATAATACCTTCTTGATCTACCTCAAAATCTGTTGCGTTAGCTATTGCACAGGTAAATTCTGGTGAAGGTGCAGCAGGTGTTGAATATGATAAATAAAATGGGCTACGTGCGTTTATTTTGCTCATTGTGTAAATTGTATTAAATCGTCTATGTCAAGTGCAAACTTGTCTACAAGTGCATTAGGCAGTTTGTCAAAGTTTTGCTCAAATGGTTTAGTAAAAAAGAAACTTGCTTTAATACCTTTTTCAAATATGCTTTTGGCCAATACATAGCCTATGCTTTTATAGTTGCCTTTTTTAAATCTGCCTTTGTCATCTCT
>CENL01004163.1_pt1 | contig 16272 bp, 18 predicted proteins | sample 530221 | NCBI WGS metagenome assembly CENL01 (sample SAMEA2619791, study PRJEB7988) | marine metagenome | isolation source: saline water (ENVO:00002010), including
TGGTGGCGGATCTGTCGAGTATTTCGAGATCCTCGACAAATGGCGGAACGAGGGCGAGATGAGCGGACTGGAACTCAACTAGACTTTTCAGTTAGCACTGATACGACAAAGGGCGTCTCTTCCAAGACGCCCTTTTTTTGTGACCCGCAAACTGGGTGGGGACGAGTGGACGCCTAGGCTACCTGGGTGACGATGGTCTCTTGAGATTTGCGAACCTTTTTCATCGGCAGCAACCAATCACCCGTTGGGTCCCGATAGCCCAACGGCAAAAGAACCACCGAGCGCAAGCCCCGTTCTTTCAGCCCCAGGATCTTGTCAACTTCAGCTGGATCGAAACCCTCCATGGGCGTGCTGTCAACTTCCTGCTCGGCAGCAGCGATCAGAGCAAAGCCCAAAGCAATGTAGGCCTGGCGCGCCGCGTGCGCGTAATTCACTTCCGCGTCGCGGGGCAGATACATTCCCTTTAGGTTGTCGTAATAGGCATTCAGCATCGGAATTTCACCGCGCGCTTCCGTCATCTGCTGTGTGACCGCATCAATGCGCTCTTCGGTGTAATTGTCCCATGCAGCAAACACCAGAAGATGAGACCCGTCTGTGATCGGCGACTGATCCATTGCGACTTTACGAATTTCACTGCGCACGTCCGGGTTCGTGACCACGAGAAGCTCAAACGGCTGAGTGCCGCTCGACGTCGGCGTCATACGGACCGCCTCAACAATCGCATCGACCTTCTCCTGCGGCACAGGTTTTGTCGGGTCCATTTTCTTGGTGGCATATCGCCAGTTCAAAAGGTCGGTGAGAGTCTTATGGGTCATTCTTCAGGTCCTATTGTGGGTGTCGACAGAAAGCAGTATACTTTTGTTACCGAGGATATAATCAGAACCTTGCGCCGCCGCAAGAGGTCACAAAACTGACCCCCGGTCACACGAAGGGAACCGGCATGCAGGACACCCAACAATGCCCAGATTGCAAACGCATCAATGAGGTGCTGTCCCGCGTGGGGGATCGCTGGAGCGTGCTCGTCATCATCTCACTCTCCCAGTACGGAACCCTTCGGTTCAACGAGTTAAAGCGGAACCTGGGCATCTCGCAGCGGATGCTGAGCCGCACCTTGCGTGAATTGGAGCGGGACGGTCTCGTCAACCGCACCCAATACCCAACTATTCCCCCAAAGGTGGAATACACCCTCACGCCGCTCGGCGAGTCCTTTCGCGAACCGGTTGCCGAATTAGGAAATTGGGCGCTGGAAAACCTGGCAACCATCGATACCGCCCGCGAAGAATATGATGTATCGGCAGAGAGGCAGAAGGCGGGATAGTGGCCTACCAACAAGTCGACGCGTGAATGTGAGGCGCATCGCGCAGAATTGAGATTAGCAAGGGCACTGTGAGCTGTTGCGATGCAGACCAGATTTCTCGAAGAATGCACCACAATGAGGCTTCTATGGAAAGAGAACAACTTCGAGAAATGCGAGATAGCGCTGTTAATCTTGAGCTAGACATGGACGAAGAGGATCGAGTCATCCTGCTAGTCTCAAGAGCTAGTGCTCTGTTCGCTGTAACCCAAAAAAAGATTCTACGCCTGCGCAGTCCAGATGAACTGGATCCTGACCTAGAACATGCCACTGCGCCATGGGAACAAAGCGTTGTTTTGTCTCTGGGGGCCGCTGACCCAGTTGTAGCGAGAACAATCATCCAAACAACAAAATTGTTAGAAACTGTCTTCGCCAAGACCTCTGATCATTTCCGACTCTTATCCGACATAAGCTGGGAGACAATGAATTCTTTGGTCTCACTCCGGTTCATCAAAGAACGCCTCGAAAAACAGATTAATGAAACAATCGAAACTGTTTCTTCCGATCTTGCAGCTTACACAGAAGGCCAAAGCCCCAAACCCATACCACCCATAGAAAACTACGATATTGAGTTTCGTGCGTTTGTGAACGAAGCGAAGCGTTGCTTGGATTCAATTTCTGGACTGTTTCCTGTTTTGTCCGCACTAAAATTCGACATGTTGGATGACTCATACAATCAACGTTTCGGACGTGGACACTTTCATAAGGCACAAGCATGGGTAGAAAAAACGCGTGGCAAAGATAGCCCATTGGCGCAAATGTTAGCATCGGATCAGCGCTGGATAGGAACCTGGATAGCAATGCGCATAGCAATAGAGCATCCAACCAAAGACAAGAATATCGAGACACTCAACTTTGCATTAGAAGCAAACAGAAATATACGCCTGCCGACATGGAGATTTAGGCACCCAAGTTTCGATATGGATCGGCCGCAGAACCTTTTAGAGGTTTTTGAAATCTGCATTGATAACCTCTTGAAATTTTATGAGGACCTGCAATTGGCTCTGTTGGATGGCCACTTGCCCCCGATGATGGAAATCATCATCGAAGAAATCCCCGTAGAGTCGAGGGAGTTAGCGCTACCGCTGAGATACAGCTTTTCCACCACGCTCGCAAAATAATGAAAAGTTGGCGCTCTTCGCGCCACCAGCGCAGAGCACCCAAAAGGTGATGCGCATAATTTCCAACTCAAACAAAATGGCTGAGAGACAGGGGGTCGAAACCTGGGCACTGTTGCCAGCACAATGGTTTCGAAACTGCCCCATTTGGCTTTGGAGCTTCGATGCAGCCCCTGTTTGGTGACCGTCAACCTGAGCAGACCGTGCAAGTAGGTATCACCTATAGCGGTTGAAGCTGTACCGGCACGTTGGCAATACCGCGGATGAAATTGTTGGGCAGCCTCTCAACCGGGCCAACAACTTCCACTTTGCGGAAGCGCTTCATAATTTCTTCCCAAAGAATGGTGAGCTGCATCTCCGCAAGCCTGTTCCCCATGCAGCGATGCACACCGAAGCCGAAAGAGACATGACGCCGCGCGTTATGCCGGTCAATGATGAGACGGTCCGCGTCTTCAAAGACATTTTCGTCCCGATTGGCTGACAGGTACCACATGATCACCTTGTCATCCTTGCGGATGGTCTTGCCACCAAGCTCAATATCTTGAAGCGCTGTCCGGCGCATATGAATGACCGGCGTTTGCCAGCGGATCATTTCTGACACCATGTTGGGAATGAGGCTCGGGTCCCCCTGGAGCTTCTCATACTCCTCCGGATACTGATTAAGAGCGACAAGCCCGCCGCTAATGCTGTTCCGGGTTGTGTCATTACCGCCAACAATGAGAAGCAGAATGTTCCCCAGCATCGTGATCGGGTCATCTTCAATATTCTTTGTCGCTTCCCCGTGGGCCAGCATGGAGATGAGATCGAACTTCGGCTCCGCCGCCGCCCGCTCCTGCCACAGGCCCATAAAGACGCCCGCGCACTCCATCAGCGCGTCGTGTCGCGCCTTCATGTCGACTTCTTCGCCGGTGGTTTCCGGCACCGCTGTTGTCACATCCGACCAGCGGATCAGGTCTCGCCGGTTCTCATAGGGAAAGTCAAAAAGTGTGGCGAGCATCCGCGCTGTCAGCTCAACCGAGACTTCCTCCACCCAGTTAAACGTCTCACCGACCGGCAGATGATCCAGAATGTCCGCGGCGCGGGACCGGATGAGCGGTTCAAGGTTGGCAAGGTTCGGCGGCGCCACTGTAGGTGTCACAGTTCTGCGCTGCTCCCCGTGGCGCGGTTCATCCATGGAAATAAAGGAGGCCCCAGTCGCAACCTGCTGCTCATCGGTTGTGTCCGCGTCGACAATGGCAATGCCACCTACTTCAGAGGAGAAGACCTGATGATTGGTGTCCACCGCCATCACCATGTCATGGGAGGTAACGGACCAGAACGCGCCATTCTGACTGTCAGAGAGAAAATGCACCGGGTCTTCCCGACGCAAGCGCTCAAACCAGGGGCGCCAAGTGTCATCGCGGAAGAGATGCGGCTGCGAGACGTCAATCTCGCTGAGTGGGGTTTTGGCGACATTCGACGTTGAGGCCATCTTTGATGCCAGTGGGGATCCCATACCTGTTCTCCTTCAGAACGCGAAGCCTAGACGACACAAAGGTCCCATTCCCAACGAACGAGGCCCGCAAAAAATTTAAGTAACAAATGTATAGTTAATTGGCGAAAAGTGTCAAATGTGTAATAACTGACGCAAGGTCATCAGATGGAGGCACCCGTGGGAGTCGATTTAGGGGCAAGCAGCGGCTTGATGGGAACGGCAGAAAAGCCGGTGGATCGCCGCATCCTGCGTTCACGACAAAAACTGTGTGACGCGCTTCTGGACGAACTGAAGGACGGGCAGCAACTTGAAGTCCTGTCCGTCTCCACCATTGCTGCACGCGCCGGACTCACGCGGAAAACCTTCTATGCCCATTTCCATTCGCCGGATAACGTCGTCCGACAGATCGCCGCCAACATGTTTCAGCGGGCTGTCTCTCAGGTGGAAAACGACGCACTGACCCTGCCTGTTGCAGACAGTCGGTTGGGGATATCAATTCTCTCGCACCTGGCTGATGACATGGAAACCATTGCCCTGCTCGCAACCAGGTGCCCGAGCGCTGTTTTTCTGGAGCCTGCAGGCGAAGCAATCGCAGAGCTGCTGGACCGCATCGTGAGTGTGAACGCCCTGCCACCGCTTGACGCCCATGTGCATGAATATATAGCGCAGATCATCGGCGGCGCCTTTCGCGGGGCGATCATCGTCTGGGCGGAGCGCGGCTTTAAAGAAACACCCGAAGCCGCTGCCAAAATTCTGATGACATTGCTCGGCCCTGGAACGGACGCGTTATTGAATCAGCGTCGGTGATCGGTCAGATTCGGAAACTTGGTCAACGACCAACACAATGCTCCTGATCAGCAACAAAAATCATGGCGGAGAGACAGGGATTCGAACCCTGGGTACTGTTGCCAGCACAACGGTTTTCGAGACCGCCCCGTTCAACCACTCCGGCACCTCTCCGCATGAGACTGCATTGTCAGTCTCTGGTTGAAGCGTTTCCAGGAGAAGTGGTTACGGTTCACCGTCCGGAAACGCGTCAACAAAAACAGAACGGTTCGCCTGACCCTTGTCAGGATAGAACCGGTCATCTGGCGGCGGAATGTATCAGAAGCCGCTCCTGATACAAGCCATTCCCAGCGCCGCCCCCGCTCACAATTCGCAAATTATCTACCTTTCTACGGAGGTCTCTTGAAATAAATGTATATGCATCTATATTTGAAGCCGTTCAGATTGACAGAGGTTCCAGGTCATGCGTTTAGACGATCACCCCACCGTCCTGAAAGTCAGGGCATCCGCGACGTCCCAGGAGCGAGAGGAGCCCCTCAACGCCACCTGGTTGAAAGAACTCTGCAAAAAGGCGGGCGCTGACGATGTGGGCTTCGTCTCTATTGAACGCCAAGAAATTGCCGACCAAAAGCCGGACATCCTCTCAATCCTGCCGGAGACAAAAACGCTTATCAGCATTGTCTCCCGCATGAACAGAGACGCCGTCCGCACAGCGACGCGCTCCATCGCCAATCACGAATTCCACGAGACCTACACGTCCGTGAACGAAGCCGCCCGGCATATCGTGAAAGAACTGGAAGCCATGGGCATCCCCGCGGTGAACGCGGTCGCCGCCTTCCCTATGGAAGTGCAGGATTTTCCTGGCAAAAGCTGGCCCGTCTCCCACAAGCCCATCGCCGAAGCCGCAGGCATGGGCAAGATCGGCTTTCATCGCAACGTCATTCACCCAAAGTTCGGCAATTTCATTCTGCTCGATACCATCCTCATCGGTGCGGCTGTCACCGACGACACGAAACCGCTCGACTATTCCCCTTGCGTCGAATGCAAACTCTGCGTCGCCGCCTGTCCTGTGGAAGCCATCGGACCCGATGGAAGTTTCAACTTCTCCGCCTGTTATTCCCACAATTACCGGGAATTCCTTGGTGGCTTCCTCGACTGGACAGAACAGGTTGCTGATGCCAAAGACAAACACGACTACCGGGAGAAAGTGAGCGATGGAGAGGTCGTCTCCATGTGGCAAAGCCTCTCCTTCAAACCAAGCTATAAGGCCGCCTATTGCATCTCCGTCTGCCCTGCAGGTGAAGACGTTATCAGCCCCTACCTGGAAGATAGGGTCGGATTTGCAGAGAGACATGTAAAACCGCTGCAGCAAACCGCTGAAACCATTTACGTCCTGCCCAATTCCGACGCAGAAACACTGGTCCCATCACGCTTCCCTGCAAAGACCGTTAAGCAGGTTCGCTGGAACGTCGGCGCGAAAGACATTTTCAGCTATCTGTTCAACATCACACTCACCTTTCAGCGCCGCAAAGCAGGCGACCTGAACGCGACCTACCATCTTCGCCTCACCGGCGACATGCCACTTGAAGCGACCATCACCATCGCCCAACGGCGCATAGAAATCGAGTTTGGACTCACCGGCGACCCTGATCTGGTCATTGAAGCAACGTCAGAGACCTGGATGGGTGCCTTCGAACAGGGCTTTGAGTTGGAAAGCGCGCTCAAGACCGGAGACATAAAACTGGAAGGTCCCCAGGCCCTGTTCCATCGTCTCGCAGACTGCTTCCCTACCTATGGCGACATCAACTAAGGTTGGCCCGCATGACCACACATCAAAACAAAACCACTGAGCAAGCCATTCACATTGGGTCGTCTTGCGCCTGTTTTGCCGTCCGCAAAATGACACGGGCTGTGACACAGCTCTACGACCACCATCTCTCGGAAGCTGGTCTGCGGATCACCCAATTCACCTTGATGAATGCCATTTCCGGCTTCGGCCAGGTGCCCGTCTATGTGCTGGCAGAAGAACTTGTGATGGATCGAACAACGCTGACCCGCAACCTGAAGCCTCTCATCAAAGCAGGCCTCGTTGACAGCATTCCAGATGAAAAAGACGCTCGTGTGCGCAACCTGTCCCTGACACCTGAAGGAGCAGAACGCCTTAGGACAGCAACTCCTCATTGGGAACGCGCGCAGGCGGAGTTTGTCGAGAAAGTGGGCGAGAAATCCTGGGCGGAAGTCTCCCAAGGGATTTCCCTGATTGACCGCGCATTAAGCAACGGCCCGAGGCCTTCAGATCGTTTGAGCGCAGCAGGCTGACCAAAACCCGCGCTGGCGGTGTTTGGCCTTTCTCTTTAGTTTGGAGCGCATGCAACGCGAAGAACACATGCCGCTGCGCCACGCGCGCGCCTGGGCAATCCACCTCTTTACTGCCTCCGGGGTCATCCCGGGTCTGCTGGCGATAGAAGCAACTTTTGCCGGTGACGGACGCTCCGCTCTTTTATGGCTGGGCCTGGCACTCATCATCGACGGACTGGACGGCCCGCTTGCGCGGCGCTTTGAAGTGACCCGCTACACCCCTCGGTTTGACGGAGCCATTCTCGACCTGGTGATCGATTACCTCACCTACACAGCTATCCCGGCCCTGATGATCTGGCAGCTGACTATGGTCCCGGAGGGATGGGGCCTCGCGGCGGCCGGTTTTGTCATGGTGACCGCCCTTTATTGCTTCGGCAATCGGGACATGAAAACCAAGGATAATTATTTCGAAGGCTTTCCAGCAACCTGGAACCTGGTGGTGCTCTGTTTCTTCATCCTCGACAGCAGCCAGATGATCAACCTGGCGGTGATCGCTTTTCTTGGTGTCCTGACCTTTACCCGCCTGAAATTCATTCATCCCTTTCGGGTTGTGCGACTGCGCCTGATCACAATTTTCATGACAGCGACCTGGGGCATGAGCAGCACCTGGCTACTGATTGCAAAAACCGACGCACCACTCCTGGAAAGTGAACCAGCCGCCTTTGCAGCCTGGCTCTTTTCCTCCCTCTATTTTGTTGGCTTTGGGATTGTTCGATCGTTCCAACAGAGCATTCAAAGCTCAGAGCCACCCGCAAGCAACTAAGGGGGCAGGCGGCTAGAGGGCTCGCAGCTAGGGAGCTGGCGCTGCGCGCACCGCCGCGGGCAGTTGGGCTGGCAGAACGCCGCGATCCGTAAGAAGGTCTCTAAGTCGCGCGCGCGTGGCAAGCGGCAAGGATTTGGGATCGAAACCTTCAAGCTCAACCGCATGCCGCAGTCTGAGCAATCCTACAACTGCTGCTAACTCAAGCCGAGCACCGACGAACTTTGAAGGGTCAATGCCCGCCTCCCGCAAACGCATCTCTACTGCTTGGAGTTGTGGCATTTGCGCTGAATCGAATTCACCCTCTGCGACCACCTCTCTGATGGCTTCATGACGTTCAAGGAAGAGACCGAAACGCTCAGCATCAAACCGCTGAATGCCTTCGGCAGTGTCATCAGCACCTCCCATCTCCATAAGGACAGAAAGCTGATCAGCTGTGAGAGGCTGGGCCGCATTTAGGAGTCCACTAGGCAGCCCCTTCGCTGTCACCAGGGCTCTTACCTGCTCAACATTGGGAAGAGTGGTTGGGTCGATCGTAAGCGGGTCATGACCCTTCGCCTGCATCTGGCCTCGCAGCAGGTCCGGGATATCTCCTGCCTGAAAAGCTTGCCCGTCCAACGCCCAAGGCATATCGCGCAGAAGGCCCGGAATTTGAATATGCGGCTGTGGATTGATGGACATCTCATCTGAAAGCCAACGCCCTCTAAAGAGCGCTGCAGGCAATCCTTCGCCGGTGAAACGCTGAGACAATCCTTCGGGCAGCGTCCAGTTATGCCCTGCAACATAATTGAGCCCAGAGGCATTCGACGCCACAAAGCCCTGAACCAACAGATCCGACATGCGCCCGCCAAAAGGATCTCTCGGCGCTTTAACAAAATCAGTGACTTCAAACGCGCGCGCCCGGAAAACCCCACGAAGCAGAATCTCATCGCCTATCTCGATGGTACGTCCATTGATGAACGGACGGTCGAACCGCAATCCACCGAGCGTCAACCCTTCCCCCTCGGCAGAGAGGGCAACACCGCGAACAAATGCACCGCGCGAGGCTGGCACTGGGTCAATACGCGTTGCAACAACCTGCTCATCCGGTCCCCGCAAACCACTAACCCTCACCCATTCATCGATGAATGGCAGACGATCGGTCTCTGCGACCTGGATGGTCTGGCCGAGCACAGTGATGGTGCGAGCCGCTTCGTCCACATCACTCACCGGCCCCAAGGCAGCGTGTTGAACTTCAACCAACTTGGCTTGATACCGCTCACCCATAGGTCGCGCTTCAACAGCCACAACTTGACCGATAGCAAAATCGTCTGGCGTGCCCGCGACACCGTCCACAACAACCGGGGTCTCGTCTTCATAGTCGATATGCACGCCGTTAACGACAATGCTGCCAAATGCAGTGATGACCCCAAAAATGCCGGTGCCGCCAACACCTTCGTCACCACCACTTGCCTGCGCAACATCTGATACAAATCCGGTCCCACCCACACCTTCGTCGCGGTCACGGTCGGCCCCATCAACATCGGTATAGCCCGTGCCACCAACACCCGCGTCCGGCGATGAGGTACCAGACGGTGCCCCGGACGGCGACATGGCAACGGATCCGAGCCCGGCGCATCCGGAGATGACGCTGGTAACAAGAAGGAGAGTGAGGACACGGATTTTCATCAGCCCTTGCCCTCCCTGTTTTCTGGCTCATCCTGCTCTGCATAAAAGTAGACGCCAAACGTCATTCGGTTTTGACCGTCGCCCCGCTCCCGGTCCTTTGTCGCAAGCTCCAATGCCTGCTTGTTGGCTTCACGAACGGCTTCCGCACCAAGCTCCTGCGCAAGCAGTCGCAACTTCTCAATGGAAGAATCCGTGAGACCCCAATAGAACGTTGCCCGATCAATAAAACGTGGGTCCTGCCCTTCAAGGTTATGCAGACCAGCCGATACATGGTCGCGAAGGTTCCGGCCAAAAAAGTGAAGTGCTTCGACTTCGGCTTCCGGCGTAGCGAACGCTTCCGTATTCAGCTCGACAAAACCATCATCTCTTCGCAACACCACATTGAGCCGTAGCCACTCATCCAGCACAGCTCGGGACCGCACATCCTGGCTCACTTCACCCACAAGCTCCTCAAAGCTGGGCGATCCGTCAGACCGTTTTTCATACAAGGGAAGCGGGCTGCCATCATCTTGCGCGAAGGGCGCACGCCCCATCCAGATCCCGATGAGCTTCGACCCCATTGACGCTGCACTCGGTGGGCGAGGTGCGTCACTGGCACTCTGCAAAAGACGCTTCACATCCTTGCGGTGAACGCCGCTCATCACACTGATGGCACTCTGGGTTACACGTCCCGTCTTTGCCGCCTCTTGGCGTGCCGCATCGACATAGAGCGCCTTCAACTCTTCAACAACCAGAGGGAGCTGGACACCCCGACGCACCAACCCACGGACGAGCGGTCGCAATAGGGTGCGAACTGCGCCGAGAAGCGGCCCTGTTGGCCCATCTTTTTCCAGGATTTCCCCCATATCCGGAGACTATCCGAAAATTTGTGGGAAAACTACCCACATTCCTGTTGACGTGGGATTTTTTCCCACATATGGTGATCATGTTGCTGACGAGTTAGCAACACCTGGTGAGAACTAGGCCCCTGTCGGCACAGTTTCCTTCTGGCCGGTCAGCATCCTCACCCCTTGGGTCTATGTTTTATTAGGTTGGGCCGGAGGAGTCGCAAGCACCTCCGGCCCACTACTTTTTGGCTAACCATCAGAAATTCACGCCCGCAGGTTGCCTGTCTCCGTGCGATCCAAGATCTGTTCGTAATGCGCACCGAGATCAGGGGCAAACGCCCTATGCTCAAGACAGGAACTCAGGTGAGCCATTGCACGAGGAAAACGGTCCTTGAGGTTCCCGTCAAACAAGGGAACAAGCCCAGCTTCCTCGAGAACGGATCGGTTGTAGTGAGACAGGGCAAATTCAACCATCTCTGCGGCAAAGCACACATCTGCAAGCGAGACATCATCGCCGACAAGGTAAGCGCGACCATCTAAAGCACTTTCAATGCCGGTCATATAAGTGTCGACAGCTTTTTCAGTCGCGTCATAGAGATCCTGCGATATCGATTTGCCCGCCAACGTTAAAAGATATTTCTGCGTGTCACGGGCAAAGACCAGGCTGACATCGAGAAAACTATCGATCCGCGACGCTTCATACGCGTCTCGCCCATAGATCGGATGATCGTTTTTGGAAAGCCGAGCTACGGCCCTCGCAATACTGTTGGATTCAAAGATCCCCACCTTCCCGTCCGGGCTGAACGCGGCGGGCACCGTGCCAAAAGGATGAGCCTCCAGAAACGCATCTGTCTTATGAAGCACGCCGGCAAAACCAGTCCTGGCCTCCCGCATTGTCGGCGACCCGGCTTGCTTGTCGACATCAGTCAACGGCCGGGCATCTGCATCCCAAAGCCAATCAGCAAGCTCGCGAGGTTTCGCGCCGCGCACATCCACCTCAACATCACAGAGCCGCGCAGTGACGGTCGCTTTGTAGATACGGGGGTTCGGCAGATAGGAGAAGAGACGAAGATCAGCCATTGGATTGCTCTCTGTACATAAGTTCGAAAATGGAACTTGGGTACCATAAGCCTGATATCAACCTGCACCAGGTCATTCATCTTGCGCTCGGTCGTATTTTTTATATAATCACCATTATGCCAAAAAAGGTCGACCATTCAGAAAGACGCCGCGCCTTTGCTGAAGCAGCCATCCACGTCATTGGGAAACAGGGCCTGGATGCTGTCCGGCTTGTGGATGTTGCCCGCGTCGCAGGTGTCACCACCGGAAGCCTCACCCATTACTTCAACGATAAAGACCAGCTGATTGCCGCCGCCCTGGAAGAAGCGATTGCCCAGGCCCACCATCGCGGAAACGAGGCTGCAGGAAGCCTGTTCGAAGCCACAGCAGCCTTCCTGCCCCTTGACGAAGATGGACAGCTTGCAGCCCGCGTCTGGCTTGCCTTTTTTGACCAGGCGCTCACCAGCGACACCCTCGCCGACATTCACCGGCAATATTACGACGAGTTTCAATCAAGTCTCGTTGCCCGACTCTCAAAGGAGAGCAACGCACCGAAAGAACGTCTTACCATGCTGGCAGACGCCATCATCGCCATTGTCGACGGCCTCCTGGTTCGAGCGACCCTCGATCCAAATGGCTGGCCCGCTCAAAAACAACTCGATCACCTGAACCTGATGCTTCGCTCATTGCTGGGCGACACAATGAGAGTGGAGGAAATCCTATGACCACACCCAAAGTCGAAACGCTGCCGGCAACGGCCACCAAAGATGAGATCATGGCCGTCATCAATCGCGACGGCGCTGTCATTTTGAAAGATGTATTGAGCCCTGAGCAGGTCACTACACTGAACGCTGAAATCGGCCCCTATGTGGACGCCACAGAGGAAGGCCGAGACGATTTCACAGGCCGCCACACGACCAGGACGGGGGCTTTGGTTGCCCGTTCGGCCATGTGTCGGGAAATGGTCATGAACGAGAACATCCGCGGCGCAGTTGCAGACTTTCTACTGCCAAATTGCGAGGCCTATCAGCTTCACCTGACCCAGGTGATCCGCATCAAGCCCGGACAGCCCGAGCAAGCCATCCACCGCGATCGCTGGGCCTGGGGCAAGTATCTGCAAGGAATTGAGCCACAGCTCAACACCATCTGGGCCGCAACGGACTTTACGAAAGAAAATGGGGCGACGCAGGTTGTGCCTGGTTCCATTGATTGGCCGGATGACCGCGTGCCGCAACCTGACGAAATTGGCTATGCCGAAATGTCCGCGGGATCAGTCCTAATCTACACAGGGTCGGTTTTCCATGGCGGCGGGGCCAACAAATCCAACGGGGACCGGGCCGGCGTTAACATTACTTATACGCTGGGCTGGCTCAGGCAGGAGGAGAACCAGTATCTATCCTGCCCACCTGAGATCGCCAAAGACTTCGATCCGGAGCTTCAGGCACTGCTCGGCTATGCTATGGGATCCTATGCCCTGGGCTATTTCACCCCGCCGCTGCCGGCCGGTGAGGGGCCTGAGGTAGTCCCGCCAGAATTCTCTCTCGGGGTCAAAAGCTCAGGCTCCGCATTTGGATCAGCAGAACTTCTGGAGGCCGTCTCCAATAGCGGCCCTGCCGAAAAACAGGCGTAACCGCCAAACGCTTGAAAAACCGGCAAAAACGGCCTCTAAACCTGCCCGAATCCGGTTGACAGCCCCCGCGCCACGGCTATAGTGCGCGCCACTCACAGCGGTCCCCGACATCCATCCGGATTGTCGGCAGGGCCGCTGGATTTTGTTTTGCATGGAATTTCAAGATGTTCGCAGTTATCCGCACTGGCGGTAAGCAATATCGGGTCGCTAAAGACGACGTGATCAAGGTCGAAAAACTCGGCGGCGAAGCCGGCGACAAGGTCGATCTGACCGACGTTCTGATGGTTGGCGGTGAAGGCACTGACACAAAAGTCGGCGCACCGCTGATCAGTGGCGCTTCAGTGAAAGCTGAAATCGTCGAACAGGGCCGCTCGCGGAAGATCACGGTCTTTAAAAAGAAGCGCCGTCACAATTATCGCCGCACAGCCGGTCACCGTCAGCACGAGACGCTGCTGAAAATCACGGACATCGCTGCAGGCTAACAAGCATTTTTCAGCAAACTCGTTTTGCGGTTCGAAAATGCGACAAAGAAAATGTTCCAGCGCACCGGCTCTGGAAATTGGAGTTAGAGAAAAATGGCTCATAAAAAAGCAGGCGGTTCATCCCGTAACGGTCGCGACAGTGAAGGCCGCCGTCTTGGCGTCAAGAAATCTGGCGGCCAGGCAGTGATCCCAGGCAACATCATCATTCGCCAGCGCGGCACTAAATGGCACCCGGGCGAGAATGTCGGCATGGGCAAAGACCACACGATCTTTGCAACCGTTGAAGGCACAGTGAATTTCCGCACCCGCTCAGGCGGCCGGACCTATGTCTCTGTCCTTTCATCGGACGTACCGGCAGCGAAAGCAGCAGACTAAATAGCAGGGGCCATCGTCACCTGCGGGTGGCGACCAGACCTGAAGATTTCGAGAGAGAGATGGTTCGCCATCTCTCTCTTTTTTTGTTCTCTCTCCTGATTTAACCACTCTCACTCCAGGAGGAGGGTCTCATGATTGCCGAAACACTAAGCCTTGCAGGCGAAAAACTGACGCTGCGCCCCTTCACATTGGACGACGCACCACGCGTGACGGAACTCGTCAGCAACTGGAATGTGGCGTCAATGGTGGCGCGCATCCCTCATCCCTACCCCAAAGACGCGGCAGAAGAATGGATCGCCGGTCACAAGGAACGCCGGGCCGCTGGAGACAGCTGGCCATTTGCCATTGAAACAAAAAAGCCCGGACTTGTGGGCACAATCGGTCTCAGCATGACCGAAAGCGGCTCTATGGAGATCGGCTACTGGATCGGGGAACCCTATTGGGGCAAAGGCATAGCCTCAGAGGCGACGCGTGTTCTGGTCGAATTCGCCTTCGACATTCTAGGTGTCGAACGCCTCGCAGCAGGTCATTTCAAGGCCAACCCTGCCTCTGGTCGGGTCCTGAAAAAAGTTGGTTTCGAGGAAGTCGGCGAAGACAAACGCTTCTGTCTCGCCCGCGACGAAGAGCTAGACTGCATCGTGCTGGAACTGACAGCCCAACAGCACCGGGAAAGCGCACAATGACCACGATCCTGACCACCGACCGCTTGCGTCTCCGCACTTTTGAGCCAGAGGACGCAGCTCTCGTCACGGAATATGTGGGTGACTGGGATATCTGCTCCAAACTCACCCGCGTACCTTACCCCTACACACGGGAGATGGCTGATCAATGGATCGCAAGCCATGATGCCTCCCCTGACATCATCTGTGCAATCGAGGTGGAGGGCGCCCTAGCTGGTTGCATCGCCCAGGAGCAGGAGTACGGCTACTGGCTGGGCAAACCTTTTTGGGGCAAAGGCGTCATGACAGAAGCATCCCGCGCTTTCGTCTCCTACCTCTTTGAGACAGAACACATGCATGACCTCGGCGCGTCTTTCTTCAAAGACAATCCTGCGTCAGGCATTGTGTTGGAACGCAGTGGTTTCAAGGTGACCGGCGAAAGCAAGGTTTTCTGCCTTGCACGCGACGCTGAGGTTGAGCGCTACGACGTCACAACAAACCGTCATCTCTGGGAAGACCTGAAAGACAACTGGTAGGCACATGAAACGCGTCTTCACATTACCTGAAGGGGGAGAACCCGTTCTGAAAACAGCACGGCTGACACTGCGTGCATTCAGACTGGAAGACGCAAATACTGTCTGTCACTTAGCTGGTGAACGGGAGGTAGCGCGCATGATGGCGCCCGTTCCCCACCCCTATCCGCTTTCATTTGCCGAAACTTGGATCGCAAGCCATCGTAAATGCGCAGCCCAGGGCACTGACCTGACCTTCGCGATCTGGCAGGGCAACAGGCTGATCGGTTCCATCAATATTGAGAACCGGGGCGACGACACGACGGGCATCGGCTATTGGATCGGCAAAGAATACTGGCGCAATGGCTATGCGAGCGAAGCCGTCGCCGCAATCCTCAGCTACGCTTTCGACGAGCTGGGCATTAACCTTCTCCTCACGGACCTCTTCGCAGACAATGTCGCATCTGCGCGAGTTCTGGAGAGGGCGGGCTTTACTTTCTTGCGTGAAAAGTCCGGATGGAGCGAAGCTCGACAGGAAACATGCCCCAAATGTGAGTATCGCTTGACCCAAGCGCGCTGGCAGGCTCAAAAGGGGCTATTATGAAGTTCCTGGACCAAGCAAAAATCTATATTCGCTCAGGCGACGGCGGCGCTGGCTCGATCAGCTTTCGGCGGGAGAAGTATGTCCAGTTCGGGGGCCCCAATGGTGGCGATGGCGGTCGCGGCGGTCATGTAATCGTGGAGTGCGTCGACGGTCTCAACACTCTCATTGACTATCGCTATCGTCAGCACTTCAAAGGCAAGACCGGTGTCCACGGCATGGGTCGCGACAGATCCGGTCCCAACGGGGAAGATTCTATCCTCCAGGTCCCTGTCGGAACACAAGTATTTGAAGAAGACAATGAGACACTCATTGCCGATATGACGGAGGTGGGCCAGCGTGTTGTCCTTCTCCAGGGCGGCAATGGCGGTTTTGGCAACGCGCACTTTAAGACCGCAACCAATCAAGCACCCCGTCATGCCAATCCTGGTCAGGAAGGCAAGGAGATGTGGATTTGGCTGCGGCTGAAGCTCATCGCTGATGCTGGTCTTGTCGGCCTGCCCAATGCAGGCAAGAGTACCTTTCTCGCAGCTGTCTCACGTGCGAAACCCAAAATCGCCGACTATCCCTTCACGACCCTCAATCCAAACTTGGGCGTCGTCGACATGG
>CENL01027543.1_pt1 | contig 16236 bp, 16 predicted proteins | sample 530221 | NCBI WGS metagenome assembly CENL01 (sample SAMEA2619791, study PRJEB7988) | marine metagenome | isolation source: saline water (ENVO:00002010), including
ACGACTGGCAAAAGAAGAATTCGAGAAGTCGACGCCGACGGACCGTAAGGTGAGTCTGTCTTCGACCGCTCTCCGTCAGAATTGCCCCTTCATAAGGTATTAAGTTGTAAACACCGGTCAGAAAACGTAGCGCCTGCCGGTTGAAAAACGTAGCGCTGGTTATGGAAAGATTCGTCCGATGTGTAGCTTGGAGATTCGGACGAAGATTGGGTCCTTATCTTACTTCGTCTCGTTTGACTTGCTGCTTGAGGTTTTTGTGTGTCGACGTTTCGCGTCTTGCAACCGGTAGCTTATGCGTTGTCGTTCGGATGATCTTGCAAGCCCGCTTCATGCCCGGCCAATCGAAATGCTCGTTGAGCATCGTCGTCGTGATTAGTCTTCGATGTTCAACACGTCCATGTCCCTTACAAAGCGTCGAAGCTTCTTTACGTCCGCTTCCATTTCGCGTCGTTGCCAGGGGGGAAAAGCCTTCGGTTTCAGCGAAGGCGAGTTGAATCTCTTTCAGCAAGGTTGGCTGATTTTCCTTGACAGTGAAAAAGTAATCACCGTCCGAATCAACGGTCTCTTCGCAAATATCTCGCTGGCAACACATGGCGTCTCCAATGATCGCTTTTCCCTTCAAAACAAGAGTTTTGAACAGATCAAAGACAGCCTTCGCTTCATTCGTTTTACAATCAACACGCGTCTGACTCAGCACGCAACCGGTTTGATGATCGAGTGCAGCGAGGAGATGCACTGCGCGTTGATGCCAATACTGTTCGACACGATATTTGCGCACTGTCGCATAGTAGTATAAAATACTGCCATAACGACAGGAATCAGCATGGTTAAGAAACGACCTCATCAGATTGAAGCAAGTGATATCACCGGTCTTAAGTATCTGGATCGGGTCTTCCGCTGTTTAAACGCTTGCGTCCCGAGGGTACAGAACGCGACAAAGCCGGTAATCGGCAACTGTTCTACGATCAGTATTGCGCGCTGCAGTTGCTTTATCTCTTCAACCCGATTGTTACTTCACTACGTGGATTACAGCAGGCCAGTGAACTCAAAAAAGTTCAGAGAAAACTCAACTGTCCACGATCTTCTCTGAGATCTCTGTCGGAGGCAGTTCGCGTGTTTGATCCCGAGCTACTGCGGGAAATCGTGGGCGAATTAATTGAAAAACTGCCTGTCCAAGAGCCTCAGGATCGGCGTCTGCAGGATCTGGCTCAGGCACTGACTGCCGTAGATGGTACGTTCCTCAAAACACTGCCTCAGATCACTCAGGCCTGTTTTTCAACCCGACAAGATAAGGGATGGCAGTTGCATACACATTTTGAAATACTACGGGGAATTCCTGTTCGCATGGATTTGACAGATGCCACCGGTATGAAAAATCAGTACTGTCCAGAGTACTGGAAAAAGATCGTTGCTACATTCTCGATCAGGCATATGAAAAATATGCCCTGTTTAATGAGATTGTTAATGCCGGCAGCAGCTATGTCTGTCGGATCCGTGGGGATCACATTTTTGTAGAACAGGAATCCCGTAAATTAACCGCAGAAGCCCAAGCAGCAGGCATACTGGAAGATCAGTCAGGGTATTTGGGTTCTCCCAAGTCACGGAGAACCCAAATGCCAAGATCATCTGGTGCGGCGGATTACTGTGAAAATTACTCCTCATCCTAAACGGGGAGGACGGAGGTGGGAAGGTGCTACCCAGGACCTGGTTGTAGCCACCAATCTGCTGGATGTACCAGCAGAAGTCATCGCACTGATTTACCAGCACCGTTGGCAGATCGAATTGTTCTTTCGTTTTTTGAAGCATGTACTCGGCTGTCGTCACTTGTTCAGTCAGGATCCACAGGGGGTTCAGATACAGACTTACTGTGAGATGATTGATTGTTTATTGATTAGTCTGATCACAGGTAAAAAACCGACACTCCGAACATATGAAATGCTGTGTTTTTACTTCAGTGGGCTGGCGGATGAGGAAGATCTGATCAACCATATAAACCGCCTGCAATCCCACGAATCCAGATAAAACGAGAGCTCTCGCCTGACTACTGACTGTTGGTGACGAGATGATTCATGCTGCGCAGTTCATAAGATTCAGCTGTCGCATATGAGCCCCATCTAAAAGAGGCTCGTAGACAAAACCTCTGCAAAATACTGCGCACAAAAGTTAAAGTATTAAATCAGAATCAAATGCAAACGGTGGGCTGAACAGTATTGCGTTGATGCGTCTGTAAACTGCCGCACAACGTATTGCCTTCAATGGAAGTTGCACACAGAGAATCATTATCAATTTCGACGCCTTCTAAAGTGCACATCCATTCGCGAATCGCCTGCTCAAATTCTTCTGGACAAATCTTTTTGAGGAGATCTGTGTATGTGTTCGCACACGGTGGAATTCGTTTGAAGCCGAGCCAATGATAGGTACTTCGCTCAAGTTGGCGAACCCATTTCGCAATCATTCGCATACTGCGAATTCCACTAAGTGTTCCGCAAATAATAGCCGCCAGCATGGCATTAAAAGTGTGGCGTTGTCCCTGACGCCCGCGATGGTCGGTGATCTGATCCAAAATGGAAAACAGGTCGCACAAGTCGGCGGGTTGCATCGTATTGCCTCCTTGGTCTTGTAAAAGTTGAACTCCGTTTTGTAACTTTGTGGAAAAATATCCCCAAAACAGGACGTTATTTCCTACCCAGACCTACTACACACATTCAATGCCATATTCTGAGCAGCCCTGGTGAAACCCTACTTCGGTCTTGACACGTCTACTGTATCTTTGTAAAATTCTGATTATGATGAAGAATGGCACTCATATCTTTCAGCATGGATTGGTTTTAGCAGCAGTTTTGTTGTTCGCTATACCACTCGAAGTTTGCTACCATTCCATCACTTCTCCACATTGCTGCCAAAATGCCGAACGTAGCATTCCTTGTGATAGTCCATTATGCGAATGTCATCGAACGACGGTTTTTGCCGCTTTCTTTCAGATTTCTGGTCAGCGAATAGAGCAAAGTGATCTGAGTATAGCCAAGTCGGATGTAACCGAATTATTTGGGGCTTATCTTCAGGAAGATGCTTCTTCCCCTCCACCAACAACGGCACTCGAACGTTGTGTGCTTTTTTCGCGGTTGACTCTGTAATCCTTCGCGAGGGTTATATGTATCCGTGGATTGAACGGTTAGTGTCTCCAAGCAGCATAAGGCTGCCGTCAGCATCGCTTTTCTCTTGTCCGATGCCTCGTGTTTGACGAGCAGTTTAAGCCGTTTTCCCTTCTTAATTGTGTTCAATCATCTTCCTTTGGCACAATAGGGTGCCTGGAATAGGTGTTTTTCATGTTAGTTCTTACCCAAAAGATCTCTGAGGCAACCAAGCCTCCTTCGCTTAGTGTCTCCCGGACTGTTAAGAGTGTTGAAGGCTGGCGTGTGCGTCCGGCTGTTTCTCCACCGAAGGAAATTCCAGTACATAGCCAAGATGTTTCGGCGCGGACCAAGCCGCTGTCGCCCTCTAATGCTGGGATAAATGCTGTCCGCATCTTGGTGGCGGACGCAGATTCTTCTCTTGCCAAAATCTATACGACTCACCTGTCATTATTGGGTTTTGAAGTGACCATGGCTTGCAATGGAGTTGAATGTCTGGCTCGACTCCGCAATCGAATACCTCATCTAATAGTTCTGGATGCCGGGTTATTGTGGGGCCGAGCGACAGATGTTCTGGCTATATTGGATGAGTGTACCGACATTCCTGACGTGCCAGTTTTGGTGACATACGATCACACCTGTGAGCAGGCATTACCTGATGTGCGTTCTTTCCGCGTGAACGATTACGCGGCGAAACCTCTCACCCCGAACCAACTTGCTGAACGCATTCGCGAACTGATCGCGTTTGCGGGCAATTGCGACGAAGATCTTGACTCAGTTGACAATTGCGAAGGGCAATCACCTAAAAGAACTACGGGGAGTGCTCATGATGAACGTAGATCGAATTGAAAACCTGTGGTGTAATAAGCACCGCATGACAGCTTTGATGGGCTACGGCCTTTTGGCCGTCGCTGTAGGCGCAGCAGGCATGTACGCGGTCACGCGAGCTTTTCTGACTGAGCCTGTAAGCGGTGTAGCTTCTACCGAAGCGAGACACGGAGTGGATGACGAGCATGGTGAGGATTCATATGTGGTTACACTCGCAAAAGACAAATGGGCCGTAGCTGGACTTCGCATTGCTGAGGTTGCCAGCAGCAATCTGACGAGGACCGAGTGGATCACGGGCAAGGTAGCCCTGAATGAAGACCGCCTGGCGCATGTTTATTCTTTGGTCGATGGGCAAATTCATGAAGTTAAGGTCCAGTTCGGGGACGACGTAAAGCAGGGACAGGTGTTGGCCGTTATCGACAGCAAAGAGGTCGGCTTGGCCAAGCTGGACTTATATAAAGATCGGCTCGATGCCGAGTTCGCCAAGATCAACTATGAGTTCATGCGAGAGATCAACGAGAACACACAAGCGCTCATCAAAGTTCTAATAGAACGGCCTCCACTGGAGAAAATTGGAGCGACATTTGATGACAAGCAGCTCGGCAAGAACCGCCAGCAGTTGATGACTGCCTACGCGAACCTATATAAATCGCGTGCCGACTACGAGCGACTCACGTCGGTGGCGGAAAGTGGCGTGGTGGCCGGCAAGTTATTGATCGAAGCCAAAGCCCGGTTCGAGGCGGACCAAGCCACATTTCAGTCACTCTTGGAACAATTGAAGTTTACTGCATCACAGGAGGCTTTGCTCGCCGAACAAAAACTTCAGCAAGCCGAGCAGACCGTGGCGGCCAGTCGTTCACGCCTACTCATACTCGGCTACCAGCAAGATGACCTGAAAAGCATTGATCCGATCAAAGAGGGCGAGATGATCGCACATTATGAGCTTCGCGCCCCGTTCGATGGCACGGTAATTGGCAAAAACGTAGTGCTGGCCGAGCGGGTGGGACCCGATACCGAGATGTTTCAGGTTGCTGACCTATCGACGCTGTGGGTGCAAGCAGATATCTATCAAAAAGATTTGCCCAAGACTCGCCAACTCGGTGAAACGCTGCGGTTTCGCTCCCCGGACTCAGACCATCTTCACGAAGCCCGTATCTTCTACACGGGTGATATTCTTGATCCAGAAACTCGGACGGTGCGATTGCGTGCCACGATTGACAATCCGGATCGTCATCTGAAACCAGGCATGTTCGTTGAAATCGCATTGCCGGGAGAAACGCTGTCCAACATCGTGACGTTGCCGGCGTCTGCCATTCAAGAAGTGGAAGGGCATGATGTCGTATTCGTACAGACCGGACTGGAAGCGTTCGAGAAGCGGAAAGTCAAGGTTGGAATGCGCAGCGGCGACACCGTACAGATCCGCGACGGGTTACAACCTGGCAACAAAGTGGTTGTGGTCGGTGGCTTTGCCCTGAAATCGGAACTGATGAAAGGATCGATCTCGCATGGCCATTAAAAGTCGAGAGCATTTTCGTCTACACTCCCTCTTGGTGATTACCTTTCTGCTCTACAATTTTCTGGGGCTCGCTCGCCAGCTTCGGAGCCAGCTATGATCAACAAATTCATCGACGTCTCATTGGACAACCGCTTCGTCGTATTATTGCTGGTTGTATTGCTGATCGCGGTTGGTCTGTCGTCGATGACTACATTACCCGTCGACGCCGTACCTGACTTGACCAACGTACAAGTTCAGGTGTTGACAACTTCGCCTTCACTCGGTCCTGTCGAGATGGAGCAACTGATCACATTCCCTGTCGAAACGTCGATGAGCGGTATTCCCCACGTCGATGAAATACGGAGCGTGACGAGGTTCGGTCTGTCGAACGTGACGATCGTGTTCGAGGAAGGCACGGACATCTACTGGGCACGGCAGCAGGTCAACGAACGATTGACTGAAGCCCGCGGGGAAATTCCCGCTGGATTGGGAACTCCCACGATGGGGCCGATAGCGACGGGTATGGGTGAAATCTACCAATTCGAGTTGCGCACCAAGCCGGGCTGCGACTACGACCTTCAGGAATTGCGAACGATCCTCGATTGGCAGATTGCCTTTCAGCTGCGCAGCGTGCCCGGTGTCATTGAAGTCAATACATTCGGCGGAGAACTGAAGACGTACGAAGTGCAGGTGAATCCGAATGCCTTACTGAATTACAAGATCCCGCTGAACCGTGTATTCGAGGCTTTAGAGCGCAACAACGCCAACGCGGGCGGAGGGTACATCGTTCATCACGAAGAGCAACGGTTGATCCGCGGCGAAGGGCTCATCCAGTCCCTTAATGATATCGCAGACATCGTGTTGGACGCCCGCGATGATGGCACTGCGGTTCGCGTGCGTGACATTGGCGAGGTGCATTTCGCCCCGCTGCTACGTCAAGGCTACGTCACGCGCGACGGACGCGGTGAGGCGGTGACCGGTATTGTGATGATGCTGATTGGCGAAAACTCCCGCGTGGTCGTTGATCGTGTCAAACAGAAAATCGCCGAGATCGAAAATTCGCTGCCCGAAGGTGTTTACATCGACACATTCTACGACCGCACCGATTTGGTGCGCCGCGCCATCGGCACCGTCACCGAGAACATCAGTGGCGGCGCGATCTTAGTCATCATCATGCTGTTTCTGCTTGTGGGCGACTGGCGCGCCGGGTTGATCGTAGCATCGGCCATTCCGTTGTCCGCGCTCATTACATTCATTTCTATGAATTATTTCGGCGTCTCTGCGAACCTGATGAGTTTGGGGGCCTTGGACTTCGGTATCATCGTGGACGGGGCGGTGGTGATGGTCGAGAATGCGATCCGCCATGTGGGCGAGGCAAAACGCCGCAACCCCGAGTTGAAACGCGCGGGGCTGGACGTGTTTCGCGACGCCGGCCACGAAGTGGGTCGGCCGATCGTGTTCGCGGGCTCGATTGTAATCATCGTCTTTCTACCGATTATGTCGTTGCGGGGGATCGAGGGGAAGATGTTTGGCCCGATGGCCTTTGCGTTCATGTCGGCCCTGGCCGGAGCGCTGGTCCTGGCATTGACCGTCATGCCTGTGTTGGCCTCGCTGTTTCTGGCCCGCAAGTTTTGCGAAAAGGATTCCTTCCTCGTCCGCTGGTGCAAACGGGGCTACGAACCGTTATTGCGGTTGGCGATCCGCTGGCCGTTGGCCGTGTTTCTGATTGCCATCGCCGCATTTTCCATGGGAATAGTGATCGCAATGGGTTTTGGGGCCGAATTCGTCCCTAAGCTGGATGAAGGCGACATGGCGGTGCAGGCAATCCGACTGCCGAGCGTTTCGTTGGAACGCTCGATCGAAATGACCACGGAAATAGAAAAGACGCTATTGGCGGAGTTTCCTAAAGAAGTAGAATCAGTGATCTCCAAGACCGGTCGCCCGGAAATCGCCACCGACCCGATGGGCGTTGAGATGAGCGACATCTTCGTGATTCTCAAACCGAAAGGCGAGTGGCGTTTCGCTAGCAAACCGGAACTGATTGAAGCCATGAAGGAAACGCTGGAAAAAAACATTCCGGCGAACAATTTCAGCTTCACGCAACCAATAGAATTGCGAGTGCAGGAATTGATTGCTGGCGTGCGCTCGGATGTCGGCATTAGCCTCTATGGAGACGACCTGGAGAAACTGAAAGAGATCGGTAACGAGATCGCTGGTGTGGTCCAGCAAGTGCCCGGAGCGGCGGACGTTCAGCCCGAACAGACGGGCGGTTTGCCCTATGTCCAGATGCGCGTTCGACGCGATCAGATCGCCCGGTATGGTATTAACGTCGGGGATGTGCTCGACGCGATCTCAATCATTGGCGGGAAGGAGGTCGGGCAAGTGTTTGAGGGCCAACGTCGGTTTCCCTTGCAGGTGCGTCTGGAGCCAAAATGGCGGAGAGATGTCACGGCGCTTAAGCACATCAAGGTTGCTGATCCCACCGGTCGACAGATACCACTGGAACAGCTTGTTGAGATTGAAGTTGGTCCTGGAGTCGCGCAGATCAGCCGTGATGAAATTCGCCGCCGCTTTCTGATCCAAGTGAATGTCCGCGGCCGTGACCTAGCGAGTTTCGTGGCGGATGCCCAGAAAGCGGTCGAGGAGAAAGTGAAACTGCCACCTGGCTACCACATCGCCTGGGGAGGCAGCTTTAAAAACCTGCGAGAAGCGACGGGGCGGCTGACGATCGCTGTTCCGCTCGCACTGTTACTGATTTGCTCGTTGCTGTACATGACATTCAGGTCCGGCAAGCTGGCCCTGTTGATCTTCTTGAATGTGCCAGTCGCCACGACCGGCGGGATTTTGGCACTCTGGATACGCGGCATGCCTTTTTCGATCTCGGCGGGTGTCGGATTCATTGCCCTATCCGGCATCGCCGTGATGAACGGCGTCGTCCTGATCGAACACGTGCGGCATTTGCGGCATCGGGGCCAAAGCATTAAGGATGCCGTCTACCAGGGCGCGCTGGACCGCCTTCGACCCGTTTTGATGACTGCCACGACTGATGCACTGGGATTCATCCCCATGGCCATCTCAACCAGTTCCGGCGCGGAAGTCCAAAGACCTTTGGCGACGGTTGTCATCGGCGGCGTGATTACGTCGAGTCTCTTGACTCTAGTAGTCCTGCCGGCCATTTACCGCTGGTTCGAGCCGAAAGGCGAAGAAGATGTGGAATTATGAAAAGAGTCGAGAGGCAAGTGCCGGAGAGACGAGTTGATGAGTGAGTTCCTGAAAGTGCTTGGCCTTGCCCTTCTTTCGGCTTTGGGAAATTTTGGGGGAGGCGTGATCGCTGAGTGGTTACATCCTTCGCAGAAGACGCTTAACCGGGCATTGCACGCCGCGACGGGAATCATCTTAGCCGTTATCGCCGTCGAGGTGATCCCCAAGGTATTGGACAAAGCGTCGACTTGGTTGCTGGCACTGTCATTTGTCGCGGGAGGTGCGGCGTACTTGCTCCTGGAAGCTGGAATTGATCGCTGGCAACGGAGCAAACCCAAGGGAGCCGGCACGGGAGCCTGGATGGTGTACACGGCGGTCGCCACTGACTTGTTGGGCGACGGGCTTTTGATCGGCGCGGGCTCCGCCCTATCAGGCCAAATGGGGCTCGTCCTGGCACTAGGTCAGGTCTTGGCAGACATCCCGGAGGGCTTCGCAGTGGTCGCCAATTTTCGTGAGAAGGGCATGGGGCAGACGAAGCGGATTCTGATCTCCGCATCCTTTGCAGTACCCGTGGTAGCAGCAGCGGCGTTTGCGTACTTTGCGCTTCGCGGACAGGGAGAAGCTGTAAAAGTGGACGCCCTCGTCTTTGTGGCTGGCCTTTACACGCTCGCAGCCGTCGAGGACATGCTACGCAGGCCCATGAGAGCTCCGAGGACAGCCGCTGGTCTGCAGCTAGTTTCCTGCTCGGTTTTGCACTTTTCCTAGTCGTCTCACAATCGTTATTTTAGGTACAAAGCGAAGAGAGTCGAAGCATGAGCTTTATGATCGTGAATCCAATGACGAAGAAGGGCGACATCAGAGTCGAAACGACTCAGGCTGCAGACCGCTGGCGAAGTATTTCAGACCTCAAACGTCAACCCGACACATTCAGCTATCTAATATTTTTCTTTTCTGGTGTGGCGGCGCTGGTTTACGAAATCTCTTGGTCGCGCCAGGTTGGGTTGTTGTTCGGCCACACCATTCAGGCTTCGGCGGTCGTGCTGTCGACCTATTTTGCGGGCATGGCGGTTGGTTATCTGGTCGGAGCCAAGTGGTCGTTGCGCGTGTTGCCGTTGTTGGGATATGGAGTCGCAGAACTGGTGGTCGCGGCCTGGGCTTGCTTGATTCCCTTTCTGCTGGCGTGCTCTGAATCACATTCGTTCGCTGCCTTTTTAAGCAGTTCGTCGATCGGCTGGCAATTGACGGCGAGAGTTCTCTTCTGTTTCTTGCTTCTGTTACCGGCGACTACCGCTTTGGGCATAACGCTGCCGATGATGGCGGAGTATCTTTCTCGGCAAAGAAGTCGCGACATGGCCGACCCGACAAATGCTGGCCGCGTGTCGCTGGCATACGCACTGAATACGGCCGGAGCGCTCGTGGGCGTCTTGTCCGCCACCTTCTTTCTATTGGTCGTAGTTGGCGTCCGCACCAGCAGCTATGTCGCGGCCGTCGTTTCCGCCGCGTGTGGCGTGGCCGCGGTCCTAATTGCCAAGAAACAAAAGTCAAGAGTCGAGAGACGAGCATCTGCCGGCTCTGGACAGTCGGCGCGCGACTCTCAGCTATCCTGGTTCTTCGTCGCCGCATTATCCGGCTTCGGAACATTAGCACTCGAGGTTCTCTACACGCGAATGTTCTCGCTGGTATTCCATAATAGCACCTATACATTTGGTATGGTTGTGGCAGTCTTCCTGGCATCACTTGCATTGGGCGCCGCTTTGGCAGCTCGGCTGCAACGACGCTACCGCATCGAGGGTCTGGTTGGATGGTCGGCGTGCTCGGGCGCATTAGCTGTGACGTTTTCTGTGCTCACGTTCGTCGCGCTGACCGGTCTCGATTATTACGATTTCGGCGAGTCGTTCTCCCAGTACATAAGCGGCGCACTGATGTTGGTGATCCTTGTGGTAGCTCCACCGATTACACTGCTCGGCATGTTGCTACCGCTGGTGTGGAAAGCGGCGGGACTTGGTAAGCGAGCAGGCATCGTGGTGGGCCGGTTGACGGCGGTCAACACAATTTCGGCCGCGTTGGGCGCGATGGCCGCGAGTTTTTTGCTATTGCCGTGGCTTGGACTGTGGCAGTCTTTTGTATTGTTGGCCGCGCTGTTTTACGTTGCCGGTTTTGTCTTACTATTGCGCAACGGCAGACTAGTCTGGGCATGTGGAGGGGCCTTGATACTCGTCGCTGTTGCGATGTTTGCGCTGCGTAGTCCCGTTGAAATCAACTATGGAGGCACACAACTTGACGAGCAACTCGTGCGTCGCTGGAATTCCCCCTACGGCTGGATTGACGTGGTGCGGGATGAGAACACGGGGTCATTCAGAGTAAGACAAAACTTGCACTACCGGTTTGGCAGAACTGGCGACAATGCCCGCGAGTACCGCCAGGCGCATCTCCCACTGCTGTTGCACGAGCAGCCGCAGGATGTGTTGTTTATGGGGCTTGGAACGGGCTTGACTGCGGGAGGCGCTATCCCGCACCGCGAAGTCAAAAATGCCGTCGCCGTCGAACTGATTCCGGAAGTACTAGAGGCAGCTCGGCTACTGGCGGAGTACAATTACGGGGTTGTTGACCATCCTAAGGTGGATGTCTGCGTCGATGATGCGCGACACTACCTGCTGGCCACAGACCTCCGTTTCGACGTCATCATCTCCGACTTGTTTGTGCCTTGGGAGAGCGAGTCCGGCTATCTGTACACGGTCGAGCACTACCGGGTGGCCCGCGATCGTCTGAAGCCAGACGGCTTGTTCTGCCAATGGCTGCCGCTCTACCAATTGGGCGCGCGCGAGTTTGAGCTGATCGCCGACAGCTTCGCCAGCGTATTTCCCGTCACGACGATTTGGTGGAGTGAGATGGACGCGTCCAAGCCGGTCATCGCCTTGGTGGGCGGCGACGCCCCGCTGGAACTTAACGCTGACCGGCTCGCCGAACGCCTTACGGCATTAGAGCGAGCGACCACGTCGTCCAACCAGGACTTACGCACTGTCGAGCAGTTCTACGACAACTATCAAGGCGACTGGATGCCGCGCAATCCGTCTCGGCTCAACACCGACGAGCATCCGCGTGTGGAGTTCCTGACGCCCATTTCCAACCGCGATCGCAAGATGATCGTTAGTCTCGCGCTGCTGGAATACTTCGATAATGTCTTGTCTCAACTCCCATCCAGCGCCGTAGCTTTGCACACTGATGGAGAACCAAAATCTGCCACCGCTCGGCAGCGTCGAGCCTGGCAGCGTCTTATCCTGTTTGGAGGAACCATTCCATGAAAGAAGTCAAAGCCGTATTTCAGCCGTTCATGCCCAAGCCGGTGCTGGAAGCACTGCAGAAAGTCGACCATCTTCCGGCCGCCACCGAGACGGAGGTCGACGGCTACAGTGTCGTGCATCCAGACTATACACCTAAGCCAAAGATCATACTGGAGTTTATGGTGCCCGACGACATTGTGGATGCCATCGTCCAAGCTCTTCAAAGCGGGGCACATACGGGCAATCTTGGCGACGGCTGCATTTTCGTAATCGAAGTGAAACTACCGTGAAGATCCGCATCGGCGAGCGAAACGACTCAACGTAGCCGATGATATCAAGCGTCATATTGGTAAAGGCACGCCGAATGGACCATTGTCGTACTTGTTATCACCGACTACTGACTTTAACCATGATTGGCTTGACCGTCCCTGGAATCTTTGTGTTCATCAATCAGGAACAGACGACAGGTTCCGATCAGATAAGCAGCGAGCAGGATGAGAGCAAATCGACGCCTGACGCTCGCAAATCCGAGCATGACGAGTCGGCACACGAAACGTCGATTTCACCGATCCTGCTTGAGCTGGCGGTCATTGTTGGCATAGCAATGCTGGGGCGCTGGCTGGCCGAATCACTCCGGCAATCGGCCGTGCTGGGCGAGCTGCTGATTGGTGTCGTCGTGGGAAACGTCGGCTTCTGGCTGGGGCTGCCCTTGTTCATCATGGTGATGCATTTGGGCGAGGTCCTGCCCTTGTTCAACGAAGTCTGGTTGACAGGTAGTTCCGTGGCGGATGCCGCCAGCAAGATTTTCTCCGAGCCACAATTGGCAGAGGGCGGCAGCGCGCGTCGACTGGTCGACATCATGACTGGCCCGGAAGGACCTCGTTATGTCGCTATGGCCTTCGCGCTGTGGCTGTTTTCCGAATTGGGCGTGATCCTGCTGCTGTTCACGGTCGGCTTGGAATCGAAAATCAACGAGATGCTGAAGGTTGGCTGGCGGGCATTGATGGTCGCCAGCGTCGGCGTTGTCTCACCATTCGTGTTGGGACTATTGATGGGCATGTGGCTCTTGCCCGACGCCGGATCGATGGTCCACATCTTTCTCTCGGCCACGCTTTGCGCAACTAGTGTCGGCATTACAGCCCGCGTGTTTCGCGATCTGGGCAGATTGCAAACACGCGAAGCCAAAATCATTCTTGGAGCGGCAGTGATTGACGACGTGCTGGGACTGATCATCCTGGCGGTGGTCGTCGGCATCGCCTCGACGGGACAGATTGACGCGCTGGAAATCAGCCGCATCTCGCTATTGTCTATTCTGTTTCTTGGATCAGTACTCTTGTTTGGTGGAAGGATCGTCGGCTGGCTCATCCCGTTTTTTGCGATGCTGGAAAAACACCACGTTAAACTGCTGTTTCCCTTGGCCCTGGCATTCCTGCTGGCGTGGGCTGCCAGTGCCATCGAATTGGCGCCGATCGTCGGCGCGTTCGCGGCGGGCTTGATCCTAAGCGAAGAGCATTTCAAGAAAGTTTCCGGGCACGCGACGATGGAAAGTCTGATCGCTCCTCTGGAAAGAATCTTCGCGCCAGTCTTTTTCGTGCTGATGGGCATGCAAGTCAACCTACTATCGTTTCTTGATCCCACGACCCTTTGGCTGGCGTTGGCGTTCAGCTTCGCCGCGATTGTCGGCAAGCTGGTTTGCGGCTTGCCTGCCGGCCGTAGCAGCGACCGCTGGTCGATCGGCCTGGGAATGATCCCGCGCGGCGAAGTGGGGCTAATCTTCGCCAGCATTGGCAAGGGCTTGGGAGTCGTCAGCGGCTCAGTCTTTTCCGCCCTGGTCGTGATGGTTATCGTTACGACCTTAATTACACCGATCTCCTTAAAGTGGTCACTATTTCGTCGTCCCTGAAAAAGTCGCTGTGGTTTCGACGGTTGAACTATCCCAACTCGTGGCTATTAAATTGGCCTCAGAATGGTGCCGGATCGAGTCGCTGAATGGAATGTATTTCCCCAAAACGAGCCTTAGGTGGTACGGACATTCAATCTTGCATTTTCCGTACTGTTTAGTGAGGATTATGTTTTCTCAAGGATGAGAACCGATGGTCAGGCGTCATGAGCTTACTGCTACTCAGTGGGAAGCGATTCAGGAATATTTGCCAGGCAAGGCGAGCGATCCGGGACGCACTGCGGTGGATAACCGGCTCTTTGTTAACGCAGTTCTGTTTGCTCTGAAGACCGGAATTCCGTGGGAAGATCTCCCCGGGCGGTATGGCAAACCGAATACTGTCTGGAAACGGTTTGATCGCTGGTGTGCGAAGGGAGCTTGGGAGCAGGTCTTTCGAGCCCTTGGTGAGGAAGAACTGGAACAGGAACCCGCAGAAGTTCATCTCGATTCGTCGATCATCAAGGCACACCAGACCGCTTCGACTGGCCGCCGGGAACCCACTGAAAAAAAGTGATGCCGACGAACGACGCTGTCTCGGCCGAAGTCGCGGAGGATTGACAACAAAAATCCACGCCGTCACTGGTGAGTGTGGGAAATTAGTTCATTTTCTGCTCACTGCCGGGCAACGAGGTGATGCTCCACAAGGCGAACGACTTCTTGAGAATATTAAGCCAGGAGAGGTAGGCGTCATCGTGGCAGATACCGCTTATGACTCCGATTCGATTCGCCAGCATGGCAGGCGGTTGAAAGCAAAAGTTTGCATCTAACCGAATCCAAGTAGAAAGGTCATGAAGCGATTTGACTGGATGATCTACAAACATCGCAACCAGACTGAACAGTTCTTTGGCAGAATCAAACGCTGCCGACGTGTGGCGACTCGTTACGAGAAAAAAGCCACCGACTTCGCCGGCTTCATCTGGCTGGAAGCACTCGTTACCGATATCATTTGAATGTCCGTACTATCTAGTGGTAGGGCTGGTCTTTCCCTGCTCTCGAAATTCTTGTTTGCCCACTCTAAACCACGATTTGCTGCATTGAAATTGCAACACAATCTCCCGTGACATTAAATCGACTGCCTATGCTTTCAGAACTTCGAGGAGGCGTTCTTTGAAATAAATCAACATGTGAAATGTTCCATAAAATGAGACTTCACCAGTCTACCTGACTTACCGCATTCTCGCTAGAGTTAAATGTGATGCGCTCTTGAAGATCTGCAAACGACGTTGCACTCGCTTCCGGATCTTCGTTCTTGTGATCCCCTGCTCTGAACCTCGTCCCAAAGCTGATTTTGCCTGAGTCCTTTTGTACGTGTTTCCAGTAATTAGCCCCGCAGCGATGACAGCGGAATAGATGGTGCTGCGGGAAGTGAAGGGAACCGGCCTGGGCTTCCGCCTGGGACAACATGGTGTTGTTATAGTGCTCGCGGGTTGATGAGTCTGTCGAGACAAAGATACCAGCAGTCCCAACCACATCAGAAAGTATTCTCGTATCCCACCCTGTATATGACCATGTATCGTTAAGAAACGCGAACTGTTACTTTCCAAGCTAGAGGGCTTCAACCAATTTCAGGTAAACAACTTAGGATTAGATTGTTGTGTCTTTAGGAACAGTCATTGAAGTTCCCTAAGCGTAGGTAACTCCTATCATCAGGCCAATTCATGCTGAATGTTGATAAATCGAACCATGAACTTGAATGTAGCTAAAATCCCAAGTTCACTCAAAGAACCAACCTGTCAATTCCAAGTCCCCGCATCGGGATATCTACCTCAGAAAAATTCTAGTCGCAATTTTAAAATCTGGTTTGGTATAATAATTTTGTCCAGTGAAGCAGAGTTCGGCTCTGCGGGGACGCAACCGAACAAGGAATAACTGGACCGACGATGCGCCGAAGCGCGTACGGTTTCCGATGAGGCCACTCCTGATCGGAGGCCGTTTTCCTGATGATCATGTTTCGTTTCGGACATCGGAGTGATGCCTTAAAAATCCAAGCTTGCTTTCTCCGCATTACGGATTGCGATAGATAAAAAAAATGCATGAGCCGGGATCAGTCCGTCAGGACGATCCCGGCTCATGCTATTTGTCTGATTGAGTAGATTTATCTTTCTTGACTGGGCGGTACAGCTCTTCAACAAACATCATCACATCCTTTTCAATTAACATGCGGCGTTCTCCATCGGGAACTTGATCGAGGGATAATGAATCCGTGAATCCAATTTCGTCGTAGACTGCCGTCAGACCATCTCCTGCCTTCGCTCTCGCAGCCGAAGGAGTTCTTCGTTGCTCCTGCCGATACTTACGATCCAGATCCGTGAACTTTTTTGCCATCAGCATAGGTTTGGCATATCGGTAAGGTTCATTCTG
>CENL01024448.1_pt1 | contig 16200 bp, 13 predicted proteins | sample 530221 | NCBI WGS metagenome assembly CENL01 (sample SAMEA2619791, study PRJEB7988) | marine metagenome | isolation source: saline water (ENVO:00002010), including
TCAATCGCCGGGCAGCGGTCCATCACCACTTCGGCCCCCTGTGCACGGGCCAAGGCGGCGGCTTTGTCGTTGACGATGCCGAGCTGCATCCAGACGTATTTCAACCCTTTGAGCGCGTGCAGCGCCTCGTCGACCACCTGAGCCACCTCTTCAGAACGGCGAAAAATATCGACCATGTCGACGCGTTCATGGATGTCAGACAAAGAGGCCACACAGGTCTGACCAAACAGCTCCCGCCCCGCCTGCCCGGGGTTTACCGGAATCACTTTATAACCCCGCGCCGCCAGAAATTTCCCGACCTGATGCGACGGGCGTTCAGGGCGCGGGCTTGCCCCCACAAGGGCGATCACTTTCGTGTCCTGCAGGATGCGGATGATGTCAGCGTCGGTCAGTTGGTCTATTGTGCTCATGCAGAAATCATAGCCCAGATTGGCACAAGAAAAAAGCCCGGGCACGAGGCCCGGGCATAAGGTGTGGAACGAGGGACAGTTGAGAGCAACGCGCATGTTCCGATGCGCGTCTCACACTCAAAGATAGGGTCTGCGTCTCAGATGTTAAGAGCTTGTAAGAAAAACGTGAACACAATGTGAACTCGTCGCCCCCAAACGCCGCTGTCAGCGCTTAGACGCGGCATACAGCGCCACGGCGGCGGCATTCGAGACGTTGAGCGAACCAAAATCGCGCGCAAACGGGATTTTCACCAGTTGATCCACCGTCTCTTTGGTTTTTTGCCGCAAGCCCGGCCCCTCGGCCCCCATCACCAGCGCCACAGCCCGGCCTGCACAGCCGATCAGCGCCTCATCCAATGTCACCTCTGCCTCGCCATCAAGGCCGAGACAGACAAAGCCCATTTCCTGCAATTTCACGATCGTATCGGACAGGTTGCGCACCCGCAGATAGGGTTGGCGTTCCAGCGCGCCGGAGGCGGTTTTCGCCAAGGCCCCGGTTTCGGGTGCTGCATGGCGTGCGGTGGCGATCACCGCTTCGGCGCCAAACACCTCGGCCGAGCGCAACACTGCGCCGACGTTATGCGGGTCGGTGACCTGATCAAGCAACACCACCGTCGGTGCGCCGCTTTGGCCCGCACCCGAGGCCAAACAAATCTCTTCGACCGAGCCCCAATTGAGCGTCTTGACTTCCAACGCCGCGCCTTGGTGCACAGAGCCTTGATCAATCGGCACGCTGAATTTGCGCGGATCGGTCAGCTCAGGCTCCATGCCAGAGGCCTGAATGTCCTCAGCCAATTTGTCATAGGCGTTTTTGGTCACCACGAGGCGCAATTTTTCGCGCGCCGGATTGCGCAGCGCATCGCGCACCGCATGAAGCCCAAACAACCACACGGTCGCCGCCTCGGCTTTGCGCTTGGCTTGCTCTTTTTCAACGACCCACTGGGGCTTTTTCATGGCACTCTCTTTCCTCTGCAAAAGGCTTTCCCCTTCCTGCCGCGCGCAATCTCCAAGCACAAGCATCCTTTTGGCATTTTTCCTGTTGACGCCCCCCGATCCCGATTGTATCCACCCCCCCACACGACGCGGTGCAACACGCACCTTGATGCCTCTGGCATCCTTCGTGGGCGACGGGCTGCAAGGTGCGGCAGCGGACTGTAACTCCGCCGGGGAGACCCACGCCTGGTTCGATTCCAGGGTCGCCCACCACTTTCCTCCCTTTATTCTTTACTGAAACCCATGCGGCATTGCCCTTTGCGACGTGGCCGCCAGCCGCTTCGATGGCCGCCACTGGTTTGCGCGGCGGGCGCGTTGATGTCGGCCAAGGTCACACATGCGCGCAAACCGGGCTCTGCAAAGGCGACTGCAGAGCAGGTCCGAGGCGAATATCTGCCAGAGCCGAGGCGGAGCCCCGCCAGATTTTTGCAAAACCCAAATGAAAGTGGTTGATCGGCGGGGCAATTTGCGGCCCCCTGAGAGGGACCCGCGGGAGGCGGGGTAATTTCTGGGAGGATTAAGAATGTTTAACAAGATCAAGTTCGGCGCGTTGTTCGCCGGAGCACTTGCCGTTTCCACCGTCGCTTCGGCGCCTGCCGCGAAGGCCAGCGAATTCATCAATATTCTGACCGGGGGCACCTCGGGCGTGTATTATCCGCTCGGCGTGGCGCTTTCGACTCTCTACGGGAAGGGGATTGAGGGCGCACGTACGCAGGTGCAATCGACAAAGGCCTCTGTCGAGAACCTCAACCTGCTGCAACAGGGCAAGGGTGAACTGGCCTTTGCGCTCGGGGATTCCGTCAAATATGCGTGGGAAGGCAATGCGGATGCAGGATTCAAAGCGCCGCTGACCAAGCTGCGCGCCATTGCTGCGATCTATCCGAACTATGTGCAAATCGCCGCTCTGGGCGAAACAGGGGCCACGACAGTTGCGGATCTCAATGGCAAAAGCCTGTCTGTTGGCGCGGCGAAATCGGGAACCGAGCTGAACGCGCGGGCGATCTTTGCGGCCATGGGGATGAGCTATGACGATCTGGGCAAACTCGAATATTTGCCCTTCTCGGAATCGGTCGAACTGATGAAAAACCGTCAACTGGATGCGACGCTGCAATCCTCCGGCCTTGGCAATGCCGCGTTGAAGGATCTCTCATCCTCGCAAGAGATCACCTTCCTCTCGATCCCGAAAGAGACTGCGGAGGCCCTTGGCGCACCCTATATTGCGGGTGTTATTCCGGCCGGAACCTATGCGGGCCAAGAGGCGGACGTGCCGACGGTGGCTGTGGTCAACTTCCTCGTGACGCATGAGGATGTGTCTGAAGAAACCGCCTATCAGATGACCAAACTGATGTTCGAGCATCTCGATACGCTGAAAGCGGCGCATTCGGCGGCGGGCGGCATCACTTTGGAAGACGCGGTCAAAGGCTCGCCGATCCCGCTGCATCCGGGGGCAGAACGCTATTACAAAGAGCAAGGCCTCCTGTAAGCGCTCCACATTCCCAATTGACGCTTTTGAGGCGGTCCGGCCGGGTCGGGCCGCCTTTGCAAAAGGATCATCCCCATGACAGAGACTTCCAACAGCCCCGATCAGACCGCTGATCTCGGGCTGCATGACCCCTTGGCCGAAAGCTTCCCCGCAACGCGGGAAGGCCGCGCGCTCTTCTGGCTCGCCGTGGCGTTTTCGGCCTTCCAGATCTCCATCGCCGCGCATTTGATTGACCTACCAAGCCAAGTGACGCGGGTCATTCACGTCGGTTTCCTGCTCGCGCTCGGGATGCCTTTGCTGGCTTTGGCCAAGCGCTACGGGCCTTTGGGCCGCGCGCTTGGCTATGCGATCGCCCTCGCCGGGGTTGCTATCGCGATCTACCAATGGGCTGAATATACCGAACTCCTGCTGCGTGCCGGTGATCCGCTGCCGATTGACATTGCCTTCGGCGCGGTGGCACTGGCCTCGATCTTTGCGGCGGCATGGATGCTGATGGGGCCTGCGCTTCCGATCATCTCCGGCCTGTTCCTGTCCTATGCGCTCTGGGGAGAATATCTGCCCGCGCCGCTCGATCATCGCGGCTATGATATGCGCCAAGTGATCGAGCATCTCTCATACGGAACCGAAGGGATTTACGGGATTCCGACCTATGTGTCCTCGACCTATATCTTCCTGTTCATCCTGTTCGGCGCGTTCCTGGAAAAGGCAGGGATGATCAAGCTGTTCACCGATGTCTCGCTGGGGCTTGTGGGCGACAAGATGGGCGGGGCTGCGAAGGTTTCGGTGCTGTCCTCGGGCCTGATGGGCACGATTTCCGGCTCTGGTGTGGCCAATGTGGTGACCACGGGGCAATTCACCATCCCGCTGATGAAACGCTTCGGCTACCGACCTGCCTTCGCGGGCGGCGTGGAGGCGACCGCCTCGATGGGCGGGCAGATCATGCCGCCCGTCATGGGGGCGGTGGCCTTTGTGATGGCTGAAACCTTGGGCGTGGAATATGTCGAGGTGGTCAAGGCCGCGCTGATCCCCGCGATCCTCTATTTCATGGGCGTGTTCTGGATGGTGCATCTGGAGGCAGGCAAACGCGATCTGCGGGGCCTCTCGAAAGCGGAAATGCCTTCTGCGATGCGCGCGCTCAAGGAGGGGTGGTTCCTGATCCTGCCGCTCGGGGTGCTCGTCTATCTGCTGTTCTCGGGCTATACGCCGCTCTTCGCTGGGACGGTTGGTCTGGCGCTGACGGGCGGGTTGATCCTTGGTGGGACAGTGGCTTTGGGCCTGCCTGCGGGGGTGATCCGCGTGGTCTTCTGGGTCGTGCTGGGCTTTGTTGCGGCGGCGTTCTTTAAATTCGGACTGGAGGTTGTGCTCCTCGCCCTGCTCATTCTGATCGCGATCAACGCGGCCTCCAAGGGGGGGCGCGAGACGCTGGCGCTCTGCCGTGACAGCTTGGCGGACGGCGCGAAAACCGCACTTCCGGTGGGGATCGCCTGCGCGCTTGTGGGGGTGATCATCGGCGTGATGACCCTGACCGGGGCGGCCAATACGTTCGGGCAATTTATCGTCGGCGTCGGCCAGAGCAGCCTGTTCCTCTCGCTGGTTCTGACAATGATCACCTGTATTGTGTTGGGGATGGGGATTCCGACAATCCCGAATTACATCATCACCTCGTCCATCGCCGGGCCTGCGCTATTGGAACTCGGTGTGCCGCTCCTCGTGAGCCATATGTTTGTGTTCTACTTCGGTATTCTGGCCGATCTGACGCCCCCCGTGGCGCTGGCCTGCTTTGCCGCTGCCCCGATTGCGAAGGAAAGCGGGCTGCGGATCAGTTTCGAGGCGGTCAAGGTCGCGGCGGCGGGTTTTGTGGTGCCGTTCATGGCGGTCTACACGCCTGCGTTAATGTTGCAGGATGGCGGACCTATGGCAGAGGCCATCGGCTATTGGCCTGCAGTAGCCTATGTCGTCACCAAAGCGGTGATTGCGCTGGCGCTTTGGGGCGCGGCGGTGATCGGTTGGCTGGGACGACCGCTCGCGATTTGGGAGCGCGCAATTGCAATGGCAAGCGGCTTCTGCCTCGTCGCGGCCTTCGCAATCACCGATGAGATCGGCTTTGCTCTCGCCCTCATCTTCGCCATCCTCTTGTGGCGCAAACGGACATGAGCGCTTGCCTGATGGCGGGCGCACTCTCCCTCGCGCTGGGTAGCGCGGGGGAGTTCCGCATGGAATGGACACATTCCGTCGAAAAAGAAACATGGCGCGAAACTTGGGCGGTCGAAGGCGGCAAGCTATGGCTGCGCCGCGCAGCGGTCAAAGGGTCCGGCGCGGGAATGGAACCGGGGCCGGAGGGATGGTTCGAGGACGGGTATTGGATTTGGGAACCCAAACCTTTGGGGGTAACGGAGCTTGTGCTTGCCTCCTCGGGGGAGACGGTCTCGGGTTGGACGATCTGCGGGACAGACTGCATGACCCTTGGCGCGACTGCGGACGCGCCTATAGTGGTGAGACCTTGTGAGGAGCCAGCGGGAGACGGCGAATGATCACGACACAGGTGCGGCGCGCGCGCGGCCCCGCTTTGGCGGGAATGGTGCTGTTGACCTGTGTCGCGATGCTGGCGGGCGGGCTTGCGTGGCGGACCGCGCTGCGCACGATTGACGCGCGCTTGGAACAAAGCCTGATCCTGACACTGCGCGCCTTGGAGACCGAAATCGACCGCTTCCGCTATCTGCCGCAGGTTGCAGGACAGGATGCGCGGATCGCCGCGACCATTCGCAGCCCGACTGATCCGCTCGGCATCGCCGCCACCAACCGCTATCTGGAAAAAATCACCGCACTTGCCGAGGCGAGCCATCTCTATCTGATGGATGATACGGGGATCACACTGGCCGCGTCGAACTGGGCGCTGGCGGAGAGCTTTGTCGGTCATGATTACAGTTTCCGGCCCTATTTTCAGCAGGCCGTCGCGCAGGGGGATGGCGCATTCTATGCGATTGGCGTCACGACGGGGACGCCGGGGTATTTCCTCGCCGCCAAGATCGTCGCAGGAGCCGATGTGGGCGTCGTTGTTGTAAAGATCGACCTCACCCCATTGGAACACGCATGGATCGCCGCGGATTTGGCCACAGCAGTCGTTGACCCTGACGGGGTGGTGTTCCTCTCCGGCAAGCCCGATTGGCTCTACCGCCCGCTTGCGCCGCTCACGCCGGATATTTTGGCCCGGATCGACGAAGATCGCGCCTATGTCGGGGCGGATCTGGCGGCGGCAAAGCCGCTGCAACGTGGATCACCGGATTGGATTTTCGACGATCATTCGGGGCGTCTGCGGGCGCGCTCGGCGGCCTTCAGCGGCGGCTGGCGGGTGGTCGCGGCAGAGCCCGTGACACCGGCGCTCTATGCGGCGCTTGGCTGGGGCACCGGCATGGCGCTTTTATGTGGTTTCGGGATCGGGCTGGCCAAAATCCAGCGCCAAAGGCGGCAACTGGTGACGCTAAGGCTGCGGCAGTCGGATATGTTGGAGCGAAAAGTGGCGGAGCGCACGGAACGTCTGGCGCTGGAAATCGAGGCGCGGCGACAAATTGAGGCCGAACTGCGCGCGGCCCAGGAAACCCTGATCCATTCGGAAAAAATGGCCGCCCTCGGGCGGATGTCCGCGGCGATTGTGCATGAGATCAGCCAACCCTTGGCGGCGATGGAGGCCAGTTTGGCGGCGGCCGAGCTGTCATTGCAAACGGCCTCTGCCAAGACCGCGCCCCGGATCGAAACGGCACGCAATCTGATCCGGCGGATGCAGCGTACGACCAAGCACCTCAAATCCTTTTCCCGCAAGGAGGAGGGACGTCTTGAAGTCATTGATGCGGTTTTGGTGGTGGAAAGTGCGCTTGATCTGGTGCAGCCGCGCGCGCGCGCCGTCGGGGTGGTGCCGCGACTGATCCGGCCCGCGGCGGCAATGCTGGTGCGCGCGGGCCGGGTGCGGCTGGAACAGGTCTTGGTGAATCTGCTCCTGAATGCGATGGATGCCGTGGAAGGCGAGGCAGGAGGCAAAATCGAAGTGACGCTGGAGGAGAGGGCGGGTGAACTGCGAATTTCGGTCAGCGACACGGGGTCCGGCATCGCGCCCGAAGATCTCGCGCGGGTGACGGAGCCATTCTTCTCGACCAAGACCAACAGCGAGGGGCTGGGCCTCGGGCTGGCCATCTCACAGGCGATCCTGGCCGAGTTCGGCGGGCGCTTCGAGATCCGATCCACACGAGAAACGGGTACGGTGATGACGGCGATTTTACCAAGGTATCAGGGGGGTGCAGAATGACAGCAATGATCCATGTGGTCGAGGATGACGCCGATCATTGCGCGGCTCTGTGCGATCTGATCGAGGCAAGCGGCTACCATGCCCAGGGGTTTTTGAACGGCTCAGAGGCGCTGGCGACGCAGCGCGTGCCCGATCTGGTCGTTACCGATTTGCGGATGCCGGGTATGGACGGGTTCGAGGTCCTGCGTCAGTGGAAGGACCGCGCGGCGGATCTACCACTGATCGTGATCACAGGGCATGGCGATGTGCCGCACGCGGTGCGCGCGATGCGTCAGGGGGCTGAGGATTTTCTGGAAAAACCCTATGATGCCTCGCATCTGATGGCGGTGATCGCGCGGGCTCTCAAAGCGGGACAGATGCGGGCCGAATTGGCGCAGCTTCGCTCCCAGATTGCCGCGCGTGACAGCACGGAGATTCTGGGGCAATCCGCCTCGATCATCGCGCTGAGAGATCGGATCGCGGCATTGGGGCCGCTCGACCTAGATCTGATCGTGACAGGGGAGACCGGCACGGGCAAGGAACTGGTGGCCCGCGCGCTTCATGCCGCCAGCCCGCGCGCGCAGGGGCCTTTCGTTGCGGTAAACTGCGCGGCGCTGCCGGAAAGCCTGTTCGAGATGGAGATGTTCGGCCATGTCGCAGGGGCCTTTCCGGGCGCGCACGATAAAATCGGCAAGCTGGAGGCGGCGGCGGGCGGCACGCTGGTTCTCGATGAAATCGAGGCGATGCCCGCAGCATTGCAGCCCAAGCTGTTGCGGGCCTTGCAAGAGCGGCAAGTGGAGCGACTTGGCGAGAATATACTGCGCCCGCTCGATCTGCGGATCATCGCGCTGTCCAAGAGCGACCTGAGCAAGCGAACGCTTGATGGCAGCTTTCGCGCCGATCTGTTTTACCGCCTGGCCGGTGCACAGATCACCCTCGACCCGCTGCGCGGCTTGGGCGACGACATCACGCTTTTGTTCAGCCATTTCGCGCAAGCGGCGGCCGCACGGTACGGGCGGGACACGCCTGCAATCTCCTACGGGTTTCGCCAGCACCTTGCAAAGCGCGGATGGGCGGGCAATGTGCGCGAGTTGAAGGCGGCGGCGGAGCGGTTTGCCTTGGGGTTGGATCTGCCCGACGGTACCCCCGCAACGCAAGAGGCGGGCAGTTTAGCGGACCGTGTTGCGGCCTATGAGGCACGTGAAATCGCCGCGACTTTGGAACGGTGCCGCGGCAATACCGAACGCACGGCGCAGGCCTTGGGCATCGCGCGACGCACCCTCAACGACAAGATCGCGCGCTATCAAATTCGCATTTGAAGGGTCATGTGATTGCCGCCCGAATGGGCCCTCGTTCACAATGCGAGACTGCGACGGTCTGCTGTGGTTACACCCATGCGGAGGATTGTTCCCTCTATGTCACACTGACGGGGCAAGAGCAGATGGAATGCGGCATGCTGAACACACACTTTTTGACACACTCCCGAGGGATTATAAATCTGGCAGGGTCTAATCCTTTGAAAAATGGTGCCCCCACACGGACTCGAACCGCGGACCTACTGATTACAAAAAAAGTTCAGGGGGTTTCTCCGCATTACGCCAGACTTCGCCACACTGACAAAAATGACTTAAAAACAATTACTTGCATTGACCGCCCCTACTCTCACCCCTCACAATTCACGCTAAGTTTCGGCTCCGCGTGCTTCCGTATTGCTTCCGTTTTTTTGCGGGCCGATTTTTAGGAGGGCAAAATGAGACTTACAAAGCGGTCCGTTGAAGGGCTTGAGACGAGAGAAAAAGACTACTTGATTTGGGATGGCGATGTGCGCGGTTTTGGCGTTCGCGTCTTTCCAACAGGCAAGCGTTCCTATCTGGTGCAATACCGAGCTGGCAGGCGCACACGTCGTCTCACGCTTGGCCAGCACGGCCCTCTTACGACCGATGAAGCCCGCTCTTTAGCCAAGCAACGTCTTGGCGATGTCGCGCGCGGAGATGATCCCTCTGAGACCCGCAAACAAAAGCGCATGGCCCCGACCGTGGCGGCGCTCTGTGATCGCTTCATGGCGGAGTATGTCGCGGAGCATTGCAAGCCCACGACATTCGCGAACTATAAGACCGCTATCACAACACACGTGAAGCCCAAACTTGGCATGTTGCAGATCGCAGATGTGACACGCGCGGACGTGGCCGAGCTTCATCACAACATGAAGGCCACGCCTTACCATGCAAACCGCGTGGTCATGGTCATGTCAAAGATGTTCAACGTGGCCGAAGATTGGGGCTTGCGCGCCGAAGGGACCAACCCGACGCGCCGGATCAAGAAGTATAAGGAAGTCGAGAAAAAGCGCTATCTCAGCGATGACGAACAATCGCGATTGGGCGAGGTGCTTTTCGCGGGTTTGGAACGCGGCGATTATTCCGAATATGTCGTCGCGGCTTTTATGCTCTTGCTGTTGACGGGTTGTCGCTTACGCGAAATTCAGACATTGAAATGGGATTACATCACGCGCACCCATTTGGAGTTGCCGGACAGCAAAACGGGGCGGCGTCGCATCCCCCTGCCCCGTGAGGCTTGGGACGTTCTCGACGCCCTGCCCCGACGCGATGGAAACCCCTACGTGATCTTAGGCGACAAAGCCGACGGCCATTACAACGACCTGCAAAAACCGTGGCGCAAAATTCGTGCGCGCGCGGGCCTAGACGATGTGCGCATTCACGACCTGCGGCATACCTACGCTTCCGTTGCCGTGACCAACGGCATTGATCCGTTCATGCTCAAAGAAATCATGGGCCACAAAAATCTAACGACCACGTTACGCTACGCGCATTTGGCAGACGACGCCGTGCAACGCGCAGCCGGATCGGTCGCGGCGCGTCTCGCGGGGGCGATACGTAAGGATAGGAGAGCGGAACCTACGTTACGAGTGGTACGTTAGGTTTCGTATCGCAAGAAAATCAAAATTGAGGTTCGCTATAGGCCGTACAGGCTCCGTGCCAAATTTCGGTATTACTCTCGAAGCTAGGCACACCGTCAAAATCATTGCGGTGATAGCGGCCTGTGTAGCGGTGTATCTCTACATAGACTGATCGAGCTGTTGTCTGGTCGGGATTTAGTGCGGTTGAGCAATGCCACGTAGCATGTGTTTCAGTGATTACGAATTGAGGCTCATCAACACAATGCGACCGCTTGCCAACCGCTACCAATTCTCCGTCTTCGTAATACAATGGGATAGATTGGCTTTTCTTTTTCGGATTATTCCCAAGACTTTCATATTCGCAAAATAGAAATGAAACGTCTTCCGCTAGAAGCGGTATAGCCGAAAGCGAAATCATCGCTGCCATCCCGAAAGTTCGTATCATCATTTTGTCCCTGAGTTGCCCTAGCTATTAGCATTGAGGATATGCATCGCCATGACAACCCAATGAATGCCAATCGCTATGTTTTGAGATTGGTGAGCAAACATTGCGCATCGTTAGATAGGTAGGTAATTACCTAGGAACGTTGCGGGCCTATTTACCTAGGTAGATATGTGCCGTTTCCCTACGTAGCGTATAGGTATGATACGGGCCGCTAGCTCTCATCGCACCCATTACATATGGATATGTTACGTATCGAATGAAGCGAGGAGTTACATGTCAGACGATTCCCAAGACGGCATGACTTTGCGCCAAGAGGTCGAAGCCGACCTGACTGAAGACTTATCTCAGCGCCTACATAAGTTAATAGACGCGCGAACGGACTTGGGGCTTTTTCGTGAGCGCTTAATCCATATACTAACGCGCTATGAAACGTACGAGATACGCAAACCGAAAGTGACCCGCAAAGCGCGGAAGAGCCAAATCGAAAACCTCAAAGACAAAGCCGAAAAGTTTCTCGCTGCCGCAAGCGCACTTCATCCACAGACTGAACAATCCATCGACCATTCAATTGGTAGCGAAAAGCTGAGAGCTCACTGGCACAAGTTCGGCGTCCTCAATTTAGATGCGCCTGACGTCTCAGAGAGTGATGGCATGTCAGATTGCACCAATGCAGTTTCCGAAGTCATCGCAGCATGTGACGACGAGCTGCGCCAACTTGACGAGACAAAAGGCGAAGGGCGAAAAAGTTCAAATCCCGAAGTTGATCAGCTCATATCAGACTTGGCAGACATTTACGCTACCGAGTCTCAATTAGGGAAATCTCCTATCTATCCCAGCGAAACGTCAGAAGACGGATATGAAGGTGGCCTGTACCTGCTGACAAAAGTTCTTCTCCAAGAGTATGCGCCAACCAATTACGCAAGTTGTGCAGATGGTTTGGGACAGCGCATTAGGCGCGTCCTCAGCACTCTTTGAATGAGGTGACAAATTGGGGTCCACTTTGACCCCTTTCTGTCATTATCTTTGCTCTGTTGCCCTCCTCATACTGGTCCCAATGAAACGCAAGCCATTGAGGACAACATGCAGACACAACGTGATCCAGACTACTACGACCGCCTGATTGGCGAAAAAGAAGCGGCTAGCTACCTTTGCTATTCCGTGCGCGCTTTGCAGAATTGGCGTGTGCGTGGCGGCGGGCCGATGTTCATCAAAGTATCGGGCCGCTCGGTGCGGTACACGCGCGGCGATCTGCAAGAGTGGATCAATGCCAAGCGCGTGGCGAACACCACCTGCCCACCCTCCTAACATATTCAGTTTTGCCCGTTCAGAGTTGGCAGCGCTGAGCGGGATTTTGGGGCCGGATGGCTTCCAATAGGGCGCGAGGTCTCGCGATCTCGCGCCCTTCCTATGTCTGCTGAACACTCAAACCTAACAGGCATTCGAAAAGGAAACCCAATGTCATCAACACCAGCACACAAATTCAAAATCGGCCTGATTACGGCCACCATTTGGAACAACGACGGCTTTTTCTCCGTCGACCTGACACGCTCTTACAAGACGCAGGACGGCGATTGGCGCAATACCAGCAGCTTTGGCCACAATGACCTGCTGAACCTCTCCAAATGCGCGGAACGGTCCGAGACTTGGATCGCAAAGCAACTTGCGGCCAATACCTAATTGGAGCGCCGGACCTCGTGTCCGGCCCCAAAACAATAGCTGCCCCGCCGGAGGCACCTTTGCAGGGCGCTTGCGCCCGTCTCTTTCATAACAACCGATCCAAAATAGCGCGGCAATCGCCGACAAAGGGGGGTGATTGTAGCACCCCCCTCTAGAAATACAGATCATCACACAGGACAAGAAAGCTATGCACATCGTACACCGTGGATTTGACCGTCTGGAATTGGCCATAGGCGTCAATATCCCACCCGAACTCTTTGAATTTCTAAACCCCTTGCGCGAGGAGGCCGAAGAGGCCCGCCAAAAACTGCCCGTGAGTTATGGCGGCGCAGATTTTGACCTCTTTCCCAACGGCGTGCAGGGCTACCGCTTTGTGTTGCAAGGTGGGCCGATGGAGGTGACTTGGTTTTTCAAGAAGCCCAACGCCCGCGACCCGTGGGGCATCCGCATTGTGGTCGGGTCGCTGTTTCTCGCCACCCAAGGGCTTGGAATGGTCCGCGCCTATATCGCCAAGACGTTGGAGCGGCTTGGCGTTCGCTACGGCCCGCATCAAGTCAGCATCGGGCGCACCGATTTTTGCATCGACATTCTGGCCCCATCATTCGAGCTAAACCCTGAGAATTTTGTCATGCATAGCCATGCCAACCGCGCCGACCATCTCACGCCCGAAGAGCATACGCGCAGCAACGGCAAGTCCGGTCGCTTCACCTCCGTGACCGTTGGCAAAACGCCGGGGCGACAAGTAATTATCTACGACAAGCGCCGTGAAGTGATCGACAAGCGCAAGCCGATCTGGTGGGACGTGTGGAACGCCAATCTTGAGGCGGAGGGTTTGCCCCCTCTGGACCCGCAAGAGCGCTCAGAGAGCCAAATCTGGCGCGTAGAGGTTCGTGCGGGCAAGCAGGTTATGAAAGACCGTTGGGGCATCAGCCAATGGGATCATTTTGACATCAAATTTGGTGATGTGATTGCCGAGGGCTTCGAGAAAATCCGCTATTGCGATCCCGCCCCCACCGACACCAACCGCGCCCGTTGGCCTAACCATCCCCTTTGGGACTTGGCAAAGGTAGACGCGGACACCGATCTAAGCGAAATGCGCAGCCACTTGGAAGTGGACAAGGTCAAAGCAGTCCACAAGGCCGACCACATCAAACTGATGATGACCCTCGCTGTCGGCAACTGCACCACCCTAGCAGCCCTTGAGGGCGTCGAGAGCGACGATCTACAAGACTACATGGAACGCATGGGGCAAAGGTTGCGCATGGAGATACAAGCCGACCCTGAGCGCGCCGCGAATAAGCTCAGCAAGGCGAAGGATCGGTATCGGTTTGTGGGGTGAAGAAGGGCGGAAAGCCGACATTCGCTGCAGGAGAAAACCCATCAGTTGTTCTCGTTTGGTTTGGACATTCAAGTAGTTGATGATTGAGTCGCCTTAATCCTAGGACTGATGGGCTAAAAGCCCTTAAAAGGCCGACAGAAATCATTTGGTAGCATGCGCAACTAATTGGATATATCATTGCAAGAAAAAGATATTGGGAATATAATGATTTTGCTCTTTACGCGGATGTGCGGCAACGCACGGTCTGGTGCACAGCCGGACCCTAATTTATTGATCGCATCTTGGCGCGATAAGAACATAAAGTCCTTATCGCTCTTGCAAGTATTCAGAACAATAAGGACTTTATGTTCTTATCGCTTCTTCAAAGGTACTGAGCATACTCAATGCGGGGGGCTTGATGTCTGTACAACTTGACCCCCGCGACAAGTTCTCAAAGCTGATTGATTTGACAGAATCTAGGGTACTTCTAGCGCCCCATATTACATTTATTTGTGGTGGTCCTGTCGATATACGAGTCATGACCAATCATTCTATACGAAATATGTTTATGAACCTGTCTGCTAAGATGCCTGCAAAATCCGAAGGCTTCACGTTGGCAGAAAATTTCAAAGACTGGCAAAACGGGTATAACAACCTCGCTGACTTTGAGAAAGACATAGCGGCGATCTCGTCAGTAATCGTCGTAATCTTGGAAAGCGCTGGTTCGCTTGCTGAGTTAGGTCTGTTCTTCGCCAACGACGCGCTACGCCAAAAGATGATCGTAGTTGTGCATAGTCAACACCACTTGAACGAGTCCTTCATCAAATTTGGTATATTGAAGCCACTGGAAGCTGACAAAGAAGAATCTGTTCTCGTTTATGAGATTGACAGCGACAACATTGATGATGTGGAGGAAAGTGAGGTTGAAGACATACTGGAAGAGGTTTGGGGAATATCCGAAAAAATCGATAAAACATCCTTATTTGACACATCTAACCACGGCCACAGTATTTTTCTCACCTTTCAGATCATTGATCTATTCACGATCCTCACAAAATCAGAAATTGAGAATTATCTTTCGAGCTTAGGAGTACACTTTACTAAAAGGCAACTTCAATCCGCGCTGTATATACTCACGAAGTTCAAATTGCTCAAACAGGAAAAAAGATCATCCCAAACATTCTATTTTGTGCCTCCAGAAATCTCTGATCGCGTGGACTTAGCATTCCGAAAGGATGGGAATAGACGATACGATTCACGTGCCATAAAACTTGAGGTTTTGGAGTATTATCGAGCCGAAGGAACCTCAAACCGTAGCTTCAAGAACCGGATGAACCTATGGGGTCGGCATGTAGAGGTGTCCCCATGAGCGATATCATTCAACGCATAAAGCGCCGCTTTGCATTCTCAGATAGCGAGTTTAATACGTACTTAAACACGGCGCCATTTAGATACAAAAATTACACAATTCCCAAACGGTCTGGCGGGGTCAGATTAATTTCCCAACCCTCTAAAGACCTTAAATCTATTCAACGCTTTATCCTGTCCGAGTTTCTCCTCCCGAAGCTTGAAATTCATGAGTGTGCGACAGCGTATCGCGAAGAACGTAATATAGCAGACAACGCTCGCCCTCATTTACAGAACCAGTTTCTCCTCAAAATGGATTTCAAAGATTTTTTTCCTTCGATAAGGGCGATAGACTTTTCACAATATGCCCTGAGACGCTCTATAGTTGAGTCTGAAGAAGAAGCTACCATGCTCGGAAAGATATTTTTTAAGAGCACGAACAACGGCCTGAGATTAAGCATTGGGTCGCCGGGGTCACCGCCAATATCAAACGCTGTTATGATCAACTTCGATAAACAGATTTCGTCTATGTGCCGAGATTCTGGCATTGCCTTCACCAGGTACTCAGATGACCTCACCTTTTCTAGCAACAGCAAGGGCATCCTATTTGGCATTCCAAATCAGGTTCAAGAGGTGCTTGAAGTTATTCAAAGACCAAAGCTGATGATCAATGCAGAAAAGACGAAGTTCTCATCAAAGAAGTTTAATCGACACGTTACTGGAATTACCATCACAAACGATGGTTTGATGTCTCTGGGACGGCAGACAAAAAGGAGGGTCCGTTCCGAAGTGTACAACGCGCCCAGCATGCAACCCAAAGAGCGGCAAAGGCTTAGAGGATATCTGTCTTACGCTAAACAGTTTGAACCAAGTTTCGTTATCAAGCTTTGGGAGAAATACCCAGCGCAGATGGCCCTGATCAAAAATTCTGCTTTCACAAAACGAAATGGCGATCCGCAGTAGTTACAGCGTTCACCGCCTTACGCCAGCCAAGTTTATGATGTCACGTACCCATTAAATGTCAGCTTAGGGGAAACTGCATCGCAGCGGATAGTGAAGTGACGAAGGTCCGCTCTGGGCCGATAGCGACTATTTAGGCGCTTTCGGATGCTGGCAGCAAAAGGCCCACAAATCTACGTTGCGCAGAAACCACACACAGATTCTCTCACCGCGTGCTTCCGCATTGCTTCCGCATTTCAAAATAGAACAAATGCGAACGAGGAAATTATGCGCAACGTATTGAATTAATTGTGAAAAATGGTGCCCCCACACGGACTCGAACCGCGGACCTACTGATT